>Ga0007882_10000705_pt1 | contig 19667 bp, 17 predicted proteins | sample CryBogCBH12Aug01_FD_71195 | JGI IMG/M metagenome (GOLD analysis project Ga0007882, IMG submission 71195) | Freshwater microbial communities from Crystal Bog, Wisconsin, USA - CBH12Aug09.1 | ecosystem: Environmental > Aquatic > Freshwater > Lake | place: Crystal Bog, Wisconsin, USA | collected... | reverse complement strand
GCCGCAATATGCGGAATTGGAAAGCTTGTACCAACAATACGCCAATCAAGGATTGGTGGTTATAGCTTTTCCCTGCAATCAGTTTGGTCATCAGGAGCCGGGAACCAACGCCGAAATCATTAAATTTTGTCAGGCCAATTACGGTGTCAGTTTTCCGGTGATGGCCAAGTTGGCAGTCAATGGCTCTGAAGCCGCACCTATTTATCAGTTTCTGAAAAGTAACGCCGCTGGCTTCCTTGGTACAGCAGCCATAAAATGGAACTTTACCAAGTTTTTGCTGGGTCGTGATGGTCAAGTGATTAAACGGTATGCGCCGATGACTACGCCTAAGTTGATGGTGAAGGATATAGAGGGGGCTTTGGGGTGATTGGGTGATGGTTGGATGGTTGGTTTAGTTATTTTTGCTAAAGGGAACTTCGAAAAATCTCATTTTACAAAATTGACGTAACAATAAAGCAATAGCTTAGAATGCTCCTTTTCATAAAGTCAGTGGTTTTTCGAGCTACCCGAAAAAGCATTGGTATTTGCTGGCCGTGTATTGATTGGATTATATTTTTATTGAATTTTATTTGTACGTTTAATCGTTACTTGGATTAATATTGATTAGTGTGAATGAACAGCTTCAGATTTTAAGTGATCATTTATCAATGGAATATCCAAAAAATGCCCTTGTACAAAACAATTTGCCAAAATTAAAATAAATTTCATCATTGGAGGCATAACTCTATAATGGGAAAACAATTTAAATAAAAACATTGCAATTTTTTTTTCTGCTATGACGCCGCGTTCACATTGCATAGAGACATAGCAACAAGCGTTAAAAACTCTTTCTGCATAGCCATTATTGCTTGGATTTGTAACTCTTAACCCATTAACAAATTGCCCATCCAGATATGCTTTGTTTAAAACAGGAATTAGTAATTTAGTTAAAAATTTAATTGCAGTTTCTGCATCGGGAAATGTTCTGTTATGCTGATAAATTAGCTTTGCTAAAAAATAATGGGCTTTATCATCACTAGAATTGCTGAGTAATATTAGATCATTAAAAAGTAATGGATAAGGTATTTTTTGCTCAGCATACAAATATATACCTTTTTTCTTTTGTTCAAATGTTAACTCATTACCCAAAGAACAAAGTAACTTAACAGTATTCGCTACTTGTTTGCAACCAAAAGAATAAAAATAAGCTGCAAAATTTTTATCAATACATAACCAAGCAATTTCGTTACTAATTGCTAAGCAAGCACTTGAATATACAGATATATCGCAAATATCTTCTACATTAAGCATTAACGGAGGAATATTGGTCAAGCATGGCTTGATAACTGTAGTTTTGGTCAGAATTAGCCTTAAATAATTCTGCATTTCCTGAGTAGCTTCTCTAATGTCATCTGCTGTTACCCGACATAAAAAATCATCAGAATTTAAAAATAAGGAGAAATATTCCTCACGATTTATGTTATTCAACCAATTTTCAATAACTTTCTTCGTTTCATAAGTAATAACGAAATAATTCGAATATTTATCAATTGCATGAACCAAACCGGTGATGGCGAGATAGGTTATCGCATAGACATCGAGTATGATTTTGGGCGGAGTTTCAATGCCAAAATCTGGCAGAGAAAAATAAGCTTTTTCATCACATAGCAGTTTTAAAGCTGCTTCTATTGGGTTATTTGAAATAAACGTTCCTTTCCACATAAGTGGTATATCATGGTTATTGAGTACCCCTTCAACTTCAGTAATTTTATTTTTGTTATTATTTTTATTTATTAAAAGCAAACGCTTAACCAATGAAATTGTGTTATCAGGGTTGTCTTCAGAAACTGGAAATGAAGTGAACCAATTTTTGCCTACATTTTTCTCTTCGGTAATTTTTAATGAAATTTGGCATACGGCATTAAAAGGTGTTTTACGTTCAATCAATGTAATTTCTTCGATCCCATCTAATATTTTTTCACCAACTTCCATGTTAGCAATCAATTTTCCGATAGATGAATTTAAGTCGAGAAAATATAGCTGTTCCGTATATGGTTTGTCTACCAGTAGTTGTAAATATTCTGTTCCGTTTCTGTTAAACCTAGCCCCCCCAATACAGTCATCAATAACATTAGAATCTACAAAAGAATCCCATTTAAAATGTGAATGACATAATTCAAGATAAATATTTGCAATTGAATCAGCACTATCTATTGGGTTTTTGAGAAACCAAGAGATAATAAGTTTTTCAGCCCGATAAAAATTACCGTTTCGGATAATTTCAAGCAGCAAGTCAATACCTTTATCAGAAGGTAGCAAAAATACATTATCGGGAATGCGTTGTAAAACTAAAGTTAATTCTTGTTCAGAAGTATCTAGACTGCGATAGAAAGATAATAAATAAAACCAATCATCTATTGAGTTTGAATCTAGCTTTAGTGATTCTTCAATAGTATCAATTGCATCTTCGTAATTATGCAGAAGAGCAAATTGAAGTGCTTAAATTCGCCAAACAAAATTAGTCCATTCGCTTTTATTTATTTTTGATAATATGGTCTCAAGAGTTTTTGCTTGTTGTCTATGTAATAAATAGTTCAAGTAAGACTCAACGATGGGAGAAGGCCACAAATCCGAGAGAGGCAATAACGGTTTAATCAATGCGCCTACATAATCATAAGTTTCTTTGTTTCTACTTAATTTATCTGTCAGTTTGATTAAAATAATCGGGTTTAAATGAGACATTTTACCTTCGTGGTTTTTTATAACCTTCTGACATTGGCTATTTACCCTTTCAATTTTACTTGATCGTTCTAGTGGGGTTTGCTCAGATGAGGCAAGCAATAGTTCAATTTGGTATAAATCTGTTTCCAAGTCGTCTTTTCCAACAATGATTCCTCCCGAGTTAACCCAATCATTAACTTTTTTTGAATCTGAAAAATCGCTAAAAATAGCAAACTCAACGCCCGATAATTCTTTTTTAATAAAAAATTCGTTTAATAATTTTGTGCGATATGCCCTATCTATCTTTGCTTTTTGATACGAATACCCAGCTTTGTCTTTAATTTTTGATACATCATTCTTATAGTACAAATAAAGTATGGCTGCTATTTCAGGATGATTTTTTTCTATTTCATCGATATATTTCCAACAAACATCCATTAACTCTTTATACTCGTAAATCGTGTATTCTAAACAAGGTGCGGCAATGTTAAATAATCTCGGGTCTCTCCCTTTAGATTTTTCTATAAGCAAAATCAAATTGTCTATTAAGCTGAAGATTTCTTTTTTTAAAGTTGCGGTGATTATCCAAAAAGGTTTTTTATTAATCCTGCTATTGATATTTGCAGCAGTGGCAAGAAGTAGAAAAATATTGCTATTCAAAGAATCGGTTATATTTTTGAGGCTGTGTGCTACGGTTAAAGCAAATTCAAACGAACCTGTCCTAAATGCACCTAGAAATATGCCATTTAATAAGCCATAATCTAAATTATTTTTATTTTCATATATTTGAATTAACTCTTCTTTTGTTGCAATACATTCATAATAGGCTTCATCAGAATAGCTAGATCGACGAACATCATCTAAATAACGCTGCCTAGCAGCATAAGTCTGATTTCTTTTTGCTTCTAAGCGTATTAGATTCGCTAAGCAAAGATCAATTACAATGGGATCTTGCAATTTGTTGTACGTTGAAAGCAAAGAACTGTAAACATCTTGGGCTTCATTTTCTTCCAACAAATTTAGTTGGTATGAAAGCATATCAATTACAGCCTTACTGTTTGAGTCAAGCCCACTTGTAGCTTTTATGGTTTCCAAACGAAGTTTGGCGTCGTTCTGTCTTCTTTCCCGAATATCAGAAAGCACCAAATCAATCGGTTCACGCAATTTTTCAGGCAACAGTTCTTGATACTGTACTATGATTTTATTTCCAGCAACGTTGTCGCCATCGCCTGAGTTAATTTGTTGAACAAGTGAATTTTTTTGATAATCAAAATCCATAATTTATTTTCCGTAGTGGATTATTTTGTTTCCCCCTACATTATCGCCACTACCTGAATGATGCTGAACAATCGTGTTGCCTTCTGTGGCTGATTTTATTGTTTTTAAAAGCTCGATTAATTCGGATGAAGCGACTATTTTTCTTTCTATTGCTGTCTCGCTCATCTCATTACTTAATTCAAGCTTATTTAAATTATTGGTAAGTTCCAATAGTTCCGGTTCATTGATTATCCAATCCCTAAGGCTCTCTCTTAAAGATTCCGCGCACAGCGTTGCACCGCATTTGAGCATGTCATAGGTAACGCCGGACAGGATAGTTGCCGTTAAAAAATCCACATTAAAATTTTCCATATAAGCCTACTTTTAAATGGTTTGGTTGATTTGGATATGAGGATAAAATATCCTATTACAAGGTTGCTTTTTTAAAAATTTTTACACCTTAACATGAATTAACAGAAGATATAGTATCGAAACTTAGTTTGGCAGTTTTCAGAGTGTTTTTCAGATAAGTATTGAAGCACTACAGATATTAAAGTAAATGTTATTATAGGGCATAAAATACTAACGACTAAAGTCGCTGTCTCATTTTTGTTGTAACCTTTAATATTATTGACCAACTATGAATTGGCAAGATTTATCTAGCACTTCACATTATAAAACAGCACTTGCGGTTAAGAATGAGCTTGATGCTGGCAATCTATCCGAAGCCACTATGGGCATTGAGGCGTTAATACAAGCTTTGTCCCGTTCAGAAAAACGCGCCCTTAAAAGCCAATTGGTTAGGTTGATGTTGCACATTATCAAATGGCAAAGCCAACCTGAACGGCGTTCTTTAAGCTGGATTGCCAGCATTATGGACGCACGTGATGAAATTGCCGATATTCAAGAGGAAACGCCCAGCTTAACTAATCATGTGATTGAAGAATTATGGGATAAGGCATTTATAATCGCCAAACGCGACGCACAGGCCGAAATGGTCAAACAATCCACTGTGACCAGTGTATCTTGGCAAGCGGTGTTTGAAGATGAATACGAATTGCAGGATGAAACGCGTTTTTAAAACCTGTCACAAAAAGATTCTACTTAGTGGTACAAAAATGTAGCTCGTATGAAGCGAAGCGGAATACGGGCCAACTGTGCCACGAAGCCCCGGATTCCGCTTCGCTTCATCCAAGCTGATCCGCTGTGCATGCCTTGGGCTTCGCTCAGCCAACGATCTGCGTAATATCAGTCAAGTATCTGAATCGGTGGCTAGGATGCGCCCCACCACCACCCCTTACAAATCCAAATACCCCGTTTCTTCATGCAGCACCTGATCCAGCCCTTGCGTTTCTTCATCGGCACTGACCCTAAGCCCGATGGTTTTATCCAAGGCTTTTAATATCAAATAACTGAACAGGGCGCTCCAGACAATAGTAACGATAACCGCTAAGGCTTGGATGCCCACTTGCTGGATGATGCTAACGCCTTCTTTTAGGCCCAAGCCACCCAAGCTGCTGGCGGCAAACACGCCGGTCAATAATGAACCGGTGATACCGCCAACACCGTGGACAGGAAACACGTCCAAAGAATCATCAATTTTTAGGCTGCGTTTGACGTATTGGGTGGCGTAAAAACACACCACGCCAGCGGTTACGCCAATCACCAACGCACCCAAGGGGCCGACAAAACCGGACGCGGGGGTAATAGTACCCAAACCGGCCACCATGCCGGTGACAATACCCAATACGCTGGGTTTGCCAAAGCGCCGCCATTCAATAGCCATCCACGTCAATGCGCCACTGGCTGCGCCGATATGCGTCACTAGCATGGCCATACCGGCCCTGCCATCAGCGGTCAAGGCACTACCGGCATTAAAACCATACCAGCCGACCCACAACATGCCCGCCCCTGTGACCACCATAGTCATGTTATGGGGCGGCATGGCGGTGGTCGGGAAACCTCGGCGGTTGCCCAATACCAGTGCAGACACCAAGGCGGCAACACCGGCGTTGACATGGATGACGATACCACCGGCAAAATCCATCGCCCCCAAGTTGGCTAGCCAGCCGCCACCCCATAGCCAATGGCAGATAGGCACATAGACGATGATTAGCCATAGCCCACTAAACCAAAGCATCGCGGAAAATTTCATCCGTTCGGCAAAAGCCCCGACAATAAGGGCGGGGGTGATAATGGCAAAAGTCATTTGGAACATAAAATACACCGTTTCAGGGATATCCCCGACCAGTGCATCTGGTCCTATGCCCAGCAAAAAGGCTTTGGAGGCCCCACCCATGAGGGCTTGCCATTGCCCGCCATCGGCAAAAATAAAGCTGTATACACCGACCAGCCAGAGCAGGGACACCAGGCAGGTGATGGCAAAGCATTGCATCAGCACCGACAGTACGTTTTTGCTACGCACCAATCCGGCATAAAACAATGATAAGCCCGGGATGGTCATAAACAGCACCAACGCGGTGGAGGTCAGCACCCAAGCGGTATTGGCTTGGTTGAGGCCAGCGGCATCTGCCCATGGGGGCATCAGCATCAATGCCAAGGCTGGCAGTAATAGTTTGAAAAACATGGAACAATCCTTAAAACAATCCTTGTGGGTTTTAAATGGCATCCTCGCCTGTTTCACCGGTCCTGATTCTGACCACTTGGCTTAAGTCAGAGACAAAAATTTTACCGTCGCCAATCTTGCCGGTGTTGGCGGAACGGATAATATGCTCAACGACTTTATCAACCAGATCATCAGCCACGGCAATATCCAGTTTGACCTTAGGTAAAAAGTCGACAATGTATTCCGCGCCACGGTATAGCTCGGTATGGCCTTTTTGGCGGCCAAAGCCTTTGACTTCGGTGGCAGTGATGCCGGTTACGCCGATCTCTGACAGCGCTTCGCGGACATCATCCAGTTTAAAGGGTTTAATAATAGCGGTGATCAGTTTCATAAATTATTATCCTGTGGTGTTTGTTGTTTGCGGCATTCGCTTCCATCATAGTGAATAATGGCCGAACATACAATTACTGGCATTTGCTGTCGCCACAATTTAAGCAAGTCATGCAGCCATCCATCAGCACCACGGCTTTGGTTTGGCATTTGACACACAAAATGGCTTGGGCGGGATACGCGCCTTGGTCATCCAAAACGGCCTTATCGTTATGAATGGCCTCGAATTCTTTACGCTTAGCGGCTAAAAATTGTTTTTGTTGGTTATCCATTGTGTCGTCTTTTAACATCCCGATGGATTTTAGGTGTGACTCTATTGCGTAACCGATTTCCGCCACCAATGAGGGCATAAACACGCCGCCTTTTTTAAAATAGCCCCCTTTAGGGTCAAACACCGCCTTTAACTCTTCCACCAGAAAACAAGTGTCGCCGCCTTTACGGAAGACTGCTGAAATGACCCGCGTCAGTGCCAACACCCATTGGAAATGTTCCATATTTTTGGAGTTGATGAAGATTTCATAAGGCCGCCGCTCTTCATGTTCGGTGCCTTCATTGAGCAACATGTCGTTGATGGTGATGTACAGGGCGTGTTCCGATTGAGGTGTTTTAATTTTGTAGGTCGAACCGTACAGGATTTCCGGACGGGTGACGTTTTCATGCATACTTTCCAAATTTTGGCTTTTATCGGCAAGGGCTTGCTGTTCTGCGGCGGCTTTGTCTTCGGCGTTCAGCACTTTGTAGGCGGTTATTTTTTGTTCTATTTTGTAAGTCATGGTTGTTGCAAAAATGGAAAGTGATGGATGATTAAAATACCGCGCCATACCGCAAGCCACCCGACAAATATAGATAGGGGTTCGGGCAAAGTACGCGTAGAATAGATGTTGACAATTAATTTTAAAAATGGAAACAATTATGAAAAATTTGCTATGGGCCGCTTCGCTGGCTTTGTGTGCGTTCGTCAATGCCAGCTATGCTGATATTGCCTTAACTTCAAAAGACGACATACAAGGCACTTGGAAGCTGCAATATACCAAAAACACCGTCAATGCCAGAGAAACTATGCCACGGGTAGACACATGGGTGTTTAAAGACGGCAAAGTCGCCATCTTAAACATACCTCGCCAAGATGGGCATTACGACCAGCCCCCCGTCAGCTACGAAATAGATGACGGCAAATTAAAAGTGCCTTATGTCGGCCGCTCGGGCTTTGATCTGTTTACCTTGGTGGAACAAACCGCCGATACCATGACTTTAAAGGCAAAGTTTGGCGAACATTATTACTTTGTCAAAAAATAATCCGTTATCCCACGCCTTATTATTGATGTTACGCAAAGAGCCATTCTGCTTGTAGGAGCGGGGGCTTCGGCTACGCTCAGCCAACGTGCTGCGTAACATCAGTTATAACACTGCCTCAAATTCATCCCACGGCATAGGCTGTCCAAACAAATGGCCTTGATACAACGTGCAGCCTTGTTGCGCCAGAAAATTTCTTTGCGCAACAGTCTCCACACCCTCGGCAATCACCTTAATGCCCAAGGTTTGGGTCATGGCAATGATGGTTTTGACAATTAACGTGTCGGTGGGTTTGATGCCAATATTATGGATAAAGGAACGGTCTATTTTAAGTTGGTCTAGCGGCAACTGGGCCAAATGCGATAGCGAAGAGCAGCCTGTGCCAAAATTGTCCATGGAAAAACGGACACCCCTATCCCTGAGCGCGTTCATTTTGGCAATGGCTTCGTTAATATTGATAAGCACCAAGCTTTCGGTCAGTTCAAACTTGAGCTGATGGGGGTTGGCTGCAAATTGGTCTAGCAGGGTAAGGATATTTTGGACAAAGTTGGGCTGATGGAACTGGATAGGGCTAATATTGACCGAAAGCAGCCAATGACGCGGTTGGGCTTGCCCCGCCCATTGTTCCAATTGCCTGCAAGCGGTTTCCAGTAGCCACTGCCCGATAGGCAAAATCAGGCCGGTTTCCTCCGCCAACGGGATAAACTGGGCCGGCTCCAATAGTCCCAATTCAGGATGCCGCCAACGGATCAGCGCCTCAACCCCGACAATTTGGTTGTCAAGGCTGACCTGTTTTTGGTAAAAAAGCACAAACTGGCTTTTCGCCAAGGCTTGCCGTAAATCGGCTTCAAGGGCGGTACGTTCAATTAACGCCGTTTGCATGGCATGGTCAAAAAAGCATAGGTTGTTACGCCCGTTATGCTTGGCTTTGTACATGGCAAAATCAACATGCCTGAGCAAATCCACTTCGGGTATGGTGTAGCCATAAAACAATGTCGCGCCAATACTGCATGAGCAACGGTAATCATGCCCCGCCAACTGATACGGTTCGTTTAAAGCGTCCAGTATTTTCCGGCCCACCACTTCGGCACTGATGGCGGCTTCTTCCGCCCGCTTATCCAAACCTTCCAGCATAACCACAAACTCATCACCGCCTAACCGCGCCACCGTGTCCACCTCGCGCACAATGCCCGTTAGGCGCTGGGCGACTTGTTTCAATAACAAATCGCCCATGTCATGACCGAGCGTATCATTAAGCAATTTGAAATTATCGAGGTCGATAAACAACAGCGCCCCGTGGCGTTTGTTACGGATACTGGCGGCAACCCCCAAATGCAGGCGCTCGGTCAGTAACCGCCGGTTCGCCAAATTGGTCAAGGGGTCATAAAATACCAAGCGTTCAATTTGTTCGTAAGCCGCCTTAGTGACACCAATGTCTATGTGGGCGGCAACATAGTGCTTGAGCTTGCCCGTGTTGTCGTGCACTGCTGTAATGGTCATCCAAGCCGGATAAAGTTCGCCGTTCTTGCGGCGGTTCCAAATTTCGCCCTGCCAAGAAGCCACGCTGTTCAAACTGGCCCAGAGCGCCCGGTAAAAAACTTTATCGTGCCGCCCCGATTGCAACATCTTAGGGGTATTGCCGATAACTTCTTCAGGACTGAAGCCAGTAATGGCCGTAAAAGCCTTGTTGACCCGTAAAATCACCGTATCGGCATCGGTTATAAAAATGCCTTCTTGCGAATCAAAAGCAATGGCGGCAAGCTGCAACTCATGGTCAAGCCGTTGGCTGGCACTCATGTCAGTCAAGGTCATGCGTATGGTCGGCAAGCCGTTGGCTGGCGTGTCGCAAAGGCAGTCCAGATGTGCGTCAAAAATGCTTTGGTTGTGGTGCAGCATTCTAAAATCGAATGCTTGCCTGATATTGTTTGGGGATGCCAGGAGGCTTGGAAATAACTGTTGCCAGCGCGTTTGATCGTTATGGGCAATAAAATGGCTAAAATGCTGGCCCAGCAATTGTGGACGGTCAACACCCAATAGTTCCGATGCGGTCAGGTTGGCGGCATTGACCCGTCCATCATGGGCCAGTGTGATATAGCCTATTGGGGCAAATTCATAAAGCTTATGGTAATAATCGCGGGCCTGTTCGATAACCGCTTGGTTCTGCTGTAAGGCTTCATTTTGCCGTTCGAGTGCCTGGTTATAGGCCAGCAGATCATGCAGCCCTACCCCGCTAGACGGGTGGGTGTCATGTTCTGGCGACAAATGGGCTTCCCGATTTTCGGCTTCTTCGCGCAGCATCTGGTAAGGGGTGGATAATAGGCCAATATGACGGGTTGCAAGTCTTTCACCTGATCTGCCGCACCCGATTAAGATCATACCACCACACTAGCGGTGCGGCACTGACCCGATATAGTATGCTCGGAAAACTCAGATTATGGGCTTAATGGACGGATGTAAGGCTGCCGACCCTGTCTGGGTCTGCAACCTTGCCGTTTTTTCTTAGCGGGTTAGTCGTAAACAGGAATTAACACCAAAGATGCTTTGCAGCTTAAATTGACAAACGAGGAGCTTTCACGCACACCAGTGAATGGCTGGATGGTATAAGGCGTGGCAACCGTGGTCAAAATCAACTGGCTAAGGTAGCTGGCATCGTTCATGAACGGGCCAAAACCATTGGAACCTAAACTGATGCTTGGGATAATAAAAGATGCTTTTTTGACATTCACATCAGGCATTACGCTATAGGTCACTGTCTTAAGAATGCCCATTGGCACAGCTTGGGATTGGATGTCTTTCAGCTGGAAACTGTACTTTGAGTTGTTTAAGGTAAGCTGAAGCAAGGTGGTGTTATTGAGATAGGATTTATCATAAAACACTAACGAAGCATTTTTTCCGTTACAAACATAATAATTGGGTGTTTCGCCCGTAAAGGGGACGATAACGAATGCATGGGCTTGAGAAAAAGCCAAACCCAGCCATATTCCCAGCATTGCAATAATTGTATTTTTGGCGCGCATGGTTTTTCCTTAAGTAGAAATAGAATAACAGTTTATATAGAGACCACAACCCATAACAACCACTACCAAACAAAGCTGCCATTGCTTGGCAATATGCAGCCAATTTTGCATGGATTTAATGGAGTTAGGCTGATGATAATAGACGATTTGTCAATTAAAATAAACACTATTCTACGATTTTGCAAAGTGTGCCAGGGGCTAGCTGGCCCGTCACCCTGCCCCGTTACCGGCTGGCCCTCAAAACTTTCCGTAATAGCCTTCCTTTAAAGCATCAAACAAATTGGCGGCAGTATGGGTTTCACCATCGTATTCCACTTCCTGATTGCCCTTAAGCTCCACCACCGCACCATCAGCCAAGGTGAATTGGTAAGTGGTGTTTTCCAAATCGGATTCTTTGACCAACACGCCTTGGAACACTTCGGGGTTGAAGCGGAAAGTGGTGCAGCCTTTTAGGCCTTGTTCGTAGGCATATTGGTAGATGGACTTAAAGTCTTCATAGGGGTAATCGGTGGGCACGTTGGCGGTTTTGGATATGGATGAGTCTATCCATTTTTGTGCGGCGGCCTGGATATCGACATGTTGTTTAGGCGAAACATCATCGGCGGCAATAAAATAATCGGGCAATTGCTGTTTAGGGTCGTTGCTGTAAGGCATGGCTTCGGAATTGATCAAATGCCGATAGGCCAGCAATTCATACGAATAAACATCAATTTTTTCTTTGGATTTTTTGCCCTCACGGATGACATTGCGCGAATAATGGTGGGCAAAACTGGGTTCTATACCGTTGCTGGCGTTGTTGGCCAGTGACAAGGAAATGGTGCCGGTTGGGGCTATGGAGCTGTGATGGCTAAAGCGCGCGCCGGTTTCTGCCAATTGTTGCACCAATTCCGGTTCAATTTGGGCGATCTTTTGCATGTAGCGGCTGTATTTGGCATGGAGCACTTTGCCAGCAACGGTGTCACCCACCTTATAGCCATCGGCAATCATTTCAGGACGTTGATGCAGCATTGCACCTGTTACTGTGAATAACGTGTCCATAATGGGTGCTGGGCCTTTTTCTTTGGCTAAGGCCAGTGCCGCTTTCCATCCTTCAACCGCCAGCACTTGGGTGACTTGCTCAGTGAACACCAAAGAATCGGCATTGCCGTATCTCATGCCCAGCATGGTCACGGTTGAACCCAAACCCAGATAGCCCATGCCATGACGGCGTTTGCTGGTGATTTCTTCGCGCTGTTGCGGCAACGGCAAGCCATTCAGCTCCACTACGTTATCGAGCATCCGGCTAAAAATACGGATCACTTTGCGGTAGCTTTCCCAGTCGAAATAGGCATCGGCGGTGAACGGTTTTTTGACAAACCGCGTCAGGTTGATAGAACCCAGCAAGCACGAGCCGTAGGGCGGCAGCGGTTGTTCGCCACAGGGGTTGGTGGCGCGGATTTTTTCGCAAAACCAATTGTTGTTCATTTCGTTGACTTTATCGATCAGGATAAAGCCCGGTTCGGCATAATCATAAGTGGAACTCATAATCATGTCCCACAACCGGCGGGCGGGCAGCGTTTTGCTGACGCGGCAAGCAACCAAACCGTCATTGTTGACGATATAGCCTTGCTGGCAAGGGAAGTCACGCCAGATAACCTGGCTGGGGTCGGTCAAGTCCAGCTTGTCAACCGCCGCCTCTTTTTCGGTGACCGGAAACGATAACGCCCAAACTTGGTTGTTTTTCACGGCTTGCATAAACTCAGCGGTGATCAACAACGACAAATTGAATTGGCGTAAACGTCCGTCTTCGCGTTTGACACGGATAAATTCGACCACATCGGGGTGGCCAATATCAAAAGTGCCCATTTGTGCGCCACGCCGTCCACCGGCGGATGATACGGTGAAACACATTTTGTCGTAAATGTCCATGAACGACAGCGGCCCAGATGTGTAAGCCCCCGCACCGGACACATAGGCATTTTTGGGGCGCAAAGTGGAAAATTCGTAGCCAATGCCACACCCGGCTTTTAGGGTCAGCCCCGCCTCGTGCACTTTGTGCAAAATGTCATCCATAGAATCATAAATAATGCCAGAAACGGTGCAGTTTATGGTGGAGGTGGCAGGTTTATGCTCCAGCGCACCGGCATTGGAAACAATACGCCCCGCCGGTATTGCCCCTTGCCGTAACGCCCATAAAAATTCTTTGTAATACTGCTCTTGTTTGCTTTTGCCCTGTTCAACATCAGCCAACGCCCGCGCCACCCGCTGGTAGGTGTCATCAATGGTGTTGTCCAAAATATTGCCGTCCTTGGATTTAAGACGATATTTTTTATCCCATATATCCATGGACGCTTCCTGAAAAGGTGGCTCTGTCACAGTGTGGGTGATGATGTGTAATTGTGCGGTCATAAAAGGCTACGGGTGCAAAAAGGCTACAGAAAAAAATGGCAAATCAGTGGCTTGAAAGCCGCCGGGACGGGCTTGGCCTCATGTGGACAAAAACCACATATAGGCTTAAAAAATTATTTTTGCACAATATATAGTGTTTTTTTAGAAATTGCCACCCGTTATTGATAGGCAGGGAGCAGTAAATTGTTGGCCGATTGCTAGGTGCCTGTTTTTAATGGTCAAGCCTTCGGCCTTTTTGAAAGGGATAAGCATATAACTGGGGCAAGGCACATCCGTCCCTGCAAAACGGTAAAATTTGACCCCAGCCACTTGCAGCGGGCATTAGGTGTTTGCTTTAGGCAATCGGATTTGTTACGGTAAACTGGACTGCTTAAAATTATGCCTCAACCTGTCAGGATATAAGATGAACCTTAACCACCCTATTAAAATGCTTGTGACCGGCTGGTGTTTGGCGACAAGCAGCCTGCCTTTGCTTGCCCAAGATACTTTTAAAGTCTGTGCTGATCCGCTAAACCCGCCTTACTCGACCAAGAACCAAGATGGTTTTGAAAATAAAATTGCCAGCTTGTTCGCCCAACAATTGGGGCAAAAACTGCAATACACTTGGTTTCCGCAACGTTTGGGCTTTATCCGCAACACCTTGACCGCACCAGTGAATGACAAGGAAGTGGATAGCAAAAACTTTAAATGCGATATTGTGATGAACGTACCGGCTGGCTCGGACATGACCTTGACCACCGAACCTTATTACCGCTCCGCTTATGTGCTGCTGATTGCCAAAGGGCGGGGCTGGGATGACATTAAAACGCCCGGGCAATTGGCGGACTTGCCGGAAAACCGACAGGAAAAACTAAAAATTGCCATGTTTGACCGTGGCCCAGGCACTACATGGCTACAACAGAATGGCTTGCTGGAGCAAGGCATCCCTTACCAGTCGATGTCGGGCGATGACGGCAACAATGTGGCTATGCAATTGGATAAAGACCTGAAAGCGAAGAAAATTGACATGGTGATTTTATGGGGGCCGATTGCCGGGCATATCATTACCCAGAACCCTAAAAACAGCTATGCCATGCTGACTATGCCCGCAAGCCCCGGCATCAAATTTGATTTTGCTATGGCAATGGGGGTGCGTAAAGGCGATAGTGCCAGAAAAGCCCAGTTGGACAAATTGATTGCCGCCAATGCAACCGCCATCCATGCCATTATTGAAGGCTATAATATCCCGCTGTTGCCGGTTGAAAAAACCGCCAAAGCCAAGGATGATGATTAAGCCCTCAACACCCTACCCAGCCTATTTATCCAGTGCATTATGAACTACCCCACTATAGAAAGCTTTGTCGGTAACACCCCGTTAGTCCGGCTACAACGTTTGCCCGGCACCACCAGCAACACTGTGTTGGTGAAACTGGAAGGCAATAATCCTGCGGGGTCGGTGAAAGACCGCCCTGCCCTGAGTATGATCAAACATGCCGAAGCCCGAGGCGAAATCCGCCCGGGTGACCGCCTTATTGAGGCCACCAGCGGCAATACCGGCATTGCCTTGGCTATGGCTGCCGCCATTAAAGGCTATAAAATGACTTTGATCATGCCGGACAATATGAGCGAAGAACGTAAAGCATCCATGAAAGCTTACGGCGCGGAAATCATTTTGACACCCGCAACAGGCAGTATGGAAGCGGCGATTGATTTGGCACGCTCAATGGAAGCGCAAGGGTTAGGCAAAATCCTCGACCAATTCGCCAACCCCGATAACCCACGCGCCCATTACGAAGGCACTGGGCCGGAAATTTGGCGTGACACGCAAGGCACAATCACGCATTTTGTCAGCTCAATGGGCACTACCGGCACTATTATGGGTACTTCCGAGTATTTGAAGGAGCAAAATCCAGCTATCCAGATTATTGGCGTGCAACCTGAGGGGGAGTCAAAAATACCCGGTATCCGCCGCTGGCCTAAGGAATATTTGCCAAAAATCTACCAGCAAAGCCGCGTTGACCGGATTATTGAAGTCGATCAGGTGTCGGCAGAGAACATGACCCGCGAACTGGCAACTGTGGAGGGTTTGTTTGCCGGAGTGTCTTCTGGCGGTGCGGTGCACGCGGCCTTGAGTTTGTCCAACGAGCTAGAAAATGCGGTCATAGTGGCGATAGTGTGCGATCGTGGCGACCGTTATTTGTCCACCGGCGTGTTTCCGGCTTGACACGCCCTGCCAATATATAACGGTAGGTGCGGATTTATCCGCACCGCGGTCAGCTGCCAAGCCACCCAAAAATCCACCCCCTTCCTCATAAAGACATCAGGACGTTACTTAGCATGAAGCGAACCCGCTCAAGAAAAAAAAAGCTGCCGGAAGCACCGGTGACCATCACCATTGAATCACTCACCCACGATGGTAGGGGGGTCGGTCATGTGGATGGCAAAGTGGTGTTTATCGACGAGGCATTGCCCGGCGAGGAAGTGGAATTTATTTACACCGATAGCCGCAAGGATTTTGCCGAAGGCAAAGTGGTGGCGTTGTTAAGCCAAGCACCGGAACGGGTGGCGGCAGGTTGCCCGCATTATGGTGTGTGTGGTGGTTGCAGTTTCCAACATGTGGAAGAATCGACCCAAATCCGCATTAAACAAGGCTTGCTGGAAGAGCAGTTCAAGCGCATCGGTAAATTGGCGATTACGGAATTTTGGCCGCCGTTGACCGGCCCGCATTGGGGCTATCGGCGCAAGGCGCGTATGGGCGTTAAGTATGTGGCCAAAAAAGACCGCGTACTGGTTGGCTTTCGGGAAAAACGCCATCCCTATTTGGCAGAGATTGACAATTGCAGGGTGATGCATGAAAGTGTCGGCAACCGCTTGCTGGCGTTAGGGGAAATGATCGCGCAGCTGTCCATCCGCGAAAAAATTCCGCAGATTGAAGTGGCGATTGGCGATGATGTTTGTGTACTGGCTTTTCGTGTGTTAGAACCGCCCACTGCCGACGACCAGGCCATTATGCGGGCATTTGCCCATGAACACGGCGTGTCGGTCTGTTTGCAAGCCAAAGGCCCTGACACCATTGTACCGTTGGACGGCGAGCCGGAAGTGATCCCCACTTATAGCTTGCCAGACCACGGCATCACTTTTAAATTCCGCCCTGCCATGTTCACCCAAGTCAATTACGACATCAACCGGCAAATGGTCAACAGGGTGCTGGCAACCTTAAACCTGACCCGACAAGACACCGTGCTGGATTTGTTCTGTGGTTTGGGCAATTTTACCCTGCCAATGGCAAAATACGCCGGGCATGTGGTGGGCATAGAAGGCGATCAGCCTTTAGTGAACCATGCCAAAGCTAACGCACAGTTCAATGGTATTGAAAATGTGGAGTTTTATGCCGCTGATTTAAGCAAAGACATAACCGGTGAAGCGTGGGCGCAGCGAAAATTCACTAAAATCTTGCTTGACCCGTCACGGGCGGGAGCAGCGGAGGTGCTGCCACTGTTGAAAATTTGGCAACCGGAACAAGTGGTCTATGTGTCTTGCAACCCCTCCACCTTGGCGCGTGATGCCGGTATTTTAGTCAATGAGTTGGGTTATAATCTGGTCAAAGCGGGGGTGATGGATATGTTCCCGCAAACGGGGCATGTTGAATCTATGGCGTTGTTCCGGAAATGACCGTGGGTATGGCTGATCGCAGGCATGACCCGCGCCTACAGCAGATAACCTGAATGCAGCCATCAATTCCCTGAGCACAGCCGAAGGGGCTGTAAGCAAGCCGAATGACTGGTTAAACAAAGCAAAGTTGGGGGCTTCGACTCCGCTCAGCCGACGTGTTCCGGCTACGCGCTGCTTAACATCAGATAGGATTTAACAACAGGTGCAGAACTATGAAATTTTATCGCCGTTTAGTTACCACAGCATCACTGCTGGCTGCTATGTCTCCCGTGTCTGCGGCCCCACCCGCGCTATCCACCTCCAGCTTCACCAAGCATGATGTCAGTTATGAAGTGTGCCAAACCCGCAGCCGTGAGATCATGGGCAAAATGAACCTGCAAATTGAAGACCACGGCAACGGCACCATTGGCGGGTTTGGCGAGCAAAGCGTGGCTATGGTCAACTGTCATAAGCTGGATAGCACCACTTATGTGCAAATTGCCGTAGCCAGCCAAAAAGAAGAGGCCGCCCAGCTAATTATGGGCTATTTGGTTGATTTTTTAAAAACCGGTTCGGCAACCCAATACAAACTGCCGCCGCCGTCATCAACACAAGCTAGCCCCCAGTAACATGCCCTGCCCTGCACTGACCATTGAGCCTGATGAGCTGTATTTGCAGGTTTGCGCCACTAACCAACAACTGTCGGTAATTAAAAACCACACCCTATTAGCCCAATATCCAGTATCGACTGCCAAAAATGGCTTGGGCGAACAGCGCGGCAGCGAGTGTACGCCGCGCGGTTGGCACGTTGTCCGTGCCAAAATCGGTGCCGGACAAGCACTAAACAGCGTATTTATTGGCAGGCGGCCTACGGGGGAAATTTACACGCCCGCTTTGGCAGAGCAATACCCGCAACGTGATTGGATTTTGACCCGCATCCTATGGCTGGGCGGCTTGCAGCCCGGTGTTAACCGTTACGGTGCAGTGGACAGTACGTGGCGTTATATTTATATCCACGGTGGCCCGGACGCGCAGATGGACGGGCAGCCCCGTTCCCATGGTTGTATCAGGATGCTCAATGCTGATATTGTCGGGTTGTTTGAGCATGTGGAGGTAGGTTGTAAGGTTTTTATTGGCACGTCATAAAGCTATTAAAAACAGCAGGCGATCAAGGCGCATTGTCCACCAGCAAAGCCATCACACCAACAGCACCACTTCTGAACCACTATGCCACTCCGGATATTTCCGCATGATTCTGGCAAACAACGCCGAAGCCAGCAACTTGGTCAGCCAAGCTTGCACGGCATCATAGCCGGACAAGCGAAACCAGCCGTCATCAACGGCGGCAAATTGTCGGATGAACGGCACAATGGCGACATCCGCCAATGAGCAGTGGTTGCCGCATAAATAGCTCTGCCCCATCAAGCGGCTTTCCAGAGCGGCCAAAAATAACGCGCCTTGCTGGCGGTAATGGCTGGCAGGGTATTGCGGAAAACGGTTGGCATATTTGTAGCGGTCAAGCTGGTGTTTAAAAGCACCGTCATTCCAAGCAATCAGCGCTTGCGCCGGTTCAGGGTATTGCAACCAGTGATCGGGGTCGTGTTGCGCCAATGCCCAGTGCATAATATCCAGACTTTCCTCCAACACCTGACCATCCGGCAGTTGCAGCACAGGGACGGTGGCTTTAGGGGAAATAGCCAATAATTCTGGCGGTTTGTTTTTTAAGATGATTTCGCGCAGCTCGACACCGGTGCCAGCATACGCCAGAGCCAATCTGGCCCGCATGGCATAAGGGCAGCGGCGGAAACTGTATAAAATGGGCAGGGGTTGCATGGGAGGCGTGGGCTTTCCGGCACGCTTAGGCTATTCCTTTCGCCTAAGGTTAATGGGCGATGTTACAAGCGGCTGAGCAACTCGGCCTTTTTGTTGCTGTATTCGGCATCGGTCAATAGACCCTGATTCCACAGTTCCGCCAACTTTTCGATCGCGACAAAAATATCGCCACTGTTTGTCGAGGCCGATGGCGGATTGTTGGGCATTGTGGGCTGGAAAGCGGCCGGTTGCGGCTGGTTTTGCACTGGGACATTATCAATGGATATGACCGGCAGGCTACTGACATCGACCACACCGTATTGGCTGGTAAAAGTGATGGAGCCGCCAATGGATTGTTGCTGTGAAAAGCCGCCAATACGGTGGTCGAGCGTGTCATACAAGGTGACATGCCCATTTGCTTCGATAGCTAAGCGGTTAATAGTGGCAAAATAAGCATAGCGGACATTGTTTTGCGCCCCGGTGCTGTTAGGGAATTGCAAGCCAGCGGGCCACCAGTTGCCGGAACTGCCCGGTGGTGGCGGCACAAACAGGCTGACCGGACTGTTGCCGGTGTTGCCGTTTTGCTGTTGTTGACCGCCATTAAAATGGCCTTG
>Ga0007882_10000704_pt1 | contig 19693 bp, 19 predicted proteins | sample CryBogCBH12Aug01_FD_71195 | JGI IMG/M metagenome (GOLD analysis project Ga0007882, IMG submission 71195) | Freshwater microbial communities from Crystal Bog, Wisconsin, USA - CBH12Aug09.1 | ecosystem: Environmental > Aquatic > Freshwater > Lake | place: Crystal Bog, Wisconsin, USA | collected... | reverse complement strand
ATCGTGGGTGAAGAGTACCTGCCGATGGACGGTAGTGACTGGACAGCCGTCATCAGCAAACTCAAAGCCGCCAAACCAGATGCAATCATTACCTCCACGGCTGGCGGTGCTCCCAACGTGACGCTGACGAAACAGTTGCGCGCCGCTGGCGTTAACTTGCCTTACGGCAACCTGGCTGTCGACGAAGGGACTGCGAAAGGCATGGGCACCGATGCTGAAGGCATCTACATTTCGGCTTCATACGTGACGGGCATCGACTCGCCTGCGAACAAAACTTTCCTCGCAGCTATGTCGAAAAAGTTCGGTGCAGACCTTAAGACACCAAACGATTTATCCGTACCACAATATGAAGCGGTCTACGCTTACAAGCTGGCCGCAGAAAAGGTCAAGAGCACAGATCCAGCGAAGATCGTGACGGTACTGGGCGACGTCAAGTTCGATGGTCCACGTGGCAGCATCGTCATGAACAAACAGCATCATGCACCGCTGACGATGTACCTGGCTCAAGTTCAGGCAGATGGCAGTGTGAAGGTCATTTCGACATTTAAAGACGTCGATCCAGGCCTGCAATGCCCTAACCTGAAGTAAGCACTAGAAAAGCACCATGAACTTAATTTTTGATATTCTCACTACGGCTGCGATTCTTTATATTGTTGCAGCGGGGCTTCTGCTCGTTTACGGCGTGATGAAAATCATTAATTTTGCACATGGTGCTTTCTTAACGATCGGTGCCTATGCAAGCCTGGTCGCGTCACAAGTTGGTTTACCTCCTGTTGCGGGTTTTCTGGTTGCCTTGATCGCCGGTGCCTTGTTTGGTCTGGTCATCGAGCGCTTCGTGTTAAGACCGCTTTACTCCCGACCTTTAGATGCAATCCTTGCCACCTGGGGATTAGCCATCGTCATTGGTCAGGTCATCACACTAGTATTCGGCCGGGAGGTTCAATTCGTGCCAAGCCCCATCCACGGCACAATTGCCTTGCTTGGGACGGAATATTCGGCTTACCGCTTAGTCTTAATCTTGATTGCGCTGATTGTGGGTGGCGCATTGGCAATCTTGTTAACACGCACTCGTGTGGGACTTGTCACTCGCGCCGTAATCCTGAACGAGCAATTGGCTCAAGGCCTCGGCATTCATGCACAGTTTGTTCGTTTTCTTACTTTCGCCCTCGGGGCAGGCATTGCTAGCTTAGCCGGCGCCCTCATCACACCATTATCGGCTGTTGATCCAAACATGGGCGTCCCTTGGTTAATCAATGCTTTTATGCTGGTTATGGTCTCAGGCGTCTCGATGACCAGTCTGTTAATCGCAACGCTCGTTTTTGGATCAGCTCAGGTCATTATCAGCTCGTACTTCAGTCCAATATTGGGCGGTATGGCGATTGCTGTTTTAGCCGCGATTACCTTGCGTATTTGGCCAAAAGGATTTTCACGTGATTAAGGATCCAGCCATTCACCGACAGTTGATGTGGCTTATTCTGCCAGCGCTGGCACTGGTTCTACTCGCACCGCTCGTTCTGGACACCTACACCATCAACATTTTGATCCGTGCATTGTTTTTTGCCATGCTGGCTCTCACTGTGGACGTGCTTTGGGGTTACACCGGTTACCTGACTTTTGGTCAGTCAGCATTTTTTGGCGCTGGGGCTTACGCCGCAGGCTTAGTATTCACTCACTTAGGCTTTGGGCCAGGCTACTTTTTACTCGCTGCGGTGCTCGCAGTCGTTGCAGCCTTAATGATCGGCTCAATCACCGGTTGGCTCTCTTTCTATCATGGCTCGACCCCACTTTACGCCTCAGTTATTTCTCTCGTATTGCCCATTGTGCTGACGCAAGTACTGTTTTCGGGTGGCACCTTTACCGGATCAAGTTCGGGTTTAACCGGCTACGAAGCACCCGACCTCGATCTGGAAACCTGGTTTCGCATAGTAGGTGCCGCCTTGGTCGTTTTGACTGCCTTCACCTGTATATTTTTACGCAGCGATGGTGGGCGGATTTTGTCTGCCATCCGAGATAACGAGACACGATGCTCTTATCTGGGGATCGACATCTCCCGCTACAAAATATATTTGTTAGTTGCCACAGGCATCGTTGCCTCACTCGCGGGTTTTGGTTACGCAAGCTTTAGCGGAGTAGTCGCGCCAGAGCTAGCCGGTTTTGTGTTTGGTACAGAGGTCATTATCTGGGTTGCCCTGGGCGGACGTGGCACGATCATGGGCCCCGTCTTAGGCGCAGTTTTAATCGATTGGAGTAGTGCCTACTTGAGCGGCAATCTGCCTTACGTCTGGAAACTATTTTTAGGTATTGCGTTTGTTCTGGTAATTGTGCTTCTGCCAAAAGGACTATTGCCTGCAATATTGAAATGGTTTAACCGGGGTGAAGGTAAAAGTACCCAACCGAACACGCTAAAGTTGGTGCAAGCGGATACCACTTCGATGACGGGCGACGATAAATTTGTCGCGATTGAACTTAGGGGTGTCGCGAAAAGTTTCGGCAGCCTTAACGTCTTGTCTGACATCACCTTCTCGGCTAGGGCGGGTGAGCTAGTCAGCTTGATCGGCCCTAATGGTGCAGGTAAAACCACCTTAATGCGCTGTATCAGCGACGGGGCTGAGCGCGGTGGCGGCACCATCCATATCCAAGGTCAGGATATCAAGCTTGCCCCCCCTCATCAGTGTGTTCAGTTAGGTCTCGGCAGAAAATTTCAAACAGCAACAGTTTTCGATAGCCTCACCGTTGCCGAATGCTTACGGATTGCGCGAACCCGGATCGAGACACCATCTTTTACGACTCGCAGCAACGAGTTACGCCTGCCCTCGTATGCGCTCGAAGTACTACATGCAACAGAACTCGATAAAAAGTTAAATGTAGTGGCCAGCACATTGTCACATGGAGAAAAGCAAGCGCTCGAATTAGCGATGGTCTTAGCGCTTGAGCCCCGAGTGGTGTTGCTTGACGAGCCTACAGCTGGTTTGTCTCAACACGAGCGCAGCCTGATTGGCCGTATTCTGGTTGATCTGACGAGCCGCTTTGGTTTGTGCTTACTGCTGGTTGAGCATGATCTTGATTTTGTCAGGGAGATTTCCAGCCGTATCGTTGTCCTGCATCAGGGACGTCTGGTGATGGAAGGTACAGTGCGCGAAGTGGTTGATTCGGATCTCGTCAAAACGATCTATTCGGGAAGTCTCGGCCATGCGTGAACCTACTACGTTAAAGTTCCGCTCGGCTCCCGCTCTTCAACTCGTCGATGTAACCAGCGGCTACGGCGCTTTGATGGTTTTGCGTAACGTTAACCTTTCTGTTCCCGCGGGATCGATTGTCGCTCTTCTGGGAAAAAATGGTGTCGGCAAAACCACGCTGCTGAAATCAATTTTGGGCTTCTTGCCAAAACAGCGAGGCGCGGTGCTGTTAAACGATCGTGACGTGACGGCACTACCTGCTTATCAGGTCGCTCGCCAAAACGTCTCTTACACCCCGCAAGAACAAGCTCTTTTTGCCGACTTAAGTATTAGAGACAACCTGCGCCTGGGGTTATCACGCGACACTCTGCTTGAAGAGCGCATCGAACCCATTTATGACCTTTTCCCTTTTTTGTGCGACCGATTACGTCAGCTTGCAGGTACGTTGTCAGGTGGTGAGCAAAAAATGCTGCTAGTAGCCAGAGCCTTGCTGAGCCGCCCAAAACTGATGCTGATCGATGAAATTACGGAAGGCCTTCAACCCTCGGTGATTGAGCGCGTTGCAAATGCCTTACGGGCAGAACGTCAACAGCATGGCACCGCCATCCTGCTGGTTGAACAGAATGTTGAATTCGCGTTAAATCTGGCAGATCATTATGTCGTGCTCAAACGCGGCGAAGTCGTCGCCGCTGGCTCAACCGAGGATCCGGATGCTTTGGCAACGATCGAAGCGCAGCTCAGTATCTGAGTGATACTCAGATCGAATAAGATCAAGACATGTCTATCGTCGCGCCACCCTCGCAAAGTGATTTTCCAACAACCGACACCTGGCGAGTGGGCGTATTGTTTTCTCGCTCAGGTGTCACCGCCATATCAGAGAGTGAACATTTTTTTGGTACAGTCTTAGCGATTGAGGAGATCAACAGGGCCGGTGGTGTGCTCGGTCGGCTGATCGAACCGATTGCGCTCGATCCTAAATCTGAGCCGGCACAATATCGGGCATGTGCTGAGCAATTATTATTAGACGAAGGTATCGGCGTTCTCTTCGGCTGCTCGACTTCTTCATCTCGCAAGGCTGTGCTGCCAGTGATCGAGCGTTGCAACGGCTTGCTTTGGTATTGCTCGCTATACGAGGGATTCGAGTTTTCACCCAATGTCATCTATACCGGTGCCGCGCCTAATCAAAACAGCCTGCAACTTGCCGCTTACCTTCTCAAACAGGGCTATCGAAAATGGCACCTCATCGGCTCTGACTACATCTACCCTCGCGAATCGAATCGAATCATGCGGGATGTCGTCGAGCAGCAAGAAGGTGAAATTACAGCCGAGATGTATTTCCCGACAAATGCCAATACAGGCGAGCTGGCGCGTGCGGTGCAAGCGATCAAAACTTCTCAGCCAGACGTTGTTTTTTCGACGCTAGTCGGACGGCCTGGTAGAGAATTTTATCGGCTCTACCGAGAGCTTGGTATCGACCCTAGTAAAACGCCGATCGCCAGTTTGACGATGGCTGAAGGCGAACTAGAACTGATCGATCCAAAACTTTGTGAAGGGCACATCACCTCGGCCACCTATTTCAGTTCGATCGACAGTCCAGTCAACCGAAAGTTCGTGGAGGCGTATCGTCGACGTTTCGGTCAAACCAGTCCAGTCAGCCTTTGGGCCGAGGGCGCCTATAGCCAGGTTCACCTTTTTGCGCGAGCGCTGCACCTGGCAGGTACGTTGGACACGCAGAAACTAGTTCAAGCAGCCCTTGAAGTCGACTTTGAAGCGCCCTCTGGATACCTCAGGCTTGATCCTGACAATCAACACGCATGGCTGCGGCCTCGCATTGGTAAGGTAGGGACTAGAGGCGGATTCGAAATTATTTGGGAGGCCCCTTCAACGATCAAACCCGATCCCTATCTGACGCTCTATGGCATGACAGATCTCTTTGTGCCATAGTCTGGCTATGAACATTGGAATCAAACGACTTTTTGAGGATTTGCGAGGTACTCGGGTATCCGTGATTCACCCCGAGGGCTCCGAGTGTAGTGTACTTGCCAACCAACTCAAACGGTTTGGCTGCAGAGTCAGCACCGTTTGGCCATGCCCGCCAGAGCCACCAAAAGATAGTGAGGTAATTTTTGTTTTGATACCAGCCGAAGCTGGCACGACGCACTTCTGGAGCGTCGTTGATTGCGACGCTGTCATCATTGCCCTGGTGGAATATGAAAATCCGACCGTACTCAAAGGCATCATCGATATCAACGCTCAAGCGGTAATTAACAAGCCATTCAGGCCGACAGGTATTCTGAGCACGTTGATTCTGGCACGGGCTAACAAAGGTTATCAGGATCGCTTGCTAGTAAAGGTCAAAAAACTAGAAGAAAATTTGCGATCTCGCAGAGAGATAGAAAGAGCAGTCAAACTGCTGGCTGAGCGACATGGCTTAACGGATATTCAGGCTTATGAGCAGATCAGACGGCAAGCAACACAGAAACGGATTTCTATATCGGAACTCTGTGCGGTCATTAATAGCGCGAGTTCAGTCCTGGAAGGTCTTTGGCCAATCGACAATTAAGTCAACCACTCAAACTTCAACGCAGTCTGCATTTAATTAACCTTGTTTTCTTTATCCACTTTTTTTGGTCGCTCCCGAGTAAACAACAACTCGTACTCAGCTTCCAGAATTGCGTAATTGTCTTTTAGAACCTTGAGGCGTCGATTAAGCTCATTTGCCAGATCCATTTTTTCTTCACTTAGGGAGTCGTACTGCGACTTGACGTAGACGAGTTCGTGATCTAATTCTATCAACTGCTCCCCCAAATCGACCTCATCGACGCCTGTATCCTCATCTAGGCTTAATGACCAGAAGACTTGGAAGATAAAACATATCGTGACCAACAAAACAAAGGTGACCGCTAAGCCTTTCCTCTGATCTCCGGCGATCAACACAGCCAATAGCGCAACGAGCCAAACGAACAAGAACGAAAACCGTGCCAGCCAGAGTTGCCAGTGAAGTCCATTATCATGACGGCTATTCTCCCTGCGCCGTTTTGCTTGTCGTGCCATCGCCCGAACCGCTCCCTTTTTTAGCGGGTTATCAATATCAGCGTGCAGGTAGCTCCTTAATTACTTCCAAAAGCAATCCATGCAATCCGCCCCAAACAATCTGAACACCAATGGCTAACAGGATAAAAGCAAATAGCCGCGTCAGTACGTTGGTGCCATTTTCACCGAGAAGACGCTCAACGTCAGCTGCTTTCCAGTAAGCAATATAAACCGCTGCTGAGACGGCCAAAATCCCGAGTAACGCACCAATAATCGAGGATATCTCGCTTTCCAGGTTAAAAACGCTATCAGCGCTGAAGATCGAGGACTGCGTTCGGCTCGCAACCAACGCAATCGCGGTTGCAATTGAACCAGGGCCGACGGTCAAGGGGAGCGTTAAGGGGTAGAAGGTGTGTTTGAGTGCCGTCGCGTCGTTGATACGGATCACACTACCTGGTTCGTCTGCTGATTTCGGCACCTGATTGAGCAAATTCCAACCCATTGTCGCAACAACGGCTCCGCCAGCGATTTGCAGCACTGGCAGAGACACGCCAAAAAAGAGTAACAACTTTGGGCCAATCAACATGCTTGCAAGCATAAGAATGCAGCTATTGATCCCGACTGTCTTGGCCAGCTTTCTTTTAACTTGAGGGCTGCAGTCACTCACCAAGCTAAGGAAGATTGGGGCACCCCCCAAAGGATTAACAATCGGGAACATTGTCGCGAAAACGGTGACAAAAACAGTTAGTGAATCGTTGATAAATTCCAAGAGCAAGCACCAGGATAGTTAAGTTAATTGGGCACAACTATACCGCTAGAACGATACATGCCCCTGAAGGCGCTAGGCTTAAGCACTTTTGACGCGTCCCAGCTGTTATAAATTCATTGGCTTGAATGAATTGCTCTGCCGGACCATAAAAATGGTTGATTGCGATGCCTTACAAATTGATGGACTGACGGGTCATGAAGATTTGGCGAACCAAGCGTAATTGCTCTCTCACCCCGAAGCAGCTGAGTGTTTTCTACGCGCTTCTGGTGGGCGTTTCACTGTCAGTGGGAATTGGCTTTTTCATTGCTGGCATTTGGGTCGTGCCTATCTTCACCGCGATTGAAGTGACTGCCGTCACAATCGGCTTTTTGGTTTATTCACGACATGCACTGGATTTTGAAGAGATCCAGATTAACGATACTAAGCTGACCGTGACGAAATTCATTGGCTATAAAACGCATATTTATGAATTTAATACGCTGTGGACTGAGCTCATTTTGCCACCCAGAAACGGCAAGGTGTTTCGACTGTCCGAATCATCACAGACAGTCGAGCTTGGTCAATTTGTGCCGCGAGAGCAGTTGCGATTTTTTATTGCCGAAATTCGGCGGTACTTAAAATAACGCTTACTTCGGCGACAGTCTGATCGCACCATCCAGCCGGATAGTTTCACCGTTAATCATTTCATTGGTCATGATCGACAAGACGAGTTTTGCGTAATCCTCGGGCCGCCCCAATCTTGAGGGAAAAGGAATATTCGCGGCGAGTGAATCCTGTACCTCTTGCGACATACCAAACATCATTGGGGTGCCAAAAATACCAGGTGCAATGGTCACACAACGAACGCCGAAGCCGGCGAGATCGCGTGCAATGGGTAGCGTCATACCCACGACACCGCCCTTGGATGCAGAGTAGGCTGACTGGCCGATCTGTCCCTCGTAGGCTGCTACGGACGCTGTGTTGATCAACACCCCACGCTCGCCTGTGGGCTCGGGATCGTTTTTGCACATCGCTTCAGCAGAAAGTCTCGCCATGTTGAACGAGCCAATCAAATTAATCGTCACTACTTTTTTGAACAAATCAAGATCATGTGCGCCTTGCTTGCCAACAATTCTTGAAGCCGGTGCAATGCCAGCACAATTGACCAGGCCCATAAGCTTGCCCATTTCGACAGCAGCAGCAACGACGGCTTGACCGTCAGCTTGACTGGTCACATCACAATGGACATAGCGTTGCTTCAATTCAGCCGCCAGCGCTTGACCTGCCTCATCCTGCAGATCAGCGATCACCACTTGTGCGCCGTTTTCGGTCAACATGCGTGCCGTACCAGCACCCAAACCAGAGGCGCCACCGGTCACGATAAAAACTTTATTTGCAATATCCATCATTGATCCAACAAAAGTGAAGATAAAACGGCATAGTAATCAATTCGCCTGGCTTAATTTTTGTCCAAGCCCGTAACTAACAATAAGAACACCCATCACGACCAAACCAAACCACAGTTCTTTGCCTGCGCGCCAAGCTTCAAAGTCCGGTAGAGTCGCGCCAGCAATATTCATAAAGGCCACCAGAATACTGACACTGGCAACGGACAAGGCCATGACGCGAGAAGCAAGACGAGCTGTTTGATCCGAACGTTTAATCAGATTGGCGATAAACAGGCCATTAATGCCGTCAGTGATTAGCATGCCGAACACAAAGACAAGTGCTAAGACCAAGGCCAGATGCCATTGCTGATATTCACTCGAGATCACGGCAAAGAGTGAAGCCTGGCTCAGCGTATCAAAGGATAGGGCGAATAGCGCGCCAACTGCCAGCATAGCCCTGGCGTTGCGCACGTTCAATAGTGTTGCCAACCAGCGAAAGCGCCAGCCTCGCAAGACCACGGTCTCGTTTCTTGCAGTCCGCAACACGCCGTGAATATTAGCAACCGCCAAGGCCAGCAAAATAGTCGTTGATGTCCAGGTTCCAAAGCCATCTAGCCAGTCAGGGATTTTCAGCCCTTGCGCAAGCGTCGCTGCGCCAAGCGACACCGGAACAATAATTAACCCATGACCTACTGAAAAAAGAAAACCAGCCAGCTTTGCTAATTTGGGATCGTCTTGATGGTTATATCTAGTCAAACCATCGATCGCCGCCAAGTGATCGGCGTCAAAGCCGTGCCGCATGCCCAGCAGCAAGACCAGCAAAGTAACGCTCAACAAATCTGCAGGATGCGCAAGACTATTCATACACCAGCTCAGAGACAATTTTGTAATCAAGCGATACAGTAAATAATAGTGCAGAATAAGTCCAACTAATTTGTAAAAAGTCGCAGTTTCACTTTTTCAAATTCAACGCTGAAATACCAAACCAAAATGATGAACATACGACCTTTTGATCTGACAGATACCGATAGAATCATTGCACTATGGGATCTCTGCGGCTTAACGCGTCCCTGGAACAACCCGCGGCTGGATATTCAACGCAAGTTAACTGTCAATCGAGAGTGGTTTGTCGTCGGCGAAGTCGGTGATGAGCTCATAGCCAGCGCGATGTTCGGCTATGAGGGTCATAGAGGCTGGGTGAATTACCTGGCTGTATCCCCCTCTCATCAAAGACGAGGCTACGCGAAGCAGCTGATGACTCACGGGGAGCAGTTACTTTTGGCTTCGGGGTGCCCCAAAATCAGCTTGCAAATTCGTGCAAGCAACCATCAGGTTGTCGCTTTTTACGAGAGCCTGGGCTACAAGATCGATGAAGTAGTCAGTATGGGCAAACGTTTAATATCAGACGAGTAAAGACAAATCCTGCCTCGCCTCATCTTTTACTCCTGGACGATTGATTTTGCGTTACGCTAGAACGCCCGATTACCCCATAACGATAACGGAGACTACAAACATGAAAGCATTGCTTGTCACAGCCTTGGTGGTTGCCAGTAGCGCAGCCTTTGCCCAAGCGAACGTCCCAGAGATACCTTTTGACTCAATACCTAACCCGATTGTCATGCCCAAAGATATGTATCTGGGCGAGGTCAGCGGTGTCGCCGTCAACTCAAAAGGTCACATTTTTGTCCTGCATCGCGGGGCGACGAGTGGTCCCGCCTTTGCAGCTGCAGCGTCGCAACTGCTCGAATTCGATGCCAAAGGTCAATTCATCAGAGAGCTCGGTAAAGGTCTTTACGCGTGGTCTTATGCGCATATGGTAAGAATAGACAAGCAAGACAACATCTGGGTGACCGACAAGGGCTCAGACATGGTGATCAGTTTTGATCCCACCGGTCGTGTGCGTATGGTATTCGGTCGCAAGCAGGAAGCCTCAGATAAAGAAACCGGACCGCTTGAACATCCCAATCCGCCGCTTAAGGCAGAGGTCGGGAAATTCAGGCAAGTCACTGACGTCGCTTGGGATCCAGAAGGCGATTTGTTCATCAGTGACGGCTACGTCAACTCGCGTGTCGCCAAAGCTGACAAAAACGGTAACTGGTTGATGTCTTGGGGCGATCGCGGGCAAAAGCAGGGTGAGTTTCATACCCCTCACAGTATTGCGGCCGATGCCAATGGCAATATTTACGTCGCTGACCGAGGCAACAGACGAATTCAAGTATTCGACAGCAACGGTAAGTTCCAGCGTGAGATGAAAATCGATGTGCCGTTCGATCCAAAAATACAACCCGCGATCGGGGATATTCCTGACGTCTCCAAGAAAGACGATCCTGCCATGATCAACAAGGTTCAGATGCCGGGTTCACCTTGGACACTTTGTATAACAACTGGGCCGAAACCAGTTATGTTCGTCTCAGATGCTTATCCAGGGCGTATCTACAAGATGACACTAGACGGCACTGTGCTTGGTGTTCTGGGACAGTCTGGCAAACAGTTGAAGCAATTCGGCTGGATCCATGCTATTGCATGTCCCAATGAAAATACGCTTTATGTCGGTGAGCTTTTAAATTGGCGGGTGCAAAAGCTGGTTCTGCACCCAACCAAAAAATAAGCAGACGAGTTCAGGCAGTCACGTTGATCAGACTGCCTGTCGTCGAGGGGCTTGCTTGACCCAGCGCACTAATCGTGTACTGAAGGTTTTGCAAAAACGAGTCAAAGCTTGGGCTCGTTGGTGAGGTTGAAGCCCCGCCAGATGCTGCAACGATTTGCTGAAAATCAGTCTGTAACGTCGACAGCAATGAGTTGGGCGAGACCCCCCCAGATTCGTGAGTCGCCGACGGTGCAGACAGTTGAGCAATCAGCCCGCTTAAAACGCTGGACATGTTGGTATAACCCGTAGCGCTGACGCTAGAGGCAACACCAGGTGATGAAACGGACACAGCACCAGCGCTTTGCTGAGCACTGACCGCTGTCATCAAATCATGCATAAATTGATGAATCGCATCTCTGATGGGAAGCGTACCAGTTGGCTGAGTGGCAGCAGCGGTGCTTGCCGTGCCTGCAGCAGGGGTAGTAGCTGGCAGGGTCGTCGACTGTGCGGCCGAGGTTGAGACCGAAGCGGTTGTCGCCGAAGCGGTTGAGGTTGAAGGCGTAGAGGTTGAAGCAGTTGTCGAGCGGGCTTGTGAACCAGAAGGTCCGAACAGACTGACACCCGACTGCAACAAGGCAGTACCAAACGCCTGAAGCAAGTAACCACTCGGCCCGCTACCGTTCTGTTGATTACCTGAGTTCGACGCGTTCGGGCTTTGAGAGCCTTGATTGACAGCAGTTAAGCCGACTGCAGTAACCGCGGTGTTGATCGTCGTCGCGTTAGCTGCAGACGAGGCAGCGCCATTTGCAGGCGTTGCCGGTGCAATGGTGGTGGGCAGCGACTGCCCTAGCGCAATTGGATTCGTGGCCATTGTATTTCTCGCTCGAAATAGAATGAATTAATACTGCATACGATTCAATTTTTATCCAAAAGTCCTTAAATATCAAGCACTATCCGACAAAATACAGGTAAAACATTAAAGTTTTTGAAAATATTGCCGTAAACCCATTCACTGTTAGTTTGCCTGCTCAAAGCGTTCGAACTGTGCCCGAGCGCATTCGCCCATCACGCTCAAACCCCTTACCACTGACTCTGTACCTAAGACAAACGGATTATTGTCCGCGTTCGATTGTTTGCTTCGTTCTTTCAACTTATCAAAAGTATTGTCATAGCCCGCGTGATTTGACAGAAGCACATCGACTTTCCTCAATCGAGTGAAGGTAATCATTTGCTCAGTTGAATCGATATAACTCTGCAAGCGAGACATATTCTTACCAAAATTAAAAGCCGTACCGCCCCACAACAATGCCTGGTGAACTTGACCTTGACTATGCACTGCGAATGAAGGTGACAAGGTACCTACGGTATGACCCGGCGTTAAATGCAGGGTGACAATCGTGTCACCAAGCGTCACCGTGTCACCATCGTTAACCACAACGTCTCGTTTTGGCGGCTTGCCCCAGTGCTCAGACTCAAAATCGAGCTTTGTCTCAATCATCTTCCAATCGAGCGAGCTCATGACAACACGCGGATGATACTTACGAATCAAATAGCCCAGCCCGCCGTAATGGTCACCATGTCCATGGGTAACAACAACATACTTGATCTGTTTAGGATCAAGGCCAAGTGCACGCATACCTTTGTCAATGACTTGTTCAGCCTCTTCGTCGTTGTTCAACGCGTCGAACAAAATAATGCCTTTTGAGGTTCTGAGCGCCCACGCACTAACCCAGTTTGCTCCGACATAATAGAGATCGTCAAAAGCTTGCCCTGGCACCGGAATCGGCTTAGCCATCAAATCGCCAATATATTTTTCGGATTCTTGATGACTCATCTTCTTCGCTGACGCAGGCTTACAAAGCGTCAGAAGCGAGGTTAAGTCGGATCCTGCATATACAGTGGCCTTATCCACGTGCCTTTGCACCGTTTCGCTGGATGCCGCAGCGGCAGATACCGGTAATCCGAATAAACTGAACACGACGGTCGCGAGGGCCGCTCTCGTAAACATCGCCAGATCTGCGCCGAGTAAACAGATCGAATTGACTGGGACACTCATGTTTTTGCTCTCTCCTGATTTGAACATCGCACTAGCTAATTAAGCTACTCGAAAACCGCACTCTGCGGGGAACGTCAATCAATTAATTAGCCGAGCTCGAACCTATGGTTTCCCCCCATAGGCGCGACTTTATCATCATGTCACGATAGTGGTGGGTTTTATAAAATCAACTACTCAGAGACAAAGTCATGACAAAAACCATTGCCCGTAACCACAAGCCGAGCGCAGCACGTGATTGCTTGCTCGCATTCTGTGCCGCAAGTGCTCTGTTCAGTGCCCAGTACGTGATCGCGGCTGAGCCCATTCGGATCGGTGTGATTGCCGAAGAGCAAGCAATCTCCGGGGCTTCAATATCCCAAGCTGCAAAAATGGCAGCCGATGAAATCAATGCTGCTGGCGGTTTGGATGGCCGCAAAGTTGAAATCATTACTTACGATAACAAGAGTTCAGCAACCGATTCGGTTCGTGCTTTTCAGCGTGCGGCAGGCGAGGACAAGGTCAACGCGGTGATTGCAAGTTACATCAGTGAAGTCGTTTTGGCGCTTGAACCCTGGGCTGCTCGGCTCAAGATGCCTATGATTACCCCAGGTGCTGCCAGTAACGAAATTAGCAAAGCAGTTCATAAAGATTACGATCGCAACAAGTACACGTTTCACGGATATCTGACTTCAGCGGCGCTCTCATTGGAGGTCTGTGATGCCGTGAAGGATCTGATGGTCGATAAGCGTGGTATCAAAACCGCTTTCATCATGAGCGAGGACGCTGCTTGGACCACGCCGCTGGATGCGGGTTACGCAGAGTGCTTGCCTAAGGCTGGTTTGACTGTCGTGGGGCACACACGCTTTTCTCCTGACACCACCGACTTCACACCAATCTTCAATCAAATCGAAACGGCTAAACCTGACATCATCGTGACGGGCATTTCACATGTTGGCGTTCAACCGACCGTACAATGGAAGAGCAAACAAATCCCGATCCCCATGATTGGCATTGCCTCACAAGCAACCAACAGCAGCTTCTGGAAAGAAACTAACGGTGCCGCGCTTGGCGTGATGTTTCAATCAATCTCCAGCCCTGACGTTGCGATTACAGCAAAGACCGTCCCATTTGCGGAAGGCTTCAAAAAGCGCTACGGCAACTATCCCTCGTACTGTGGTTACACCGCGTATGACGATGTGTATATGATTGTTGATGCTATCAAACGGGCCGGCTCCACTGAACCGGATAAGATGGTTACAGCGCTTGAGGCAACTGATTATCAAGGCACCATTGGCCGTGTGCGCTTCCAGGGACGCGATCAAGAGTTCACTCACTCATTGGTATACGACAAAGAGTTGACGGGTCTGATTCAACAGTGGCATGAGAACAAGCAAGTCACGGTCTGGCCAAGCAAGCTGGCAGCGGGCAAAACGACTTTCCCAGCATTCGTCAAATTGAACGCAGAAAAATAATCACCCCGACTGACCAACCCCCTGCTCTCCAGTGGGGTTGGATGTTGCAAACGATCGGAAGCTGCACATGAACATCGCAATGCAAATCCTGCTCGACGGTTTCGCCGTGAGTGCGCTTTACGCTTTGGGCGCAACTGGATTCACCCTCATTTTTGGGGTTTCTGGTGTGCTCAATTTGTCTCACGGCGCCCTGATGGTCATGGCAGCAGTAATTGCCTGGGCAGCTACCGCTTACCTTGACCTGAGTAGCTTCGCTGCTGCACTGGTTGGAATCTTCGCCTGCCTGATCGCTACGGTTATGACTAATTTCGTCATCGTGCGGCCTTTACAGAAATCTCGCAAGATCCCAGAAGAAGAAAAAGAGATTTTCATTCTGACTGGGACATTGCTTTGGGGGATTTTGATTCAAGAGTTGGTGGCATATTTCTTTACTTCCAATGCTAAAGCGGTGAATCCAATTTTTGAAGGTGTGAGGCTAATCGGTGGGGTGCGCGTCCCGGATAACGAGATATTTACGGCAATAATTTGCTGGATAATCATTGGTGTGCTCTGGGTTTTGGTCAATAAAACAACGCTTGGCAAAGTATTGCTGGCAGCTTCAATGAATTCAAAAGGTGTAACCCTCCTGGGTTTTGAACTGTCGAAAATTTATGTCTCTGTCTGGCTAATTTACGGTCTGCTGGCTGGTATTGCTGGCGTGCTTTTAGGCATGTTTCTTGGTGTTAGCTCCTACAGTGCCGGGCCTTTGATGGCTAGTGCGTTCACGATCGTGGTGCTTGGCGGACTGGGCAGTATCGCGGGTTCACTCTATGCTGCCTACGCGGTCGGTTACCTGGAAACCATGACAGCCTATTTAATTTCACCTGCCTATCGCACCATACCGTCTCTAATCCTGCTAGTGGTGGTGATGTATGTTCGCCCTCAGGGCTTTCTTGGTCGTCGTTGATAAGAGGCCCTTATGACTTCGCTTGTGCAAAAACGGCTCTTTTGGTTCACTGCGATTTTTTTGATCGCGGCTTTCTTCCTACCAGTCTACTCACGTGCTTACGTTTTAGGTTTGTTGACTGTAGGCTTTTATTTTGCAATTTTCTCGATGTCCTGGGATCTGCTATTCGGTTACGCTGGGGAGGTCAATTTCGGACCAACCTTCCTGATTGGTTTGGGAGCCTACACCGCCGGCATTCTAAATAGTCGCTATGGATTAGCAATCCCGTGGTGTATCGCCGCCGGATCTCTAGCCGCAGTGGTCGGAGGCGTGATCCTGGCATTGCCTGCACTAAGACTCAAAGGACCTTATTTTGGGCTGATCACGCTGGTCGCCGTTTTGTTGATGCTCAATGTCGTGGTGGTAGGTGCGAGCGTAACCGGGGGTGAAATCGGTTTGACCATCCCCGATGTGATTGCAATCGACCCCGTTGCAAACTACTACATTGCCTTAGCGCTCATGGTGGTCTCGGGCGGCGTGTTGTTCTTTATTTCACGGTCTCCCGTTGGCTTGATTTTGCAAGCTATTGGACAGAACTCGGTTGAGGCGGCTGCACTGGGTTTTAACGTAGCCAAACATAAGCTGGCAGCCTTTGTCGTCAGTGCATTCTTTACCGGGATGGCGGGGGCATTTTTAGCGTTCTATCTCGGTACAGCATCAGTCGGTACGATGATCGATGTGTCGGTGGGCGTACAAATTATCATCGGCGCTGTACTAGGTGGCCGGCGTACCATCGTCGGTGCTGTTTTGGGTGCGATTTTTATGATCGCGGCAGGCGAGGCGCTCCGACCATTTGGTACGCTTTCCACTTTTATCGTATCGCTGATTGCATTGATTGTCATCATGGTTGCGCCAGGGGGGTTCTTAGGCCTCATGTTGCATCGTAAGGAGCGCAACTGACATGAGACAGACTGAAGCAATGCTAAGTGTAAACGGGCTAACCAAACGTTTCGGAGGGCTCGTTGCAGTCAACGAAATCAGCTTCGTAGTCAAAGGGGGTGAAATCCTCGGACTGATAGGCCCGAACGGCTCGGGTAAGTCTACCGTGATGAAACTCATCATGGGTGTAACGAAACCTGATGCGGGTTCGATCATGCTAAAGGGGCAAAACATTGCTGGCTGGCCATCAAATCGCGTTGCCAGGGCGGGAATCGGGATTGTCTTTCAGCATTCTCGCCCCTTACATCGCCAAACAGTGCTCGAACATATCAAGCTAGGTCTTTTGCCAGACAAGCTCACCACTTTTTTCATGTCCAGGGCGCTCGATCAGCGGGCACGCGATATCGCACATCTGGTCGGGCTTGGCTCTGTCATGGATCGGCTGCCAGGCACCCTTGCCTTTGCAGATTTGCGACGAATGGAAGTGGCCAAAGCAATCGCCCGAAACCCTGACGTCGTGCTGATCGACGAACCATTTGCTGGCTTGACGGCTGGTGAAGTTGAAGACTTTTCCAAACTGATTCGCACCCTGCGCGATGAAGGGCGTGCCGTGCTACTTGTAGATCACAACGTCAAAAGTGTTGCAGCATTGGTCGATCGAGTTTTTGCTATGTATCTGGGCAACAAAATTGCAGAGGGAACAGCAGAGACGGTTATACAGGATGAGACCGTGCGTCGCGTCTATTTAGGTGGTGCGCTTGAAGTAGCCCAGCGCCCTGCACTCGAGCTTTCTGGAGAATCTATGCTGAGTGTTAGTAACCTCAGCGTCAACTATGGCAAGGCTGTAGCTTTGCAAAACGTGTCGTTACACATCCGTGAACGTGAATTTGTGTCTGTCGTCGGTCTGAATGGTGCGGGTAAAACGACCCTCTTTAACGCTATATCCGGGATGATTCCTTATCAAGGCGAGATCAAATTTCTAGGGGCAAACCAACAGACAAGTTCGGCAGCTGAGATTGCGCAAAGTGGTCTCATTCAATGTCCGGAGACTCGCGAATTGTTTGGTCAGCTCAGTGTTGGCGAGAATCTTGAAATTGCTGGTTTACGCTTAAATACTCAAGACAGACAAAAGCAACTAGATTGGTTGTTTGATTTGTTCCCAATTCTCAAGTCCCGTATTGATCAGGCTGCGGCGACGCTGAGTGGCGGTGAACAACAGATGCTGGCGATCGGACGATGTTTGATGGCAAAGCCTAAGTTGTTGCTGTTAGATGAGCCGACACTCGGCTTGGCACCTGTCATCCTAGAGCAACTTTCAAAAGCGCTTGAGCGTCTGCGCCAAACGACAGATCTAACCGTGATTTTGTCTGAGCAAAACGTTACGTTTGCGCTACCGCATGCGGATCGGGTTTATGTGGTCGAGCATGGTCAAATCGTTTGGGTTGGACCGCCTGAGCGGTTCGCCCAAGAGGCTGGCAAAGATTACCTGTGATTATGGTTTATCATCAAGTCGTCGTTGTTTAGAGAATAATTTGTAATTATTTGTAACAAAAACTATTTCGTCGGAAGGTCTACGGCAAGCGAAATATTGCAAATTAACGGAACTTAGGTGCATAGCTGGCATCTGAATCACTGTAACGACCTATTTAAATTTGGTGACACCATGAAAAAAATACTTCTCTCTGCTGGTTTTGCAGCTGCCTTGTTGATGAGCGTCAACGCGAACGCTTGGTACGGGCACGGTCACGGCGGTTATTACCGTGGCGGTTGGGTAGGTCCTGCGGTCGTCGGTGGCGTTGTTGCTGGCGCGCTGGTGGGTGGTGCCTTGGCATCACCATACTATTACGGCTCACCTTATTACTATCCACCAGCACCAGTGGTTGTTCAACAACCTGTTGTGGTTCAGCAACCAGTGGTTGTTCAACAGCAACCGGTCTATGTGCAAACGCCCGGATCAAACAAGCCAGCACCTGCAGGTTATCACTGGCAAGTCATGACCAATCCTCAAACCAACGTGGCACAAGAGGTACTAGTGCCGAATTGATCTGCTCGGGATCGCATTAGTCTCTCTTGGCCAGGCCAGCATCACTAGACTCTCTGGTCCAGCCTCCGCCTAACGACTGATACAGGGCGACAGTGTCACCCATGTAGGTCGCTTGTGCCTGCAGCCGAGCTGTCCTGGCACTCAAAAAACTCTGCTGAGCAGCTTGATACGCAGGCTCTGCTACATAGCCTTTCTCAAATTGCTGCTTGGTGGCAGTCGCAATCGCGAGGATGGCTTTTTCATTTTCAATTGCAGCATCAAGCGCCTGTTTATCCACCTCGAGCGCATACAGGGTGTCAGCAACGTTTTGATAGGCAATAAGGACGGTGGACTTGTATTGCGCAAGCGCTTGCGCTGTCGCAGCCTCAGCCGCCTCTTTACGGAAGTAAAGTGTGCCGCCATCGAACAAGGTCTGCGACAAGTTACCGGTCACCCCCCAAAACGGATTACCGGAAGCAAACAAGGTATTGATTGCGTTAGAAGCGCCACCCATCGCAGCGACAATCGAAAACTGAGGAAGCATATTGGCCACGGCAACGCCAATTTGAGCATTTGCCGCCTTGACGATTTCTTCAGCGGCTAACACGTCAGGTCGCTGATCCACCAATTGCGAAGGAACGGCCTGAGGCAGGTGAGCCGGGATCTTCATAGCGCTGAGTTCAACGAGCTTAAGCTCCTCGCTCGGATACTGACCGCATAACACTGCGATCAAGTCACGAGTTTGATCAAGAAGTTTCTTGACTGCGAACGCAGCTTGTTGACTTGCTGCATAGGCGGATTCTTGATTTGCAAGGTCAACCCGACTGAAATAACCACTGGAAAACAGTTTGCGCGCCGTAACAAGTTGCGCCAAACCCAGTTTGACAGACTCTTGTTGTGCGGCATACTGCTCGGATAATGCGGCCTCTTGCATGAGGGCTGCAATTACATTGCTCGCTACCGTTGTTTTCAAGGCATCCAGTTGAAACTGTGCGCTGCTCGCCTGCGCCTTGAGCGACTCCACTTGACGACGGTTCAACCCAAAAATATCCGGTGTAAAGCCGACGCTAAGCTGAGCCGTCTGAAGAGAATAGCTACTGTCATCGTTGACAACAGAGGTAGGCGCCGACACGTAGTTGCCGACATTCCCTCGCGACCCTGAATACCCTGCGCCAATACTCGGAAAAAAGAAGCCTTGCTGTGCCCTGACATTAGCTTTTGCGACTTTCAAGTTAGCAAGCGCAGCCTCGACTGTTGGATTGTTTTTAAGCGCAAGCTCAACCACTTGATTGAGAGACGCTGACTGATAGTCCTTCCACCAGTCGGCTTGAATCCGATCGGGTAGGGGTTCATCGGCTTTACTGGAC
>Ga0007882_10000703_pt1 | contig 19693 bp, 17 predicted proteins | sample CryBogCBH12Aug01_FD_71195 | JGI IMG/M metagenome (GOLD analysis project Ga0007882, IMG submission 71195) | Freshwater microbial communities from Crystal Bog, Wisconsin, USA - CBH12Aug09.1 | ecosystem: Environmental > Aquatic > Freshwater > Lake | place: Crystal Bog, Wisconsin, USA | collected... | reverse complement strand
TTGAATGCAGGGGGTGTTTCGGAATTTCAGGAAGATAAAGCCAAGAATTCAGGATTCAGAGAACTGGTCAGTAATGCGCTTAAGTTTGATATGGGTGCATTGCTGCGGCCGATGTCTTTTGTGTATCTCATGATCGGTACGGGGATTGTTCTGTTCCGGACATATAATACTCTTGCGATTATCAATCTTGCTAAACAGAGTGAAAGACTTCGAGAGCAGATACAGATGAGATACAGCGTGATCACTACACAGGAGTTGAAAGTGCATGAACTGCAAAGCATCAATAATATAGCACAAGCGGCGGCCTCACTTGGGCTTGCACCCGCCAGTGTTTCTCCCGTTGAGATCGATCCGTAAATGATTTGTTGCTAAATGAACGGGATACTCATGAATAAAAAACATAACATCGAGAATCAGAATGATCATGAGTTCGGTATACGGCTTGGAATTGTGGTTGCGGTATTTGCGCTGTTTATTGTGGCGATCATTGGGATGCTGCTCAAAATTCAGGTTGTCAATGTAAATAAATACAAGAAGAAGGCAGTTCAACAGTATGAGCGCGTGATAACGGAGAGCGCTCTGAGGGGAGCTATACTTGATCGTCATGATCGTATTCTTGCAGAAAGCATCGAATCCATTACCTTCTCAGCTGATCTCAACGCTATCAAGAAGACGCCTGTTGTAAATGACAAAGGCAGGGCGGTTATTGATAAAGTGACCGGAAAGCAGAAATTTTATGATAATTCCGTGGCTGTTGCAACGTTTTTTGCCCGTTCTATTGGAGGCAAAAAAGAATTCTACCTCAAAAAAATGAGTCGTACGAAAGGAACCGTTGTGCTTGGCCAGAAAATTCCTGTAGAAAAAGCACTGCCGATTATACAGGAAAAGATTTTCGGAGTCTCTTTTAAAAAGGTTCCGCAGCGGTATTACCTGAACGTGGCCGCCCAGGTGATAGGCAGCACCAATATCGACAACAATGGAATCTGCGGGATCGAACTGCAGCTTAACAAAGAGCTGAAAGGGGTTGACGGGATGACAATTTTTCAACAGTCAGCAGATGGAAAGCGTTATTCTGCTCCGGATGCCCAGCCGCAGAAAGCTGTCAAAGGTCATAGTGTTGAGTTGACCATCGATGCCGATATTCAGGGCATTGTCGAAGACGAACTGGCAAAGGCGGTTGAAAGGTTTCATGCTGATGCGGCTGCAAGTATTGTCATGGATGTTCGTACAGGGGAGATCATTGCCATGGCCAACAATCCATCTTTTGATCTTAACAACGGAACAACATGGACTTATGATAAGTCGCGTAACCGGACGGTGGCTGACAGTTATGAACCAGGATCAACGTTCAAGCTGGTCATGGCGTCTGCCGCAACGGAAGTCCTGAAAAGAAAAGCTGAAGACAGGGTGAATGGCATGAATGGGGTGATGCCCATCTATAATCTGTTTATCAGGGATCATGAACCCTATGGTGTTATATCGTTTCGTGAAGCTATCATGCATTCAAGCAATGTTGTGGCCGCCAGGACGGCTATGGCCGTAGGGAGTGAGAAGTTCTATGACTATACAGTGAAGTATGGATTTGGAAGGAAAACGGGTATCGGGCTGCTTGATGAGTCGCCTGGAAGGGTTCGGCCACTTGAGAGGTGGGATAGGACCACGCTTCCCTGGATGGGATTCGGCTATCAGGTTATGGCTACACCGTTGCAGATTCTGCAGGCTTATGCGGCTGTTGCTAATGACGGGCAGTTGATGAGACCTTATATTATCAGGAGGGTTACCAATGCGGAAGGGAAAGCAGTCTGGGAGAGTGCCCCTAAAATAGTCCGAAGGGTAGTGCTGTCTCAAACAGCCCGATATCTCGGAAAGGAGTATTTTAAGGCGGTTGTGGACAGCGGAACTGCGAAGAATGCTGCGGTGCCTGGTGTTACTGTAGCAGGCAAGACCGGAACCGCAAGGCGTGCTGCAAGTCGGGCAGCTGGCGGTTCGTATTCCAAAGCTGTTTACGTCTCTTCATTTGTAGGGTATTTTCCTGTTGAAGCTCCCCGATATGCGGTTATTGTTGTTGTAGAAAATCCGAAAACGGCCTATTATGCCGCAACGGTTACCGCGCCTGTTTTTTCCAGCATCTCAGCAAGAATGATTGCCTGTTCAGAGGAGATGCAGAAAAAGCTTTCCTTCTGTTCAACGGAACAGGCGGCTCTTGATTCGATGTCAACAGTTGCAGTTCCTGAACTTACAGGTCTTCAAGGGCGTGATGCCCAGCGGTTGCTGAAATGGCATAATCTTGAAATGGATTTTTCTGGAGATATTGATGGATCTGTTGCCCGTCAGAGTATTGCCCCTGGCCAAAAGGTTCAAAAGAATAAGATTATCAAGGTGACACTGGTATCAGGGACTATGAAAAAAACATCCTCATGGCAGCCTTGAAGGAGGGCTCGATCCGGCAGGAGCTGTCGCTGGAGGAGTTGCTGAGGGGGGTTGCCTACAGGGCGCTTGCAGGCAATACCGGATCTGTAGAGCCGATTCGCATGGTTACCAGTGATTCGCGAGAGGTTGTTCCCGGTTCACTTTTTGTGGCGGTGAAAGGTTATTGTGCTGATGGTCACCAGTTTATCAGCAGTGCGGTACATCGCGGAGCTCAGGCGGTTATCTGTGAAGAGCTTCCGAAGGAAACAGCTGCGTCCTGCCTCTATATCATTGTTTCCGATGCACGAAAGGCTCTTGCTGATGCTGCACGCATCTTTTATGGGAATGTTTCTGACAAGCTGCTGATCATCGGGGTTACGGGCACTAATGGTAAAACCACTACGGCAAAGCTGATTACGGCAATGCTCAATGCGAACGGTATTCCTTCAGGGTATATCGGCACTAATCTCTGCAGGATTGGAGACCGGGAGATTGTGCTTGACAGGACTACCCCTGAGGCGACGGGTCTGCAAGCTCTTTTCAGCCAGATGCATGAGGCTGGATGCCAGGCCGTGGTTATGGAAGTGTCTTCCCACGCTCTCGTACAGCAGCGGGTTTATGGTATCCGGTTTCATGCTGCAGTTTTTACCAACCTGACCATGGAGCACCTTGACTTTCATGACTCCATGCAGAAGTATGCGCTGGCCAAACAACAGCTTTTTGATCAGCTCAGTTCTGAAGGGTTTGGCGTGTTTAATATTGATGATCCTTATGCCGGTCAGATGGCGGAACGGGTGGAGCATGAAAAACAATACTGCTGTACCCTGCAGCATGGTATTCGCCAGCTGCTGTCATGCAGCAGATATTTCAAGGCAGAGATTATCGAGAGAAGCATTGCGTCCAGTTCGGTTGCCCTTCACTTTCCAGATGCTCTGATCAGCATGAAGGTGCAGCTGCCGGGGATTTTCAATGTTATGAATGTGCTTGAGGCGGCAGCTGTCGGTGCTGGATTGGGACTGAAACCTGACGAGATCTGCAGGTCGCTTTCGGGAGTTTCTGCTGTTGACGGGCGTATGGAGAGAGTTGGCGACAGCAGTATTGGATGGAGTGTTTTTGTAGATTATGCCCATACTCCTGATGCGCTTTTCAAGGCGATAGATGCTCTGCGCGGCCTCAAGCCTGAGGGTTCCCGTCTTGTCGTGGTTTTCGGGTGCGGAGGCAACAGGGATAAGGGCAAGCGGCCTGAAATGGGACGTATTGCTTCAGAATTAGCCGATGAGGTTATTATAACCTCCGACAATCCGCGGGATGAGGAGCCGGAGGCTATTCTTGATGATATCGCAAGAGGTATTGTCAAGAGTCATTACACGAGAATCATTGACCGGACTGAAGCCATCCTGACTGGACTGTCGATGCTCACTAGGGGAGATATTCTTCTTGTGGCAGGGAAAGGTCATGAAAAGTATCAGGAGATTTCCGGCAAGCAATATTACTTTTCGGATCAGGAGCTTATTAAACAGTATATGCAGCAGCATTGTTCCGGATATTCGGAGGAGGAGAAAAAGTGAAAGGGGTATTGACGGTTAATGATTTTCGCTCTGTCGGGCATGTTGTTACAGCAGAGATCTCCCCGCCCCTGGAAATTGCGGATCCTTTAGTGCTTATTGATTCAAGAGAGGTGACAGGCGGAGAGCTGTTTATTGCTCTTAAAGGGGAAAACAAAGACGGGCACAGTTATGTCGGCAGCGTTTTTGAGAAAGGTGCAGACTGGGCTATGGTCAGTCTTGAGTGGTATGAGGCGCAGGGTTCAGTGAGGCCCCCCCGGGGAAAAGGGTTCATTGTCACAGGCGATCCGGTAACAGGGTTGCAGCAGCTTTCAAGGATATACCGTGGTACATTTTCTATTCCTGTCGTAGCTATTGGGGGCAGTAATGGAAAAACCACAACCAAGGAGATGGTGGCGTCAGTACTTGAAAACGGGTTCAAGGTGCAGATGAGCAGGGGGAACAGGAACAATCATCTTGGGGTACCCCTCACTCTTCTGCAGCTCCGGCAGGATACCGGTATTGCAGTTGTCGAGATGGGGATCAATCATCCGGAAGAGATGGAATTGCTTGCCGGAATCGGGAAACCGACACACGGTCTTCTGACCAATATCGGGCATGAGCATCTTGAGTTTCTTTTTGATCTTGATGGTGTTGCCGAAGCTGAACTGAAGCTTTTCGAGGCCCTTAAGGAGCGTGAAGGCATCATCTTTGTCAACACTGATGATCCCAGGCTGAAGGAGGCTGGAGTCGGTCTGGCTGGAAGCATAAGGTATGGAAGCGGAGACGGTTCCGGCAATACCTGCTGGAGTCGGGACATTTCAGTGGAGAGTGATGGTCGTGTTTCTTTCATGTTATGTTCAGCTTCCGGTTCAGAAAAGGTTACCCTGAATTTTACCGGTAAGCATAATGTTATCAATGCTGTTGCGGCTGCCGCAGTCGGACGGCATTTCGGACTTTCGATGTTTCAGCTCAGGGAGGGGCTTGAGCGCCTCATTCCCGCTGCCGGGTGGAAACGGCTTGAGGTCGTTGACTCTTGCGGCATCAGGGTTCTGAATGATACGTATAACGCCAATTCAGATTCTATGCGCCTTGCGATCAACGCCCTTTGTGACATGCGGTGCAGTGGTAAAAGAGTTGCCGTTCTTGGTGATATGCTTGAACTTGGAGCGGCGGCAGATGTTGAACATGAAACAATTGGCAGGTATATTCAGAGGAGTGCTGTAGACATATTGATTACTTATGGAGACAAGTCAAGGCTGATCTGCAGGGAAGCCCCGTCCTGCTGTATTGGTCATTTTGAGAGCCGCGAAAAACTGTTGGATGCATTGCTTGATGTGGTGCATGAAGGTGATGCGGTGCTGTTCAAGGGATCGAGGGGTATGAAGCTTGAACAGGTTGTCGAAGCGCTTATCAACGCACGAACAATAACCAGGTAAGAAGGGCATGTTATATTATTTCTTAAAGTACATCAACGATGTATTTCACCCTCCAGTGCTGCGTGTTGTTGAGTATCTCACCTTCCGAGCCAGCGCTGCCGCGATTACGGCGCTGTTGATTACGCTCTTTTTCGGCCCTGGCTTTATCAGATATCTTCAAACCCGTTTTATTGAGCCGGTCAAGGAGGAAGCGCCTCCGGAACATAAAAAGAAAAAAAAGCTGCCTACCATGGGAGGGCTGCTTATCATATTTTCCGTCGAAATTTCTGTGATTCTCTGGTCAAAATTCAATGATCCGCATGTCTGGCTGATAATGCTGGCCATGCTTTGGATGGGAGGCATCGGCTTTATTGATGATTATCGAAAAGTAGTGTTGAAAATCAAAGGTGGCCTCTCTGCCCGTTACAAGCTTATCGGGCAGTTCTCTCTTGGTCTTATAATCGGGCTTTATACCTGGTTTGATCCGGCTTTTTCGGTGCTGCTTTCGACGACGACCGTTCCGTTTTTTAAAAACTTGACTCTTGACTACGGTTTTTTTTATATACCGATTGTCATATTCATTATTACCGCGGTGTCGAATGCAGTGAATCTTACTGATGGGCTTGATGGTCTTGCAGCCGGCACTTCTGCTATTGTCGTAACGGGTCTTGGCGGTTTTTCCTACCTCGCTGGAAATGCGGTGTATGCAGTATACCTCAATATTCCTTTTATTCCCGGAGGCGGTGAAGTTGCTGTTGTCAGCATGGCGATTGTCATGGCCTGCGTCGGTTTTTTGTGGTTTAACTCAAATCCAGCCGAGATTATCATGGGTGATACCGGATCTCTGGCGCTCGGCAGTGCTATTGCCGTAATTTCTCTTCTGATCAAACAGGAGTTGCTTCTGCCGGTGATTGCAGGCGTTTTTATGGTTGAAACACTCTCAGTTTCCCTGCAGGTGCTCTATTTCAAGTACACGAAAATGCGGTTTGGCCATGGAAAGCGAATCTTTCTTATGGCACCTCTTCATCACCATTTTCAGTTGAAAGGGTGGGCTGAGCAAAAGATCGTGTTAAGATTCTGGATTGTGGCTATTCTCTTTTTTCTTGTCAGTCTCATGACCTTAAAACTCAGATAAGCATATGGATCTATCGGGTGAAAAGGTATCGGTTATCGGTGCAGGGAAGAGCGGTATTGCAGCAGCGGAACTGCTCAGCAGTGCAGGTGCTGATGTGCTGCTCAGTGATATTGGCCGGATTGAAGAACATGAGGTTCTGCGACTTCAGAAGAAGAGGATATCCGTCGAACATGATGGGCATTCAGAGAGGGTATATGATGCTGATTTTTGTGTCATCAGCCCGGGAATTCCTCCGCATGCCCAGGTTGTGAAAACTCTTGAATCAAAAGGGATTCACATTATCAGTGAAATAGAGCTGGCCAGTCTTTTCTGTAAGGCAAGAATTGTCGGTATAACAGGAACGGATGGTAAAACCACCACATCGACGCTTATTCATCGTATCTGTGAAGCTGACGCTCTTCAGCATGGTTACCGGTCATTCAGCGTCGGCAATATCGGGGTGCCGTTCTCTTCGAAGGTGCAGGATATGAAACCTGAGGATGTAGCGGTTGTCGAATTGAGCAGTTATCAGCTGGAACGCTGCTTTTTCTTCAAGCCGGATGTTGCTGTCATTACTAATATTACGCCGGATCATCTATCCCGCTATGATGGTGTTATGCCTCAGTATGCTGCGGCCAAATTCAGGATCTATGCGAATCAGGGCGCGGGAGATACGCTTATTTATAATGAGGATGATCCTCTGCTCAGTGAACATTTTGCAGAAAAGCATTTTCCGTTCAAGATAGTCCCGTTTGGCATGGAGTCTGTCCCTGAAGGCTGTCATGATCGACGCATTGCAGTTGCAGACGGGGAGAGGATTGTTGTGCGTACTGTAAATGGGGAAGAGCAGGTGATCTTGATCTCTGAGTTTCTGAAAGACAGTTTTCGAGGTCGCCATAATATCTCTAATGTGCTTGCAGCTATTGCAGCGGCAAGGGCATTGGGTATCGGTTATGAAGTGGTCCGTTCTGTTCTCAAAGAATTCAAGGGTGTTGAACACCGTCAGGAATTTGTTATGACGCTTAACGGAGCCTGCTGGGTCAACGATTCAAAAGCTACGAACATTAATGCCATGCGTCAGGCGCTTGAAGCTGTTCCGGGAACCTGTGTTCTTATTGCCGGAGGGCGTGATAAAGGCAACGATTACACTTCTATTGCGGGACTTGTCGGGAAAAAAGTCTCACTCCTTGTTGCTATGGGTGAGTCGAAAACCAAGATCACAACAGCGTTTGAGGGTATTGTACCTGTTCATGAGGCTCTGTCACTTGAAGATGCAGTCTCTTTTGCCTATGGGGCAGCGGGTGAAGGACAGACTGTGCTGTTTTCTCCCGGATGTGCCAGCTTTGACATGTTTGAGAATTACGAGGACCGTGGTATAAAGTTCAAACAATGTGTTTATCACTTACAACCATGCTGAATAGCGATAAAATTTCCTGCTTTATAAAGGCCGATTCTTCGGAAACTCTTTCGCTGCCTTCACGGGGAGAGGGAATTGCCGGGAAATTAATGATGCTCATTGTTGCCATTCTGATGTGCATCGGGATAGTTATAGTCTACAGCAGCGGAGCTGAGTGGGCTAAAAAACAATATTCAAGTTCTGAGTATTTTTTATGGCGTCAGCTTGCCTTCTCTGCACTTGGCATTATTACGGTAATACTGGTTGCTCGGCTTGACTATCATATTTTCTGTAAGGCCAGCAAGATTATTCTTCTGGTCAGCATTATACTGCTCGCTCTTCTTCTTGTTCTGAAAGCGGGCGGACGTATTTCAAAAGCTGCTCGCTGGATAGGATTCGGACCGTTTACATTCCAGGTATCCGACTTTGCCAAATATGCTCTTATCTTTCATTTTTCAAGGCTCATAAGCGAAAAACAGAGTTATATAAGAGACCTCAATAACTCTTATTATCCTCTGATCACTATCCTTATGACCGTTGTAGCTCTTGTGGCCTTTGAGCCGAATTTCAGTACGGCATCGCTTATTGCCTTGATAGGGTTTATGCTTATGTTTATTGGCGGAGTCAATATTCGCCATCTTCTCACGACTTTTTTGCTGCTTATTCCAATTGCCTGGGTTTTTGCCATAGCTGCGCCCTATCGGCTTGCACGTCTTCTCTCATTTAACAGTAAGAATGAAAAAGAGATAAGTTATCAGGTTCTGCAGGCCTTGATTGGTCTGGGAAATGGAGGGTTGTTCGGCCTCGGCATTGGAGCCAGCAGGCAAAGGCAGCTTTATCTGCCACTTTCGTATAATGATCTGGTGTTTGTCGTTATCGGCGAGGAGTATGGGATGGTTGGCGCTGTTGCTCTCATTGCGCTTTTTACAGGTTTTCTGGTCTGTGGTCTTATAATAGCCAAGCACGCACCCGATAATTTCGGAAAATACGTTGCCACTGGCATCACCATGGCAATTACTCTTTTTGCCGTTATCAATATTGCAGTAGCCTGTCACCTTATACCGACCACCGGCGTGGCCCTTCCGTTTATCAGTTACGGAGGTACTGCGCTCCTGCTCAACTCTCTTGGAGTCGGTATTCTTTTAAGCATATCACGCTACAAGAAACGGGTGATGGAAAAGAGCATTCAACCCTATGTGTCAGAAAGGGGTATGGTATGAAAGTGCTTTTTGCTGGTGGCGGAACGGGTGGCCATTTATACCCGGCCGTAGCTATGGCAGGAGAACTTGAGAAGCTTGTTTCCGATATAGGTATTTCATTTGCCGGTACTGCCGGAGGTATAGAAGCGAATGAAGTGCCGAGACTTGGCTTTCAGCTCCATCTCATTCCGGTCAGAGGCTTGAAGAGAGGGCGGTCACTTACCGATCTGGTTGTGAATATCAGCGTCCTTATCGATTTTGCGGTGGCTTTGTTGCGTGCGGTTGCACTCATTCATCACGAGAGTCCTGATGTCGTAGTAGGTACCGGTGGATTTGTCAGTGCTCCTTTACTTCTTGCGGCTCAGCTTCTGCGAAAAAAAACACTTATACAGGAACAAAATGCATTTCCGGGTGTAACGACAAAACTGCTTTCAACACTTGCCTCCGAAGTTCATCTTTCTTTTGAAGACGCCAGGGCATTTATTGTAAAAAAAAAGAGTGTCTTTGTATCCGGCAACCCTGCACGCTTTTTTGAGCATAAGGATTCGTCAGCTGCCAGGGTTTGCTTCGGTCTTTACGAAGAGCGTCCCACTCTTCTTGTGTTTGGAGGGAGCCGGGGGGCTCGTTCGATAAACAATGCCGTGCTTCAGCGGCTCAACGATATTACCGTTTCGGCAAATCTTGTCTGGCAGACAGGTGCACTTGACTTCGAACGGATAAAAATGCAGGTTGCGCCATCCCCATATGTTTGGGTGGGACCATACATTGAAGATATGGGTTCAGCATACTCTGCAGCTGATCTTGTGTTGTGCAGGGCTGGTGCATCGACGATTGCTGAATTGACGAATCTTGGGAAGCCTTCGGTTCTTGTACCCTATCCGTACGCCACTGGAGATCATCAGCGTTATAATGCCAGGGCGCTTGTCAACAACGGGGCTGCGATTATGATTGATGATGACATCCTCAGTGAGCAGAGGTCGGTAACTGCCGTTCTTGAACTGCTGCATGATCAGGAAAAACTGAAAAAAATGGGGGTTGCTTCCGGCAAACTGGCATATCCGGAAGCTGCCCGTCAACTTGCTCTCAGAATAATCGGTCTGGGATATAAACACTAAGCAAAAGAGCTCACACATGGAACTGGGGAAAACAAAAAGCGTTCACATCGTTGGAATTGGTGGCGCTGGAATGAGTGCTATAGCAGAACTGCTTCTGAAGTCCGGATTCGGGGTTTCCGGATCTGACCTGTCCTCTGGTGAGGTGACCGAGAAACTTGCCGAGCATGGAGCCAAAATCTACAGGGGACATCGTGCCGAGCAGATTGCTTCATGCGATGTCGTTGTCTACTCATCAGCGATCAGACCGGAAGAGAACATTGAAATCATATCGGCTGAAAAAGCAGGCATTCCTGTGATTAAACGGGATGAGATGCTCGGTGAGCTCATGCGTTACAAATACGGGATATGCATTGCCGGAACACACGGCAAGACAACCACTACAGCCATGATTGCCACGATGCTTATCGAGTCGGGAGAGTCGCCTACTGTCATGATTGGCGGGATATCAGACTATCTGAAAGGGAGTACAGTTGTCGGTGAGGGGAAGTATATGGTTATAGAGGCCGATGAGTATGATCGTGCTTTTTTAAGACTTACGCCTACCATTGCTGTTGTCAACAGTCTCGAGTCCGAGCATATGGATACCTATGGTACGCTTGATGAACTGAAACAGGCCTTCATTGCGTTTGTCAACAAAGTGCCTTTTTATGGGCGGGTTATTTGTTGTGTTGACTGGCCGGAGATCAGAAGGATCATACCGTCTATGAACCGCCTTTATACCACCTTCGGGATTGACGAGCCTGCTGATGTTATGGCAACGGATATTGTGCTTGAAAAACAACGAGCCATTTTTACACTCCAGGCCTATGGAAGGGAGTATCGCGATGTATGCCTCAATGTGCCCGGTCGGCACAATGTCCTTAATGCTCTGGCTGCTTTTTCAGCAGGAATCGAGCTGGGGATTATGCCTGAGCGTTTGATTGCCGGACTTGGCAGATATAACGGCATGAGGAGAAGGTTCCAGGTGAAATACGATAATGGAGCCGGACTTATGGTTGTTGATGATTATGCTCACCATCCCTCCGAAGTCAAGGCGACCGTCAAAGCGGCCAAAAGCGGCTGGGTAGATTCCAAAGTTATTGCTGTTTTTCAGCCGCATTTATTTTCCCGGACCAGGGAGTTTGCTGATGAATACGGATGGGCGCTTTCCAGAGCGGACATTGTGTATGTAGCCGATGTTTATCCAGCCCGTGAACAAGCTTTGGATTATCCGGGAGTTTCCGGGGAGATGGTTGCAGCTGCTGTTCGAAAGGCTGGCGGAAAGCATGTCGAGTTTATTGCCGACAGGGATATCCTCTTTTCAGCTCTTGTTGAGCATGGGGTCAATGGGAATATGATCCTTTTCATGGGTGCCGGTGACATTACTCACCTTGCATCAAGATTTGCCAAGGCATGCCGGGAGAAATCCATTGGTTAATGAGGCAGATGCGCTATGAAAATATCTCAAAAAGCTTTCGCTTATGCCTGATTCCGAACCGAAGGAAGATCAGGTTTTTTCCCCTGATACTGCCACTCAGGCATCTTCTGAAGGTGCCGGTGAGGGTGAATATCGATATGACACTGCATCGGGTAATACCGTAAGCGGGAAAGCCGGGGTATTTATTGTAGTAATAGCGCTTGGCGCTCTTGCCGCTCTGGCTTTTTATTCGTCGCAATGGAAGAGAGATGTTGTTGTCAGGGATGTTGTTGTCGAGGGTGTTTCAAGTATTGTCGCAAAGGATGTTTCATCAAGCATGAAAATCTATAACGGCAGAAATCTTCAGGAACTTGATCCGGCAGAATTAAAAAAAAGGATTATGCTGTTTCCTTATGTCAGGGATGCGGTGATCAGCAAGGAGCTGAATGGAATTGTCCGTATAAGGGTTGCCGAGCGGGTGCCTATAGTCTTAACGGTAATGGATGGACTGATTCTGGCTATTGACAATGATGGATTTCTTTTTCCCTGGCGGGATAAGATGTCAGCGCAGTTCCCGAAATTGCTCCTTGTTTCAGGAATAAGCCCATTGAAAACGGCAGGGAATAACCAGCGGCAGATTGACAGTCGTGAAGTTGAACTGCTTCGTCAGTTTCTTGAGGCATTTGCTGCAAGCGAATATGCGAGGCTTCTTATTCGCGAACTCCACCTGGCAGGAAACAATATGACGTATTTTATTGCGGTTCAGGCCCCTACTCGTTTTATTATCGGCAATGATGGTAATTTTAAGGAAAAGTTGAAAAAATTTGAGATATTCTGGCAAAAGGTAATTTCCAAAAAAGGTTTTGGTTCTTATGAAACTGTGGATCTGAGGTTCAGTGAGAGGATCTTTACCAAGGATTTCGTCACGCCGGAGATGACGCAGGAAACAATTCAGTGACAATCATGCAGGAATTGAAAAATGCCGAAAAGCAATATCGCGGTAGGTCTTGATATCGGTACAACCAAGGTTTGTGTTGTTGTTGCCGAAAAAGATGAAATAGGAAAACTCAATGTTCTTGGAAAAGGACGATCAAGTTCCGATGGTCTTCAGCGGGCAACCGTTGTCAATATCAACAAGACCGTAGAAGCGATAAAGGCAGCCGTTGCTGATGCCGAGAGGGAGTCGTCCATTCGTATTATCGGTGTCAATGTCGGAATATCCGGCGCACATGTTCACTGTATTCACAGTAATTCGGAAATCAGCATCAACCAGACAGGGATTGTCAATGATTCCGATGTCAAGCGGTTTCTGGAAAAGGCCAAGACCAATATCAGGTATCTGGATATCGATCATGAAATTATTCATGTCATTCCGCAGGAATTTATTGTTGATGATCAGGAAGGACTTCTGGATCCGATAGGAATGGCCGGGACAACAATGAAAGGAAGCGCTTATATTGTTGTCGGTCTGAGAACAAAAATCCGTAACATCAAGCAGTGTGTCGAGAAGGCAGGGCTGGAGATCAGTGCGGTTACTTTTGAACCGGTAGCGTCCGGTATGGCAGTCATGAAAGAGCGTGAAAAGAAAAGCGGCGTGGTTGTCATTGATATCGGAGGAGGCACCACGGAAGTGGCAATCTATATTGACGGAGCAATCCGATATTCAGAGGTTATTAAAGTTGCCGCAAACGATGTCACACATGATCTTGCTCATGGTGTGAAAGCGCTTTACGAAGTTGCAGAAGAACTGAAAATAAAACACGGTTGCGCATACAGTCCGATCAGCGGTCAGGATGAGGATATTCTTATCGAAGGTATTGAAGGGCGTCCGCAGAAATCCTTTCCGAAAAGCTCGTTGACTATGATCATTGAAGCAAGAATGATGGAGATTCTGGAGCTTGTAAGGGATTCTGTCAAAAGATCAGGATATTATGAATATATCAATGCCGGTGCAATAATCACGGGTGGAGGTTCCCTTTTACCTGGTACCGTGAATCTTGCCCATGATGTTCTGGGGCTTGATGTTCGAATCGGCTATCCTGAAGGAGTGTCGGGCGGAATCAAGGGTTCCGTTAACAACCCGATGTATGCCACCGTTATGGGGCTTGTAGCTCATGCATTTCAGAACAATATCCTATCAGAAGATCATAGTTTTGCGTCGAATGCAGAGGTGATTCCATCTGATATTCCCGCACACATCCCGGAGGAACATGAGGAGCAGGTGCCGAATCCCGCCGGGAAAAAAATTGTGGAGCGGATGAAAAAGTTCTGGGATAATCTATGATGGGAATAACACGCAAAGCCTTTTAAAAAGGAGAACTGACCAATGGCATTTGAGCTGGATCCCGGGCTGTTCGACAGTGACCAGGGTAAAGGGGTTACCATAAGGATCGTTGGGGTCGGCGGTTGTGGCGGCAATGCTGTTAACAATATGATTGACCGGAAAATAAGCGGCGTTGAATATATCGTCTTTAATACAGACCGTCAGGCACTCCTTAACTCAAAAGCTCCTCTCAGGGTGCAGATCGGGAAGAAAGCGACCAACGGGCTCGGTGCTGGAGCTGATCCTGCCAAGGGTCGGCAGGCTGCTGATGATGACCGCGAAATCATTGCCGCTCAGCTAAGAGGCGCAGATCTTGTCTTTATTGCTGCAGGGATGGGTAAGGGTACAGGCACAGGCGCAGCACCCGTCATTGCTTCGATTGCAAGGAATATGGGCATACTGACCATTGGAGTCGTTACCAGACCGTTCAACTTTGAAGGCCAGGTCAAGGCGAAGATTGCGGACGGCGGGATCACGGAACTGCGAAAATATATCGATACTCTTATTCTCGTTGAAAATGAAAAGATACTGAGTATTGCCGAAGAGGGGGTAAGCGCTACAGAAGCGTTCAACATGGCGAATGATGTCCTGTACAGGGCGGCAAAAGGCATTGCCGATATTATTACCCGTCATGGACATGTCAACGTCGATTTTGCCGATGTCCGAAGTATCATGTCCGGTGCGGGAGATGCAGTTATGGGTTCTGCCGCTGCAGCAGGTGATCGCCGTGCACTGAAAGCATCATCGGACGCCCTCAACAGTCCTCTTCTTGAAGGCGTGTCGGTTAAAGGGGCGAAAGGCGTTCTTGTCAACATTACCGGCGAGGTCACTATGAGAGACATGTCGGACGCGATGAACTATATTGAGGAGCAGGTCGGCAGTGATGCCAAGATTATCAATGGCTATGTGGATGAACCCCAGGTATCGGGTGAAATAAGAGTGACTGTTATCGTGACCGGCTTCAAGCGAAAAGAACAGACGGAAGGAAAAGATCCTGCAGTTCGACGGCCAGTTACTCCAATGCAGGGTGTTCGATCAGGTCAGGCCTCCCCCTCTGTCAGACAGACAGCATCTATGCATCCAGAGCGCCAGGAAGAGGATATGCGTATTCCTGCTTATATCAGAAGACAGTTATCGATTCATGATCCGCGTGAGGCGGTGAATAAAAAAAATACTCTGCGGGATGCCGATTATAATCCGTTGATTACAGGAGGTAGTGCAGAGCACGAAGATAAAATACAGAAAGGGTTAACAGATACACCAGCTTATCTTCGCCGGAAGAACACCGGAATCTGACTCTCTTTTTTTTTGATAAATGAAGTTAAGGATTAAATGAAATATTGTACGCTTTCCGCTGAAGATGCGGTAGCAAGAATCAAATCGGGTGACAGGGTTTTTTTACATACTGCTGCAGCAACACCCCAGCGGTTGATTGAAGCGATGGTTCAGCGCTCAGCTGAATTGAAAAATGTTGAGATTGTCAGTCTTCATACGGAGGGTGATGCTGTCTATACAAGGCCGGAATATCATTCAAGTTTCAGATTGAATGCCCTCTTTGTAGGTAAAAATGTTCGTCAATCGGTACAGCAGGGTTACGGTGATGCGATTCCGGTTTTTCTGAGCGATATTCCCTCCCTTTTCCAGAACCATATCCTTCCGCTTGACGTAGCTCTTGTGCATGTTTCTCCTCCTGACCGTCACGGCTATTGTTCTCTCGGCGTTTCGGTCGATGTCACCCTTGCGGCTGTTCACTCAGCTAAGCTTGTTATTGCCCAGGTCAATCCGAACATGCCTCGTACACATGGAGAAGGATTGCTTCATACCAGCAAAATCCATGCGATGATTGATGTATCTGATGCTATAATTGAAACACCAAGACATGTTTTGAGTGATATCGAAATCCGCATCGGTAACCATATCGCCTCTATCGTTGAGAATGGGGCTACGCTGCAGCTGGGGATAGGCGCTATTCCAGATGCAACACTTGCTGCGCTTTCCGGCCACAAGGATCTGGGTATTCATTCCGAAATGTTTTCGGACGGGGTTATTGACCTGGTGGAGAAAGGTGTGATTAACGGCCGTAAAAAACGGAGCCATAAGGAGATTATTGTGGCCAGCTTTATTATCGGAACCAGGAAGTTATATGATTTTGTGGACGATAATCCACTCGTTGCCATGCTGCCTTCCGATTATGTCAACGATACCCGTGAAATCAGGAGAAATCCCCATGTAACTGCTATTAACAGTGCCCTTGAAATTGACATGACAGGGCAGGTCTGTGCTGATTCGATCGGGCAGAAATATTATTCAGGTGTTGGCGGTCAGATGGACTTTATACGCGGTGCCGCGCTTTCAAAAGGCGGTAAACCGATTATTGCACTGCCGTCGACTACAGCTAAAGGGGTGTCGAGGATTGTGCCGCAGCTTAAGCCGGGGGCTGGCGTTGTTACTACCAGAGCTCATGTCCAGTATGTGGTCACCGAATTCGGAATCGTTAATCTGCATGGCAAAAATCTCCGTCAAAGAGCTGAAGCGCTTGCAAGCATAGCTCATCCGGATTTCAGGGAGGATATCTCTCGTCAGGCACATGAGCTCTATGGCTCATACGGCAAGAGGTATATGTAATATATTCGGTTTGTCGACAGAGTTCGAAATCTACAGTGTCCGTACACCAATCAGGCTGACCATGCGTCCGGTTGTGCCATTGTCCCGCCTGTACGAATAAAACATGCCGCTGTCTCTGTATGAACAGAATTGAGATCGTTCGATATTTGATGCTGGGATACCAGAGTCAAGCATTTGCTGGAAGTTTACTGTGCCGAGGTCAAGCATATATTTATTGTCTTCCATCGAAAAAAGGGAACGCCGGGAGTTCTCTGGAGGAAACTCCCTTGCAATCTCATCTCCAACTTCATAGATATCTGATGAAATTCCGGTTCCTATATAGGCTAAACACTCTGCAGGAAGCGAATTGAAATTTTTCTGCATGGCGGCAATGGTTTTCATAACAATCCGCCCTGCACTTCCTTTCCAGCCCGCATGTACCGCTCCTGTGGCTTGATGCCGCGGATCGAAGATCAGCACTGGATAACAGTCCGCTGTAAGGATGCATAAAAAAAGATTTTTTTTGTCTGTAATGAATGCGTCATAACCATGGTAACTTCCAGGGTTTTCAGCAGTCAGTATTTCAGTACCGTGAACTTGGACGGAGCTGACAATTCTCGTGGGATTGATACCGGCTGATGCGCAGAGCCGCAGAGTGTTTTCATGAACTCTTTCTGCTGTGTCCAGGGTATTAATGCCAAGATTCAGAGAGGAATAGGGCCCTTCGCTTACTCCCCCTGTTCTAGTGCTCTGAAGAGCGATGAGGTCGCTGAATTCGCGGAAACACTCAGGAACTATATATTTTGGTGCCACATCTGTAGGGTTTATCAGGTTTATCAGCAAGAATGGTTGCAAGGGTTCATTAATTCACGAAGAGATAGTATCTTCCACCTCATGACGTATCACTTCTGCCTCACCTGGATGATTGTTTTGTGCAGAACGTGGTGCTGGTCTGAAGGTAAACAAAGACGCTCCACAATGAGAAAACCTGATGAAGAGCGCTTTACGGATCAATTAGGGCGTTCTGTCCGAGCGATTTCCGATTACATGGGTATTGGCTTGCAGATTGCAGTAAGCTTTGCTTTTTTTGTATTTCTTGGTTTTTGGGCAGATAGCAGGCTTGGTACTTCACCACTTCTGCTTCTTGCAGGTGTTGTTCTTGGCATGGCCGGCATGGCCCTCGTTCTTATGAAAGTAGTGCGCCAGGCTAACAAAAAAAAATAAAGCATGTCGCTGTCATGCTGTTATTAATAAAGAAAGAAAAGGTAGATATGAAGCCGTTGTTTGAATTTTTTATTAAGTTATGTATCTTGTCCGTCATTTTATGGGGTGTTATTTTTGCAGGACTTAATCACGTCAGTGTTGATTATCACTCGGTATTTCTTGCCTGGATAATGGTGGTCACCAATACTGTTGCCGGTTATCTTCTTTTTGACTACGCACTTGATAAGGAATCAGCGGTATTCACCAAGTTCGTTTTCGGCGGTCTGACTCTCCGGTTACTTATGCTGATGGTGCTTGTTGCTGTTGTCATTATCAGGAATCTTGCTGTTGTCAATGACTTTGTCTTTTCATTTTTCGCGTTTTACTGTATCTATGTGATTGTTGAAATTCTCGGTTATCAAAAGAAAAACAAACAGAAAAAAAAACTGCATGAAACGGGTAAACGTCATACAGCCTAAGGCTCTTCTCAAGGTTATTGCGATTTTTCTTCCACTTCTCTTCAATGTGAACGGGCTTGCTTCTGCAGCGTCAGGACAATCGTCAGACGTTCCAAAAAACAGTGCTGCCGTAGTTGCAGGGGCGGCAGTTTCCGCTCCTGCAGCTGAATCCGCTCATGGTGCTGAAGCTTCTGAAGGAGAGGAAAAGGCAGGTGATGTTATTATGCATCACATTCTCGATAACAATGTTTTTGCTTTCGAACCGTTCGGGTCAGTCAATCTTCCGAAAATAGTAATCGGCGGGTTTGATATTTCCATCACAAAGCATGTGGTGATGCTCTGGCTGGTATCGGCGCTTCTTTTGATAGTTTTTTCCGTAGTGGGGGGCAAATACAAGAACATGACTGCCCGTAATGCTCCCAAAGGGCTTGCTAATGCCATGGAAGCGCTTGTTGAGTTTATAAGGCTTGATGTAGCAAAATCGAACATTGGGCATGGCTATGAAAAGCATCTTCCTTACCTGCTGACGGTTTTCTTTTTTATCCTGTTCTGTAACCTTCTTGGTCTTATTCCCTACGGGGCAACTGCTACCGGTAACGTCAACGTTACTCTCACCCTTTCCATCTTTACCTTTTTCGTCACCCAGATAGCAGCATTCAAGGCACACGGTGTGAAAGGTTATCTTCAGCACCTTACAGCAGGGACGCACTGGTCTCTCTGGATTATCATGGTTCCCATTGAAATAATCGGTCAGTTTACGAAGCCGTTTGCGCTTACCATACGACTCTTTGCCAACATGACGGCTGGCCATATCATTATTCTCAGTCTGATCTTCATCAGTTTCATTCTGAAAAGTTACATAGTTGCTGCAGCTGTTTCGGTTCCATTTGCCATATTCATTGATCTGCTTGAGCTTTTTGTCGCGTTTCTGCAGGCATTTGTTTTCACCATGCTTTCCGCGCTTTTCATCGGTCTTGCAACAGCGCACGAAGGGCATGAAGAGCCTGCTGCCGGAGTTGCGCATCATTAAAATCAAATCAGGAATATTGACGAATAACTCTTATTTTGATGCTTTTGAATAAACGCTTTTAAAATTGCTAATTATCGTTTAGCAAAAAACTTACAACAAATAAACGGAGGTAATTACAAGATGGAAGGTTTAGGTTTAGCTTATTTAGGTGCAGGTCTTGGCGCCGGTCTGGCTGTTATTGGTGCAGGTCTTGGTATTGGCAACATTGCAGCTTCAGCTGCTGAGGGTACTGCCCGTCAGCCGGAAGCTACTTCAGATATCCGTACTACCATGATTATTGCCGCGGCTCTTATCGAGGGTGTTGCATTGTTCGGCGAAGTTATCTGTGTGCTTCTTGCTCTTAAGTAAGAGTGAGCACTTGTAAAGACTTAATACAGAAGATATCTCGATTGCGGCTGAACTTTGTTCGTGTCGCAATCGGGTTTTATTAACCGTTAACGGAAACAATGTTCATGCTTACGTCAGGAATTATACTTCTTGCCGG
>Ga0007882_10000702_pt1 | contig 19694 bp, 16 predicted proteins | sample CryBogCBH12Aug01_FD_71195 | JGI IMG/M metagenome (GOLD analysis project Ga0007882, IMG submission 71195) | Freshwater microbial communities from Crystal Bog, Wisconsin, USA - CBH12Aug09.1 | ecosystem: Environmental > Aquatic > Freshwater > Lake | place: Crystal Bog, Wisconsin, USA | collected... | reverse complement strand
TGCTGTTCGGCGCTGTCAGATTATTTAAGGTATCAACCAGTTGTGTTATTGTACCGCCGCCGATATTTGTAATTGCTGCAGCTCTTCCGGCTGATCCACCACCGGCACCTAAATTACCTGTGAACAAAAATCTCCAGTATTGAGAAGTAGATGGCAATGTATAGGTGGTACTATATGTAAATTTTTTAATCCCCGGAATTGTGAAAGCAATGTTCGTACACTGAGTAAGATTGGAGTCTGCAGGACATACCGGTGTAATCTCAACACCTGTTGACGGAGCCTCAATAGCCAATGTCAGCGTTGCAACTAAAGTACCTGCATTGTAAACATACACATTAGGTGTTGCGGAAGGCAACAAAGAATATGCTGTACCCGCCCCACCGGAGCCACAATTACCATAAGCAATAAGCGTTACTTTGTACGTATTACCTGTAACATGCGTATATTTTAAGTCTAGCCCTACCAAGTGTGTTGCAAATGAATTGTAAGTACCTAAAAGGAGCAAAACAGAAAATAAGATGTTCCGCGAAATAGCAGAAAATAATTTCATAAAATAGTTTTTAAAATAACACCCCCCATTATCCGTGATGAAATTATTATTAATTTTTCATAGATAATTCAAGAATTCCAACAAATTTATTATAGTTTTTAATCAATTCAAAATAAAATTAGCATAATATACCATTAAAATATTGTATTGTAAATAAATTTTATACAATTAAATTTTTAAAGATAAAAAATAATTAACCCTCAATTAATAATATAAAGATTTTACACCACATAAAAGCAATAAGTTAATAAAACAAATGCAATCAAGTTAAAATAAAAAATATTTAAAAAATCAACCCGAAAAGGTAATTCTTTAAATATTTCTAAATAATGCTAATCCTCACCGAAGTGAAACTTGTATTATTCCTTTGCGCTTTTCACTGCAGAGTACGCCTGCTCCCATCGCCAGGCAGTATCCATCATGGCATCAAGATCGTATTTTGTTTCCCAACCCAGTACCGTCTTTGCTTTATTATTATTGGCATATACCTCTACCACATCCCCGGGTCTGCGTGGGGCAATTTTAAAGTTCAATTTTTTACCTGAAACCTTTTCGAACGCAGCAATGAGTTCTAATACTGTCACTCCATTTCCAGTACCTAAATTGAATACTTCACAATTAGACTTGTTCTTGTCTTCCATAATATATTCCATTGCCTTGGTATGTGCATTAGCTATATCCATCACGTGAATATAATCACGGATGCAAGAACCATCCCTTGTATTATAATCGTCTCCAAAGACACTCATATCCTTTCTTTTTCCAAATGCTGTTTGAGTAATTACCGGCACTACATTCTCTGCAAAATCATTGAACTCGCCTATCAAAGACGATGGGTGTGCTCCGGCAGGATTAAAGTAACGGAGCAGTATAGTGTTAAAGTGTTTATTGATATTGGTAAAATCCCTGCAAATTGCCTCCCCCACTTGCTTTGTGCGTGCATAGGGTGACTCCGCTTCAGCAAATGGGGCATTCTCAGTAACCGGCAATTGGGTTGCATTACCATACACAGAACAAGAAGAAGAAAACACAAAATTATCAACGTCAAATTCCTTGGCACACTGCAATATGTTTATAAGGGAATTGAAATTATTAGTGAAGTATTTCAATGGCTCGTTTACCGATTCATTTACCGATTTGTATGCAGCAAAATGTATGATTCCTGCTATATCCGGGTTTTCCAGAAAAATAGCTTCGGTATCATCAAGATCACAAAGATTGACTTTATAGTTCTTAACTGGTCTGCCAATGATTTTCTCAATGCCATGCAACATCTTCACAGACCCTCTCGAAAGGTCATCTACAGATATCACATCAAAACCGTTTTCTATCAAATCTATAATTGTGTGGCCACCTATATAACCGCAACCACCGGTAACAAGAATTTTTTTCATAGATAATTTTTTGTTGTTAGCACGCTCTTATAAAACTCAAAATAATTTACCTGCAAATATATGGACTTACAGATGTCATAAAATTATTTATCGCTACTGAATTGATAATTTTATCCGATGTAATATTTATTTAACCTGCTGCATTTCTACCAAGCGTCTGTAAACCCCTTCTTTATTGATTAGTTCCGCATGTGTACCTCTTTCAATTATCCTGCCTTTTTCCAGTACAATTATTTCATCTGCATGTTGAACTGTAGAAAGCCTGTGTGCAATAACTATACAGGTCCTGTTTTGCATCAATTTATTGATGGCATCCTGTACAGTACGTTCACTTTCTGTATCCAATGATGAAGTAGCTTCATCAAGTATCAATATCGGTGGGTTTTTAAGTACAGCTCTTGCTATGGTAATTCTCTGGCGTTCTCCACCGCTCAATCTTACGCCCCTGTCTCCTGCCATTGTTTGGTAACCCTCTCCCTTTTGCCTGATAAAATTATCTGCATGTGCTATCCGTGCAGCTTCCTCAACTCTCTCTTGCGATGCGCCCCCTGTACCAAGGGTAATATTACTGTAGATAGTGTCATTAAATAATATCGGGTCCTGACTCACAACACCCATCAAGCGACGCAGGTCATCCAGTTTACAATCCTTCAAGTTTACCCCATCAATTAAAATTTCCCCCTCAGTTACATCATGGAAACGAGGGATTAGGTCGGCAAGGGTAGATTTTCCTGCACCCGAAGCACCCACGAGTGCAATCATCTTACCCTTTTCAATTTTCAAATCAATACCATCCAGTATCTTTTTATTGCCGTAAGAAAAATGCACATTCTTGAACTCAAGCACTTTTTCAAAAGATTTCACAGGTTTTGCATTTGGCAACTCAACAATAGCATTTTCTGCATGTAGCAATTGTTCTATTCTTTCCAACGCCGCTGTTCCCTTCTGTACATTATAAAATGCAGAAGAAAGATTTTTAAACGGATTAATGATTTGGGTGAACAAACCTATATAGGTTAGAAACCAAGCACCATCAAACCCTGTACCCGAAAACACCATTTTCCCACCAAACCAAAGAATAACACTCACAACAATTATCCCCATAGTTTCCGATAAAGGTGATGCCAGTTCTTTTCTTGCCGCAATTCTGTTCCTTGTTCTGAAAAGTGTATTATTGAACTGCATGAACTTTAGATGCTGGTGTCTTTCTGCATTAAACGCTTTTACTACTCTCATTCCTACCAAGGTCTCATCTATCACACCCAGCATACTACCTAATTGCTCCATGGCTATATTTGATGACTTTCGCAATGATTTGCTGATTCTGCCTATAATAAATCCAGCAATGGGCAGAAATAAAAACAGAAAAAGCGTAAGCTGGTAATTCATATATACCATCATCCCTAAGTAAAACAATATGGAAAGTGGTTCTCTTACAAATATCTCCAATACACTCATTATTGATAACTCAACTTCATTAATATCATTGGTCATTCTGGATATAAGATCGCCCTTTCTTTCTTCCGTAAAAAAACCAATTGGGAGCGAAAGTGTTTTACTGAACAGATCATCCCTAAGTCTGCGTAGTACTGCATTCCTTAATGGGTTAAGTGTATATACCGAGATATAAAGGAATAAATTCTTACAAATCGTAAACACTACAACCGTGACACATACGTATGCCAACGCTGTCAATTTCCCCTCTTTTGCAATAATATTCTTAATGAAATCAGATACAATAGTAATACCATTGCTGGCTGCAGGATTCGCTGTTGCTTGCGGTAAAGTAGTACTTTGAAATAATACTTGCAACACAGGACCTATCATGGTGATTGTAAGTACACCAAATAAAATGCTCAATACATTGGATGAAAAATAAAGAATGATTTTTCCTTTATAGTCCGCAAGGTATTTTAACAACCTGGAAATTTTCTTCATTCTGGAATATTCAAAACGCTTTGATTGTTCATCTATACAACTTTATCAATTACTCAATAGTATAACTCATAGTGCCATCCTTTTCATCCTTTAACACTACACCTGCCTCAGCCAACTTATTCCTTATCTCATCGCTGGTTACAAAATCTTTTCTCTTTTTAGCATCTTTTCTGATTTCCATCAGTACCGACATCACTTGGTCCAGCTTATTATTTTGCTGTACTTGCAATGCTTGCATACCCAATATATCTTCCAAAAATTCTTTATAGGTCTTCTGCAATAAGTTGAAACTATCCTGAGTCAATATACTGAGGTTAATTTGTTGTCCCTTGATACCATATATAATAGGTGCAAGTTCAAATAAATTTGCAACCACTTTTGCAGTGTTGAAATCATCATTCATGAACTCTGTACATTCATTGCAAAGTGTAGTTATTTTATTGTTCAATTCAGTATCTATAATACTTTCTTTCGGATAAACCAGTTGTTTCAATAACTCTCCAGCTTCCCACAGTCGCCTGAACCCTTTCTCTGCTGCCTGCAATGCTTCATTAGAAAAATCCAGCGTGCTACGGTATTGGGTTTGTAATATATAAAACCTAACTACCATTGGGTGGTATGCCTGTTCCAGCAAGGGATGATGACCACTGAATAATTCTGACAATTTAATTACATTATTGTAACTCTTACCCATCTTTTTGCCATTGATGGTTATCATATTATTATGCATCCAATAACGAACAGGTGGATGACCATGTGCTATTGTTGATTGCGCAATCTCACTCTCGTGGTGCGGGAATTGAAGATCCATACCACCTCCATGTATATCAAATGTCTCTCCAAGATATTTAGAGCTCATAGCAGAACATTCAATGTGCCAACCCGGAAATCCTTCTCCCCACGGACTTTTCCACCGCATAATATGTTCGGGTGGGGCATTCTTCCATAGCGCAAAATCAGCTTTGTTATGCTTTTCATCTTGTCCGTCTAATTCCCTGGTAGTTTCCAATTGGTCCTCCAGTACTCTACCCGACAATTTACCGTAAGGATAATTCTCGGCATATTTTACAACATCAAAATAAACAGAACCATTTACTACGTATGCATAACCCTTCGCAATAATATCTTCTATCATGCTTATTTGCTCAATGATATGACCGGTTGCAGTAGGTTCAATAGATGGATCTATGCAATTGAATAATCTCATTCCATTATGAAAAAGGGTGGTGTACTTATGCACCATTTCCATTGGCTCCATGCGCTCCAACTTTGCCTTCTCACTTACCTTATCTATAGCATCTCTTCCTTCCTCTTCAAAATGACCTGCATCTGTTATGTTTCTCACATAACGCACTTTGTACCCCAAATGTTGAAGATATCGTAGTACTATATCAAAGGTGATATAAGGTCGTGCATGACCCAAATGCGACTCACCAGATACAGTTGGACCACAAACATATAGCCCTACATGACCCGGCGTAAGTGATTCAAATTTTTCTTTTTTTCTGCTAAATGAATTATATAAAAATAGTTCTGACATATTCAAAAATATAGGCAAATATAGAACAATTGGGGTTGATTTCAGGTTGAAGAATAACGATAAAATATTACGAGACCTGTAAAATTCATTGGCAATTATGAAAAAAGCCCTTACCTAATTAAATAATAATATATAAGCAGCAGGATAAGATAGTATGCAATAAACTGCACTATACTCAAGAGAAGGTTCATTTTCCAATCAGGGCATAATACTATTCCCAATACAATCCCTACTACAAATCCCATAAGATGTCCCAGATAAGCAGTTTGTAATCCTTCGTGATTTGGGTGTTTCATATCATTATAAAACCCAAAAATATTAATCAGCAAATAGGTAAATCCTGCAACACCAAGTGGCATCGGAAAGAAATTCAATAGCAATGAAAATTTCCATGGATTGAACAACATCAATGTTGCCAAAATAGTACATATCGCCCCCGATGCTCCCACACAAGGCATATCAGGTGGATAATAGAAACAACAAAACAACATGCTTATTGCTCCGCCAACAATAAATACTAGAATCAATTTTAATGGACCGATATGATTTTCTAAACCCTTGCCGAATAAGTACAGAAAAAGCATATTTCCAAGTAGGTGCATCAAATTACCGTGTACAAAAAGTGCAGTAAATATTGTCCACCACCTGCCGTGCTTGAAAATATTATTGTAACTGCAATACAGTTCCGGATTTTCCAATCCCCGCTTATAAACAGCAAAACAAATGATAATTAGCAAGAAAGTAGCTGCCCGAGAGTTATAGTTAAGTCTATTTTCTTGCCTGTTGTTGTACTTGTATTCAACTGCTTCCATGTTACAATCAATACTGAATTATAAAGCTAACCAATTTTCCCTTTTTATCCAATCTATAACTATTTCTGTGGTCCCTGTGTTTCTTTTCATGAATTCCTTTAGCTGGTTTCGGATTTCATTTCTGGCTTTATTGTTCTCTATTAATTTTTTAAGTTGAAGCTGGCATTCTACGGCACTACTTACAGGAAAAGCAAAATGTTGTCCAACCAAGGCATTAGCCTCAACGAATTTTTTATATACAGGTCCGAATAATATTGGTAACCCAAACACTGCCGGCTCCAATACATTGTGGATTCCTCCTTTTTGAAATCCACCGCCAATAAATGCTATATCCCCATAATAATAAAGACTGGATAGCATTCCGATATTATTAATTATAAGTACTCTTTCATTTTCCAAAGCCTTGCGTTGCTGTAGTTCAGTATATAAGATAGATTGCCCGCTAAATAATTCCTGTATCTTTTCTATACGCGTTTGGTCAATTTCATGTGGGGCTATCACTATCTTCCAATCCTTTGGGATGATTGCAATACATTTCTTCAATACATCCTCATCATCCTGCCATGTACTCCCAGCTATAAGAATGTTCCCATCTCCTTTGTAGCTTTCTAAGGGTTCTATTTCCTTTCTTGCAGATGCAATGGCAGAAACCCTGTCATACCTGCTGTCCCCTGCAATAACCACTTTATCTTTTAACCCAATATCCAACAATAATTTTTTAGATAGTTCATCCTGCACAAACACAACACTGAAATATCCCAGTAGCTTCCTGAATAACCCTCCATACCATTTAAAAAACACCTGATCTTCCCTGAATGCTGCCGATACAAGCAACAAAGGAATATTTCTTGTGTTAAGCTCATAGAGATAATGAAACCAAAATTCGTATTTCACAAATATTGTCAGTTCAGGCACAACCAACGAAATAAATTTTCTTGCATTGCTGCTGCTGTCCATTGGTAAGTAAACGACATAGTCTGCATAACTATAGTCTTTGCGTACCTCGTAACCCGATGGTGAAAAAAATGTCAATACAATTTTATGTTCCGGATATTGCACTTTTAAGGTTTCAATAATGGGCCTTCCCTGTTCAAATTCTCCAAGCGACGAACAATGCACCCATATACGCCTTTCTCCGGGCTTTAACTGCTGCTTCAATTTACTTTCCCAACCCCTTCTTCCAACAATCCACTTTCTTGCTTTGTCGTTAAACAAAGAAAATACCTTAATCCCTAAAAGATAAAAACTGCAAAAAATATTATAAAGGATCAAAGCCATCGGCAACAATATTTCTGTAAAATTACACCGAATAAATTTTCTTTTTATCGTTGATTATGACGGAGCTATTTTGATAATCGGAGAAAAAATAAAACAGCAACTATTTTGTGAATTGTGAATTACATGTTGACAACTTTAAAATATTTTCAAGATTTTTGAAAATATTTTTTTAAGTAGCGAAAATATTTTTTAATATTGTATCAGGATAGAATTTACTAACCCATCCTATATATAGTCCGGCAGACCACAACCTTGCCGGACTTTTTTTATTCGCCTTGAAACCCTTTATAGGAGCAGGTTTTAGAAAACATACTTTTATGTACAAGTACTTTTTATTCAACAAACCATATAGAGTACTCTCACAATTTTCTAAAGAAGGAGATAAAAAAACTCTTGCAGATTTCTTCCCCGATGTCCCAAAAAATATTTATCCTGTTGGCAGACTCGATTATGACAGCGAAGGTTTATTGTTATTAACAGATGATAAATCACTCACATCACGTTTACTCGAACCTTCTTTTGAACATCCTCGAACTTATCTCGTTCAGGTTGATGGAGCAATTACAGGAGCTGCTGTCGAAAAATTGGAAAAGGGAGTTTCAATTAATATCGAAGGAAAAATTTACCACACAAAAAAAGCAAAAGGAAAAATTATACAACCTCCTGCGATTATTAAAGAAAGAAATCCTCCGGTTCGCTTCAGAAAAAATATTCCAACCTCTTGGATCTCTCTTACGCTAACTGAAGGCAAAAACAGACAAGTGAGAAAAATGACAGCTGCGGTCGGTTATCCTACATTAAGACTTATTCGTTATTCGATTGGAAATATTAAGCTTGATGGTATAGAAGAAGGTAAATATGTCACTTTTGGCGATGAAATAAAGGAGATTATGTTTAATATGAAGTAAAAAATTAAAATCTTTTAAAATTGTTTGGGTGTAATTACGTAAGGTTATTTACTTTTGCTCACTCAATACTAATCGGAAATGTTCAACTTAGTCTTATTCGGACCTCCCGGAAGCGGGAAAGGAACCCAGTCGGAAAAAATAGTTTCTACATATAATTTACAACACATATCCACAGGTGATTTGCTTAGGGATGAAGTTATAAGGCAAACTGCTTTGGGCTTGGAAGCAAAGAAATTTATGGATCAGGGTCTGCTTGTGCCTGATGAAGTTGTTATTGGTATGATTAGCAGTAAAATTGACAATTGTGCTGATGCCCGTGGATTTGTCTTTGACGGATTCCCTCGTACTGAAGCACAAGCAGATGCACTTGACAAATTACTTGAGTTCAAGGATACAAATATTGAACTTGTACTTGCATTGGAAGTACCTGAACTCGAATTAATCAAACGCCTTGTAGGTCGTGGTGTTACTTCCGGTAGGAGTGATGATACTGAAGATGTAGCTATCAAACGAATTAAGGAATATCATGCCAAAACCAAGCCTGTAGCAGGATACTATGAGCAACAAGGTAAATTGGAACATGTTGTTGGTGACAATTCAATCACTGAAACTTTCAAATTATTATCCAACCAAATCAATAAATATATAAAACCTGTTTAAAATAGTCTCAGGGTTGGTGTATAGAATAGGGTCTGTGCATTTTTGCAAATGAGATTAATTTACAAAAAGTGGAAAGAGGGAACTTCGTAGATCATATCCGTATATTCTGCCATTCAGGCAAAGGAGGAGCAGGTAGTGCGCATTTTGCACGCACCAAATTCAACCCAATGGCAGGACCGGACGGTGGAGACGGTGGTAGAGGTGGACACATCATACTGAAAGGAAATAGTCAGCTTTGGACTTTGCTGCACATGCGTTATTTTAAAAACGTGAAGGCAAAGGACGGAGAAAACGGCAGTAAAAATAATTGCACCGGTCATGATGGAGTAGATATTATTCTGGAGGTACCTCTTGGTACTATAGCTTATGATGAAGAAACAGGAGAAACCGAAGCTGAAATTTTACACGACGGACAAGAAATAATCTGGTTGCGTGGTGGTCGTGGTGGTTTAGGCAATTCTAATTTCGCTACTGCCACCAATCAAGCTCCTGAATATGCCCAACCGGGAGAAATGGGCTTGGAGGGATGGAAAGCACTGGAATTGAAAATTCTTGCAGATGTTGGACTGGTAGGCTTCCCAAATGCAGGTAAATCAACCTTGTTATCTGTGGTAAGTGCTGCTAAACCCAAAATCGCCAATTATGCATTCACTACTTTGGTTCCACAGCTTGGCATAGTACCTTATCGAGATAATAGGTCTTTCTGCATGGCTGATCTTCCCGGGATTATAGAAGGAGCAGCAGAGGGGAAAGGATTGGGGCATCGCTTCTTGCGTCATATAGAAAGGAATTCGGTATTATTATTCCTGATTCCTGCCGATAGTGCAGACCATGCCCGTGAATTTGAAATTCTACTGAATGAATTGGAACAGTATAATCCTGATTTGCTCCATAAAAGAATAATTATTGCCATCAGTAAAAGCGATATGCTTGATGATGAATTGAAGCAGGAAATTGCAAAAACTTTACCAAAGGATCTCCCTGTACTGTTCATTTCTTCACTTGCCAACCAAGGCATAAGCGAACTGAAAGATGAACTTTGGAAAGCACTTAATGAGGAATAGTTACCTTTGTTGTGTTACACCTTACAATATCATCTTACTTACAATATGCATCAGGTAACTTGTGTCCAACTGCACCAATGGATAAGTGAGGAAAGAGATTTCCTGCTCATTGATGTACGTGAGGAATGGGAACATGAAGCCTACAATATAGGTGGCATACTCATTTCATCCGGCACGCTGATTACAAGAAAGAATGAACTACCGATTGACAAAGACATAGTTATCTATTGCGAAAAGGGCATCCGCAGTGCAATTGCAATACAAAGACTTGAAGCATTGGGATTTGAAAAATTGCATAATCTGACCGGCGGAATGAAAGCCTGGAAAGAATTTCAGAAAATATTTAACTGATAAGCAATCAATTCTTATCAATTTATAACTCCGGATTTAAAGGTGGAATATAAAGCTGACTTTTACCTTTTTAATGAATTATTATACTCCAAATATTCTTTACATTTGATATAAACTAAGCATTATTCCATGAAAAGGCTGTTACTATTTTCATTATTACTCATCGTACTATCCTGCAACAAAACAACAAACAATACTTACGTACTTGACAGTAAGCCTTCATATATTGTTTCAGGTCTCTCGAATCTTACGCTGACTAATGGTTCTTCCTCAATTGCTTATGAGTCAGTAACTATTATGTATGAAGATTCAACCCAAGAATTTATTACGCTTGGTTTAAATGGTTTACCAACAGGAGTAACGTTAGATTCTTCTTATTGGGTAGGAAGTGGTCTTCCAACATTTTCTACAACAATTCGGCTTTACGATACTACTACAGCAGGTGCTACTCCAGGTAATTACCCACTTACCCTTACTGCTACCAACCAAGAAGGTAGGACAACCTCTTATACATTCAGTTTGAAGATCAAGGCTCAAATTCCTTGCTCAACTTATCTTACAGGAAGTTATTCCTATTGCAGTTCTTGCACCTCCTCAAGTTATTACAATGACAGTGTTTATGCTGACCCAACTATACCTAATAGAATATGGTTTACCAATTTTGACAACATGGGTGCAAATGTTTACGGTACTCTGAATTGTAATTCCACATACATTAATATCCCATTACAAACTGTAGGTGGTAAAACATATAGTGGCACAGGTAATTTTTCGACTCACTACTTATCTTTATCTGCTTATGTTAATAGTAGTTATTGCTCTATTACACTCAATTAGTTTCACCACTTTCTAAACTATCATTAAATCATTTCCATGAAGAATCTCATGATAATATCAATGTTGTTGATTGTTCTATCATGTAACAAAACAACTACTAATAATTATATATTGGATAGTAGGCCTGCATACATTGTATCTGGGATTTCAGACATTACTTTGATTAATGGTTCAGTAACTAGTGCAGGAATCTTTGTAACTATTACATACGAAGATTCTGCCCAGCAAATGATTACGTTAGGATTAAATGGGTTGCCTGCAGGCATTGTATTGGATTCTAGCTATTGGATAGGAAGTGGTTTACCTACTTTCACAACCACAATAAATATCTTGGATACCACTTCAAACGGTGCTACCCCGGGTACTTACCCGATAACGTTTACAACGACCACACAGGATGGAAAGACAAAGTCGTATATCTTTAACCTGAAGATAAAGGCTGCTGTAGCGTGCACAAGTACAATAACGGGCAGTTATTTGAATTGTTCTTCATGTTCCAGCGGAGGCACCTACCCAGATAGTGTGTATGCTGACCCTACAGTATTCAACAAAATCTGGTTTACTAATTTCGATAAATCAGGGAATAGTGTATATGGCATATTAAATTGCAGTTCTAATACAATTAATATTCCTAATCAAACAGTGGGTAGTTATAACTATTACGGCTCAGGGAGTTTCTCTGGTCATTACATCAACTTAGGTGTCTATGTTAATGGAAATTATTGCGCTTTACATGATAATTAATCCTGCAATGGTTGATCAGTTGCTATTCCATAGATACTGCAATTTGCTTTGACTTCTTTATCGCAACATACAAGATTATTGCCCCTATAATAAAGAACGACACTAATGCAATCACTGCTGTGCGCATATTCATTATACTGTCTATGATTCCAAAGGAGATCATACCAATTACAATAGCAATCTTTTCTGTAACATCGTAAAAACTGAAGAACGAAGCAGTATCGTGCGTAGGTGGCATCAGTTTGGAATAGGTGGATCGGCTTAATGATTGTATCCCACCCATTATCAACCCTACTACCATTGCTATCATATAAAATTGGGTGGCTGAATAGGTATAGTAGGCTGCTATACAAGCACCAATCCATATCAATACTACAAACAGTAAAACCTGAAGATTGCCAAACTTTTCTGACAGTTTTGCCATAATATATGCCCCGGCTATTGCCACCAACTGAATAATCAATATCACAGCTATGAGTTGTGTGGTCTCTAAGTGAAGCTCCTTACTGCCAAAAAGAGTTGCTGCCAACATAACAGTCTGCACACCCATGCTATAGAAGAAGAATGCCCCTAAAAACGTTTTAAGTACCGGCAACTTCTTAATCTGGTTTATCACCTTACCCAACTCTGCAAAGCCATTCATAACCAGATTTCGCTCCTTTTGCTTACTAAGCGGCATTCCTTTAGGCAGCTTCGCAAAGGTAATTTGCGCCCATCCTGCCCACCATATACCAACCATCAGGAAGGATAACCTTGGGGACAGGGTTGGGTCTTTTATCCCGAACCACTCGGGCTTTAGTACGAATACAAAACATATCACTTGTAACAAAACACTACCTACATAACCATAAGCAAAACCTTGGGCACTTACCGCATCCCGTTCTTCTTCATAAGCAATTTCCGGCAGGTAGGCATTGTAGAATACCAAGCTACCGCAAAACCCCAAAGCCGCCAATGCAGAGCAGATAATACCCCATTCCAGTGTATCAATCTTAAAGAAGAACAGGCAGGCACAGGCTGTAGAACCTATGTAGCAAAACAACTGCATAAACCGTTTCTTATTCCCTTTGAAATCTGCTATGGACGAGAGTATGGGAGAGATTAGTGCTATAATAAGATAGGCAGTACCTATTGAAAAATCGAACAATGAACTGTTTTTGATGGAATGACCAAAGAAATTCACTTTGTCATTTATGATACTCCCATCCACTCCACGCTTGGTAGTTATTGCCTCATAATATGCCGGAAAGATGGTAGAAGTGATAACAAGATTGTAGGCAGAATTAGCCCAATCATACATAGACCATGCCCTATGTATTGACTTAGAGGAGGTAATTACCGCAGTATTGCTTGTGATATTTTCCATACGCCAAATTAAAGTATTATAATGGTAATATGGATTATTGATAAATATTTTGACTAATGTCAAAATCAGGGTATGGTGTAAGCTTTGAAAATGAACTTCTGCAAAACCAATAAAAACAACTATTGGTTTTGCAGGAGTCTAAATTAATTGATAATTAGCCTGTAATAGCTTGTATGCCTGGAAGTACTTTACCTTCGAAATATTCGAGCATAGCACCACCACCTGTTGACACATAACTTACTTTGTCTGCAAGGTGAAACTTGTTAACGGCAGCCACACTGTCTCCGCCACCTACGAGTGAGAAGGCACCCTTACCAGTAGCAGCTACAACTGCTTCTGCTATTGCCTTTGTACCATTCTGGAATTTATCCATCTCAAACACACCCATTGGACCGTTCCACAAAATAGTCTTCGACTCACCTATTATCTTGCTGAATTGTGCAACTGCCATGTGGGCTACATCAAGTCCCATCCAACCCGCCGGAATCTCATTGCTGAGAGCGGATGAGGTGTCAGCATCAGGAGCAAATTTATCGGCAATAACACTGTCCGCCGGCAGATGGATACATACTCCTTTTTCTTTAGCCTTTTCCAACAGTGCAAGTGCCATTTCGCAACGGTCGTCTTCGCAAAGTGAGTTACCTATTTGCCCGCCCATTGCCTTGAAGAATGTATATGCCATGCCACCACCTATAATGATGTCCGTAGCTTTCTCGAGCAGGTTCTCGATTATCAATATTTTGTCAGAAACCTTTGCACCGCCAATAATAGCGCAGAAAGGCTTTTGACTGTTGTGCATAACTTGTTCTGCTGCCTTTACTTCGCCCTCCATACACGTACCGAACATCTTCTTTCCTTCCGGAAAGAATTGTGCTATAACTGCCGTAGAAGCATGTGCCCTGTGAGCTGTACCAAACGCATCATTAATATATATGTCTCCTAGTTTCGACAACTTTTCTGCAAAATCCTTATCACCTTTCTCTTCTTGCTTGTAATAGCGGAGGTTTTCGAGCAATAAGACCTGACCGGGTTTTAGTCCGGCAGCTTTTGCTATTGCATCATCACTGATACAGTCGTCTGCAAAAAGCACCTCTGCACCAAGCGCATTGCCTAAATGCGCTACAACAGGCTTTAGTGTAAAATCTGCCAGTGTAAGACTTGGCTTCTTCTCAATGTCTTTGAGCGGGCGTCCCCAATGGCTCATCAGGACTACACTGCCACCATCTGCTAATACTTTCCTGATAGTTGGGAGCGCGGCTCTGATTCGGGTATCGTCTGTGATAACGCCATTCTTAATAGGCACATTAAAGTCAACACGTATCAATGCCTTCTGACCTGCAAAATTGTGATCTGAAAATACGGACATAATATTAGATTTTATTTTATAATGGTTTGAATCAATCAACAATACCTTTATACTAATAACAAAACCCGCAGGATAAAATTGCGGGTTTTGTTATATAATTTATTTACTTATTATTTTATTAAACCCGCAAAGTATTTCACTGTGCGCACCAACTGGCTTACATAACTCATTTCGTTATCGTACCAGCTGATTGTTTTAACTAATTGGTGGTCGCCAACAGTTATTACTTTAGTTTGTGTAGCATCAAACAAAGAACCGAAAGAAGTACCAATGATGTCACTGCTTACGATTTCGTCTGTATTATAACCGAAGCTTTCGTTGGAAGCGGCTTTCATAGCAGCATTTACTTCATCAGCAGTTACTTTCTTGCCCAAGATGGAAACCAACTCAGTAAGAGAACCTGTGATAGTAGGAACACGCTGTGCAGAACCATCCAATTTACCTTTCAATTCAGGCAGAACAAGACCGATAGCTTTTGCAGCACCGGTAGAGTTAGGAACTATATTAGCTGCTGCTGCACGGGCACGGCGAAGATCGCCCTTAGGGTGTGGAGCATCCAGTGTATTCTGGTCGTTGGTATAGGCATGAACCGTAGTCATAATACCTGTCATTATACCGAAAGAATCATTCAGCACTTTTGCCATAGGAGCAAGACAGTTGGTAGTGCATGATGCACAACTGATAACTGTTTCACTACCATCAAGTATATGGTGGTTTACATTAAATACTACTGTTTTCATTTCTCCGGTAGCAGGTGCAGAAATAACTACACGCTTAGCACCCGCAGTAATGTGGGCTTCTGCTTTTTCGCGGTCTGTAAAGAAACCTGTACATTCCAAAACAACATCTACGCCATGGTTTCCCCAAGGTATTTGTGCCGGATCTTTCTGTGCATAAATGGTAATTGTTTTACCGTTTACTACGATTGAATTATCTGTATGCTGTACATCAACATTAAAACGACCTTGTGCAGTATCGTATTTTAAAAGATGAGCAAGCACATTAGGCTTAGTCAAGTCGTTTATTGCTACAACTTCAATGCCTTCCATATTATATATTTGACGGAAAGCAAGACGGCCAATGCGACCAAAGCCATTAATGGCAACTTTTACATTATTCATTTCAGGTTGGATTAAATTAAAGAACAATTAGAAATTCGGCGCAAAGTTATGATTAGCTGTAATAAATTCCAAGACATATTGAATTGATATGTAGTTAATGGAATAAATACCACTGTTTTAGTATTAAATAGTGCAATGTTCGTTCCATATTATTTTTTCTTTACAAGGTTGGTCTTGATTCCTTCGAGTTCCTGCATTTTCAGTAGGAGGTCAGTGCCAAATGTCAGTTTCTGGGCTACGGGTGAGTTTGCATCTATAATGCGCCAGAAAGGGGTAATCTCCTCAACCGGCACGCCTGCAAGATAATTCTCATATGCTGCCTCTGCTACTATCCTCACGAATATACCTGAGGTTACGGGGCAACAATATTCAGCATGGTATTCTGTAGCCAAGTCTTTGCGCATTTGCTTTATGTCTGTATGAGTACCGGGTGAGATATTGCGTACGTAGGCATCTACAATCTGCGGTGTTGCAATAAGCATAGAAGCTCCTTCGGGAATATCTGCAAATTTTTTAAGTGTTTTTTCAACTTTTGGCTCGAAACCGGGTTTCATTTTTTCGTGCCAAGTTTTCCGTTTGTATGCCATAAACAAATGATATTTTATAACCTATCAAAGGTACTATTCAGGTATAGGTTTTTTCCTATTTAAGCAGAATTATTATTTTTGCCTTCCAAATTCGGGATGTAGCGCAGCCCGGTAGCGCGCTTCGTTCGGGACGAAGAGGCCGCTGGTTCGAATCCAGTCATCCCGACTTGAAATTGCTAAAGTTACAAAACCCGCTTTCAGAGCGGGTTTTGTCGTTCGAATTTATTTGTGCCTTTTTACAAAAATTTCTGGACAACGTTTATTTGAGCGGATTTTGGTTAGTTCGAACTTTATGCGATATATAACCACTATATTCTTCCCCCCTGCTTTAACGATTTTGCAAACACAAATTCAAAACATCTTACTTTTGAATTTCGGTCGCAGACAAGTTGTTTTATTAGGCGCGAGTGAGTCTTTGGAACTCGCGCGCCAGCGTGTAACAATTAAGATTTACCAAACTAATGCATCTTTTTTTTAAGGCAAAAATTATGGAAATTTATTGTTTCACTAATTTTTAGTGGTGTGTCAGAGTCGGGTCTTGTGTCCGTTTTGTTATGAGCGTTAAAAGCGTCCCTAATTATATCATCGGTAATAATGCTTTCGCTCCAATTAATGGCATAGCCTTTTTCTCTGCATATGCCTGGCGCTCCTTTAAATTTTAATGGGATGTCATATTCAAAGACCAGTTTATCTCTTTCTACTTGCGATGGAATATCCCTGTCAAAAATCAATTTTTCAATACTTCTGAAATAGTTTATGATTTCAGTATCAATAACGCATCCCGACCATTGTTGTTTCTTTTCTACATCATATGCGTGAACTAAACCCTTGCCGAGGATTGAAAAAGCACCATGCTTATTAATGACGCTAAATCTTTGTCGTGTAATACACCCTCTTAATGGCAAACCTTGAACCATAGAAATACCAAGTAGTCTGGAAACTGCAAACACGATTTCAAATAAAGCAGAAGGCTGCCCGTGTTCTGACCATATCAAGATACTATCAGAAATACTCATCATCTGTAAATTGGAGTCGGTGTAATTTTCTCCTAACTTTTCACTTCGTGATTTGGCGTATGCTCTTTGTTTTTCTGCCGTGCTTTCCACCTGCGTAAGAAAGAGTTTTTCATATAAATCGGTCAACGCTTCATGAAAATTGCCTTTCACAAGCTCCTTAAAACCTAAAATATCTAAAAATGCAAAATATGGCGCTTTGTATAAAATCTCATCTGCATCTGCTTTGGAGTTTAACACTCTTATCTTTTGTTCCATAGTCTATGTGTTTTTTGCAAGGCGAAACCCTACATTTAATGACCTTGCGTCGGGAAACCAAGAGCCGCGGAATGTTGCCCTATACCAAGTTCGCCCACCACACCAGCCGCCCTTCAAAACTCTACACCTACCGGTTTCAGGTCCTCTGGGGTTTTGCAAAGTCTCGCTGCGACCAAGATTCCAATTCCAATATTCAAACCAATCCGCGCACCATTCCTGAACATTTCCGCTCATATCAAAGATACCCAGCGTATTAGGTACCCCAGTTCCTACGTTCTTAATTTTTTCTTCTTTGTCATTAAATGACTGCGTATATCGTCCAGTGTCACCATTCTTTCCACCGCGAGCAGCGAATTCCCATTCCGCCTCTGTCGGCAACCTGTAAATTTCACCAGTAATTTCATTAAGTCTCTCAATAAACAAACTTGCATCGTTCCAACTTACATTTTGCACCGGACAATCGTAACACTCTTTTGAGTCAGACATATTTACACCCATAACAGCCATCCATAACTTTTGAGTTACTGGATACCTTGCCAAATAAAAACTATCAACAGCCACTTTGTGTTTATGAAGGTCGGGCATATCCCTGCCATGAATGTCATATTTTGTTGGAGTTCTTTCATCGTTACCCATTTCAAATGTCCCTCCCTCCACAAAAATTAGTTCTATATTATTTTGAATCTCGGAAAAAACATTTACCAGTGGGATTAGGAGGGGCTGTAAATCACATTTCGGGCATTTGGGAGATTCGTCTCTTAGAAGACTTGTTGAATGCTCAACAAATGGCTCCCATTCACTATTACAATACTTACACCGTAAAACAATATTTTTTCTGACCCTGTCAATCTTAAATGTAATGCCGTTTTTAAGCATTTCAGATTTATTGAAATCCGTAAGTTTCACCTTTTTGAAGAGTTCATACTTATCATCTTTAAAAGTAAAATTCAAGGGAATGTAATCTTTATTCCTACAACTATCACATATTTTACCAAGGTAAAACTTATGCCTCATCAAATAATCAACGCTGCTGAAATGATCAGATTTTTCCCAAGTAATGTTCAAAGAAAATGGGTTCTGTTTATGCAATGATATTATTTTGGAATCTTTATTTGGTGTATTTGCTACTTTAAATTTATAGACGTCTTTATAATCGTCGAGCCCAACAAAAGCAGGTGAGATTTCCGACCCAATTACCCGGTTGCTACAAACCTGACATTGATAATTGTCAGATAGGAAGTTCTTAAATTCATTTTCGTATTCTGCCAAATCTCCCGGCAATTCAGTTTTCCCAAGCCTTACATAGTTGCCTTCATAATATGGCAATTTTAATTCCGAATATCTTTTGCTCTTATGCCCGCAAAGAGCGGCCACAGAACAATTGCTACACTTATTTAAATTCAAAATGCCATTATCAAACAACAAAGAACTGTTGGTATTGAATAATTTAATACTCCTGAATGTATCACGCAAATTTTCTACCAATGCGGCACTTCGTTCAACTTTGGTGACTATACATTTCGCAACCTCATCTTTCTTCAAATGCCAATATACCAGATAGCCATATTCAATTTTATAATCCTCTATCCCATACATGTATGCCGCTAATTGGAGCCTATGATTGGCGTAGAAGATGTCGTTGTAATTATCTTCAAGTGTAAAATAAGATTCATATCTCAGTTGGTCTGCGATTTCATCAGGATGCTTTGTTTCAACTTTCTTCTTTCGCACAAATCGGAATTTTTCTTCTACCACGAAATATTGACCGTCCCGGTTCTGGAATATGTAATCAGGCTGACAAATGAGTTCTTTGTTTTTAAAGAATCTACTTTTATCATTTTCAGAGTGTCCACAATAAATGACTTGTGAATTATCAATGTCGTTCAAAAAATGCTTATATTCTTTAT
>Ga0007882_10000701_pt1 | contig 19704 bp, 17 predicted proteins | sample CryBogCBH12Aug01_FD_71195 | JGI IMG/M metagenome (GOLD analysis project Ga0007882, IMG submission 71195) | Freshwater microbial communities from Crystal Bog, Wisconsin, USA - CBH12Aug09.1 | ecosystem: Environmental > Aquatic > Freshwater > Lake | place: Crystal Bog, Wisconsin, USA | collected... | reverse complement strand
CAAATACTCGCTCGCGTCACTCTTGGAATCCATCATTGAGCCTTCCAAGGTGATTGCCGACCAGTATGAGAACGAGAATGTGTTTACCAAGGACGGCGAAGTGGTTTCCGGCCGGGTCATCGCTGAAAACGCGGAGCGCATCGTGGTCATGCCCAGCCTGCTGGCCCCGCAACATACCGTAACCATTCCGCTAAGTGAAATTGACCGGCGCGAAGCCTCCAAAATCTCACCAATGCCGCCGGGATTGGTGGATCAGTTGACCGCGCCGGAGATTCTCGATTTGCTGGCCTACATTGAAGCCATGGGGCATTCGAATGCGCGCAACTTCAAGCCCTGAACTTGCTTGGTTTCCTTCGGTGCCGGGATTCAGTGCGCCTGCGCGGCGAGAAACCGCTCCGCGTCAATCGCCGCCGCGCAGCCCGCGCCCGCCGCTGTGATGGCTTGGCGATAGACATGATCCGCGCAGTCGCCCGCCACAAACACTCCAGGCACGGTCGTTGCCGCGCCCGCCTGGGGAATCACAAAACCATTCTCATCTGTGGCAATCACGCCTTTGAACAGGGTCGTGTTCGGCACATGGCCAATGGCAATGAACACGCCCGCGCAGTCCAGCGTGGATTCCGCGCCGGTCTTGAGGTTTTTCAACTTTACCCCCGTCACCTTGTCCTGCTTCACGTCCAGGATTTCCGTGACCGCCGAATCCCACACCGGCTTGATTTTCGGATTCGCCAGCGTGCGTTCGGCCATGATTTTGGAGGCGCGCAGCGAGTCGCGGCGATGCACCAAATAGACCACCGAGCCGAAGCGCGTCAGATACGCCGCCTCTTCGCACGCGGAGTCGCCGCCGCCCACCACCACCAGCGGTTGGTTGCGGAAGACGGGCAGGGCACCGTCGCACGTGGCGCAATAGGTCACGCCCTTGTTCTCCAATTCATGTTCGCCCGGCGCGCCGAGATGCTTGTGGCTCGCGCCCGTCGCAATGATCACCGTCTGCGTTTGCACCTTTTCGCCATCCACGGTCAGCGTGAAGGGGCGTTGGGAAAAATCCACCGACTCCACGGTGCCGAACTGCGTGCGTGCGCCAAAACGCTCCGCCTGCTTCTGCATCCGGGACATCAGTTCATAGCCGTCAACGCCCTCGGGAAAACCGGGAAAATTTTCGACAATGGTGGTGGTAGTCAGTAGCCCGCCCGGCTGCAGGCCGGTAAGCACGAGCGGTGACAATTGCGCCCGGGCAGTATATAGCGCGGCGGTCCAGCCCGCCGGCCCGGAGCCGATGATGACAACTTGTTCCATAGTGGGATGCAGCATAATTTGCCCAGCCGCCCGGCGCAAGCGGCCAAGACCAATAAAAAACGCAAACCGCCTTACTTCGGCGACTTCGTTTCAAAGCCCGGTTGATCACAAGTGGCCAGCGCGCCAACGTGGTCGCCGGCCTCGTAGTAGAGCAGCCATTGGCCATGAAAACGCACCAAGCCTTCCATGAAACAGACCGGCGCGCCGATGGCATTCTGGAGTTCATACGGGGTTCGCGGCGTGAGAAAAAAACTGTCACATCGGGCCAGCAGCTTGGTTGGATCCTGCCGGTCAAACAGCGCCTGGCCACCGGAGTAACTTTCTCTCGGCAGTCGCGGGTCGCCCTGTTTGGCGTCGTTGTCGCCGTGGTAAATGACCAGGATACCCTTGGGCGTGATGATGGGCGGCGGGCCGGGTTCGGTCAGGCGCGAGTCGAATTTTCCCGGACGCGTGGGCAGAATCCGGATGGGCTTGCCTTGGCCGTCGGTTACTGGTGTCCAGTTGATGCAGTCGTCGGAATACGCCACGTTGTAATGAATGCAATACATCCAGTATTTGCCGTTGATTTTTTCAGCCACCACGCGGCCATCGTCGTAGTAGCGGCTCACCACCGAGCCGCCTTTGGAGATGTTTTTATATTTTCCGCCGTAGGCCTTGGCGAACGCCAGACCCTGCTTGGTCCAATGCACCAAATTTGTGCTGGTCGCGACGGCTTGCCGGGGAGTCTTTCCGTCAAAGGCGCAATACAGGTAAATGAAGAGTCCGTCTTCGCGTTGGACGATGCGGCCGTCCTCGGTGCCACCAGGCCACTCCCATTTCTTGAATTGGTCCTCAGCGGGATAATTGACTGGCTGTGAGAAGCGCTGGAAATGAATGCCATCCTCGCTGATCGCAAGGCCGTCGCGCGAGTTATGGCAGTTCAACGGTTCGGCGCGGTAAAGCCAATACACCTTGCCATCCTTCACGGCGGCAGCGGCCCCCACAATGTTCTTGGCCTCCCAGGCCACGTTGGTTTTCAGAATGGGGCAGAAAAACGTCGTGTCGGACCGGGGCTTCAGCAGGGGATTTTCCGGGCAACGCACGAAGGGGCCGAGTCCCCATGCGGGCACCCCGGCGGATTCGGTCGCGTCATTCACGCCTTGGGGAGCCGGTGCGATTTGCAGCGCATTCGCCCGCTGGCGCGCGGAGCCGCCGGCCGCTGCCGGTTGGGCTGCCGTAGTGGTGTCTGCGGCCAGAATCTGATTGAGGACCAACACCAGTAGCGTTGTCAGGCAGAGTCTTGTCATGGTTTTCATGGTTTAGGGATGGCTAGGAGTCTCATTCATTTCCATTGCGTGTGAACTTAATGTCCGCCCAGCCGTTGTTCCATCGCCTCCAGCGTGACGCCTTTTGTTTCCGGCAGGAATTTCCAGACCAGGACAAATTGCAACGCCATCATCGCCGCAAAGAAGCCGAAGACGAGCGCGCCCGATTTTGCCGCGACGATGGGGAACGTCCAACTGATCACCGCGCACAGTGTCCACATCAGGAAGCAGGCCACCGATGATCCGGCCGCGCGCACCGAGTTGGGCAGCACTTCATTAATAATGACCCACACCACCGCGCCCTGTGAATAGGCATGTGAGCCAACCACGCCCATCATCGCCACCAGCATGGGCCAGCCCTGGGCATGCGTGTAAAACGCCCACGCCGCCAGCAGGTGCGACGCGATGAGCGTCAGCGAGCCGATTAACAGCAGCGGCTTGCGCCCCAGCCGGTCCACCAGCGCCATGGCCAGGATGGTCATCACGAAGTTGACCGCCCCAACCATCACTGACTGGGCCATCGCGCTGGTGCTGCTGGCCCCGGCCATTTTGAAAATGTCGCCGCTGTAGTAAAGCACCGCGTTGATGCCGTCAAACTGGTTGAACGCCGCGATCATCAGCGCCAGCAACAGCGGCTTGAGATTCGCCCGATGGAACAAATGCTGGTGTGTCTTGCGCTCGTCCGCTGCCAGGGATGCCGCAATTTCCGCCAGTTCCTGGACTGGCGCGGCATGACCCAACCGCGTGAGCACTTTCTCCGCATCACTGCTGCGCCCGGCTTTCATCAGCCAGCGCGGGCTTTCGGGAATCAGCAACGCCAGGAGCAGGAACAGCACCGAGGGTAGCGCCATCACGCCCACCATCCAGCGCCAAGCGTTCGCGTCGCCCAGCGCGGCGGTCACGACATAGTTTGAGAAAAACGCCGCCAGGATGCCGAGGACGATGTTCAATTGGCTGATGGTGACCAACCGGCCGCGCTGCTGGGCCGGGGCAATTTCCGTGATGTAAAGCGGCGAGACCACCGAGGTCGCGCCCACGGCCACACCGCCGAGGAAGCGGAAGAAAACGAAGGCCGGCAAATTCCACGCGCCCGCGCATCCCAAGGCCGAGAGGAGAAACAGTGCCGCCAGCCACCCGAGCATCGGGCGGCGGCCCAGCTTGTCCGTCAGCTTGGCCGCGCCGAGCGAGCCGAGCATCGTGCCGATGAGCGCGCTGGAGACGGTGAAGCCGAGCATCGCGTCGGTAAGGTGAAATTCCGTGCGCAACGCGCCGGTCATGCCGGAGATGACCGCCGTATCGAAGCCGAAGAGGAACGACCCCAATGCCGCCACGGTGGCGCTCAAGGCGAGCAGCTTGGAACTGGTGGGATGGTCAGCGGTGTTGGCCATAATGATTAGCGTTAGCGGACAAAGGCTTTGATGGTGGCGCATTCCTTGCCCACCGACGGGCCGTGCGGACGAATCGTGAAGGCACCCACCGCCGCCGGCACGATGAATGTCTCGGCGTAATGGACGACAAACGGTTCAAAGGCACCCGTCGGACTCTCCACCACGGCTTCCGCGCCTTCGATCAGGTTCAGCACATTCACGCCGCCGCATGTGTCGTGCGGCACGACCCCGGTGAACCAGTGCCGGCGCGTTTCGATGAATTCCAATGCATGCAAGCCGGTGCGTTCCTCGCGCCAGCCGCCGCCGCCGCCGAGCGGTTCCAAGTGGTTGACCAACTGGTTCCTGGTCCAATCGGTGTCGCGATTCCATTGGATGTTGGCGAGACCGTGTTGCAGATGAATCGGGCGCGGCTTGCCATCGAGGCCCAGCCGTTCCCAGTCCCACAGTTTGAACGTGAAGATATACGGGGTGGCGCTGATTTCCAGCACCATCGAATTCGCCCCGCTGCAATGCACCGTGCCGGCGGGGATGAGAAAATGATCATGCTTCCTCGCGGGAAACTGATTGGCGTATTTTTCCGCCGGGAACGGCGCACCGCCGGCCTGGGCAAGGGCCAGATCCTGCGCCATTGCCTCGGCGTCCACGCCGTTTTTCAGGCCGAGGAACACGGTCGCGCCCGGTGCGGCATCCAGCAGATAATAACTTTCGTCCTGCGTGTAGCTCATCCCAAAATGGCGGCGAATGTATTCAGTGAGCGGATGCACCTGAAACGAGAGGTTGCCGCCACCCATCGTGTCGAGAAAATCGAAGCGAATGGGAAATTCTGCGCCAAAGCGGTCGTAAACCGCCTGGCCCAGCAGGCCGAGCGGCTGGTCCAAGACCAAGTCCAGCGCAGGGATTTCCAAGCGCAGGTCGCCAAAACCGAGGAGCAGGCTGTTCTCCTCGGGCACGCAATCAAACCCCCAGCCGAAATTCTTGGCACTGCGGTCAAGCCCGCAAACTTCTTTCATCCACTGGCCGCCCCAGGGCGCGGGATCAAAGAAGGGCACGACGCGAAAGGGTCTTGTCACCGCGTGACGCAATCCACGTCGCACCGCCTCGCCGTCAGCCAGCTTCGGTTCGGCCGGGTTGTTCGTGTCTAGCACGAAGTCCCATTTCGCCATCAGCGGCTGTTTCCAGCGGTCACACACGCGCCAGTCCACAAAGAAGGCGCGTTTGTATTGCAGCCCGGCGGCGAGCGTGCGGTTTTCCGTGCCGAGATTGCTGGATTCATTCCGGCGGAAACGCAGTTGTGCCTCCCAGCGCGCCAGGTCGGCATAAACCAAGAGGTCGCCCTCGTGAATCAGCCGCGCACCACAGCCGACCACCAACACCAGACCGTCCGACACGCTTTCCACTTGGCGGCGCAATTGCCGCACTTTGTCAGGGTCGAAGAATTGCGGGAGCGCTAATCCGGACAGGTAACCAAACACCGGGTCGTCGCCGCCCAGATACGGCTGCACCAGCGCGTCAATCTTCGCCGGCGCCAGCAGGGCCTCCATTGCCCGCAGCCCGAGTGCCGGCTTCAGCCGCACCGCCAACTCGCGCAGGACTTCGTCCTCGTTCACGCCCGTATAGCACTCGACCACCAGGATGGTTTTGCGCCCGCCGCGCCGGGCAATGGCTTCCGCCAGCCGCCGCACGATGGCGTCCCACCCGGCAACGCAGGTGTCCGCGCCGTTCGGCACGGCGATGACCGGATATTTGTCGTAGTTGGAATGATTCATTGGCCGGGTTCAAACAAGGTTGCCACGCCGATTATGCCCGCGTCAACGACACCAGTATTGGGCTGGATAGCAGTTTGCCAACTTGATTCATGGGGTTTTCTCCTGGATGACTTTGTCGCCATAGGGCTTGGTGGCCAGCAAATGTCCATCGCGATGAACTTCAAAGCTGGCGGGGTTCAGGATGATGTCGTAGCTGTGGTCGCGGAACCGGTAACCCATCAGCCGACTTTTCCCCAGCGACGGGTTGTAATGGGGGCTGATGGCAAGCGACCCATCCTCCGCCGGTTGGAGGCCAAATAGGCCAAAGATTACCGCTTGAACGCCGCCACCCCCGGAAATCTGCAGAGTCCAATCCATTTGGTGCGGCTGGAGGGCCAGTTCATCCGCATAGCTGGTTTGCGGGAAATACGGAAAAGCCTCGACCCAGCGGGCGCAGCGGGAAAGCACATCCCAAGCCTTGTCGGGATCGAGGCGATAGAGCCCCTCGGCAATCCGGAGCGGCTGCCCGGCGTAAGCACCGCCGCCACCCCAGTCGCAATCTTCCCGATCCCAATGAACGGTGTCCGAACGCGCAATGGAGAACATGCCGTAAGGTCCGAGAAATTCCCCCTCGCGAATGCCTTGAATCATGCGCAACTTGCGGGCTTCGGGAATGCCCGGCTCATCCAGCAGGTCGAACAGGTGATAGCTGAGCACCAGATGCCGGCTGCCATCGGGATAGAGATTCTCATACCAGCCGGCCGCGTCGTTCCACAGGGTTGCGTCCAAGGTTGCGAAGAGGTGGTCGCTCCAGTCCTGGAACTTGGCGGCATCCGGGTCATGGCGTTGCTGGCACCACCCGGCCAGGCGGTGGAAATAGCCGGCGGCCATCCCGTTGATGGCGGCCAATACATGCTCGTAGCCGCTGGTGCGAATTTCCAGCATCTTTCCCGTGCCCTCGCCAATGTCCAGCAGACCGTCAGGTCGCGCATATTGTTCGCGCAGGCTGATTGCCCCCTGCTTGAGATATTGCAGAATGGAACGGTCATCCACCGGTTCGTCGAGGAGCGATTCGTCGCCCGTCAACCGCACGTAATCCGCCACCATGCGCATCATCGCCATGGGGTTTTGACAATAACCGCCCAATTGCCCGTTCCAGTGCGGATCGAATTTCTGGTTCCAACTGAAGAAGGTAAGGCGGAAGCAGCGGCCGCCCCGGAAAAAATTGCGCACCGTCTTCTTGAACCCCGCCGGATCCATCGTCGCCAGCATTTCCGAGGCGAACGAGGTGTCCCACGCCCAGCACCCGTCATTGCTGGGGCCGCTCAGGTAGTAAGGCTGGCTCACGCAGTCCGGGCGGTTCATCCGGCAATTCAAAACCGTGAGGATGGATCGCTTGTAGAACTCTTCGAGCTGCCGGTTTTCGCTGTAAAACTGAGGCAACTGTTGCGCGGCCCAGTTGAGTTCTGCACGGGTGGCTTGCTGGCCGCGTTCAATGCGCCTGGCCAAATCCGCGACTTGGTATCCCGGCGGAGTGGGTGCGCCTTTGGGCAGCAACAACAGCCCGATGCGGCCAACGCGTGTGCCTCTGGCGGGAATCTCCATCCGCCAACCCTCGGCTCCCGCCGTTCCCAAGTCGCTCACCACGCATATCTTGGAGTGGCCAGCCGGCTGTTCAAAGCAGGGCTTCCGGGGGGTGGCATATGGGTCGGGAATAACCGTCAGCACCAGGGGGTGGTCGAGGCGGTTGGTGATTTCAATCTCCTCGTAAACTTCATCGGCGTCGGCGGAGAGGCTGGTGCAAGCTTTCACGCCAAAGGAAATCAGTTTGCCGCCAACATACTTGTGAAAGGTGCCCGTGCGGGTGTAGAGGTTCGGCTGCCACACGGCATCCTGCGAAATCAGCATAAGGCTCCAGCCGTGCGGCCCGCCGCGATGCGACCCCATTTCATTGTCGGCTTTGGGATTCTGGTTGAAGTAGAGCGGGTCGCCATTTTCATCCTGCACATCCTGAATCAGCGCCCCCGTGGTTTCCTCGCGGAAGGAAAGATTGAACCGGAAGTCCACCTTCAGGATGGGCGGAAAGTGCAGCCGGCCAAGGCCCGTAACGGACATTTCCCGAAAGGCGACGGCCCCGCGCTGGTTATAAATCCGAATTGCCGGCGCTTCCAGCGCCCGGCCGATTTGCTGGCGCGGCATGGCCAGCGACTCCGGATTCAAATAGTCCCCGGTCTCGGCCGCAGTCGCCACGGAGGCCAGGAAAACCAAACCTAGCCAGAGGTGGCGAGCCACAGGCGCTGTCAGGGTGGCGAAGAATTTGCCGAGGGCCGTGAAGGAGGTTTTCATTCGCTTTCGTGTGGAACGGGAATAAGTCTCCTTTTTTTCCATCGCGAGTCAAATCAATACCCACAAGGCCCGCCCGCGCACCTTCCCGGCCACCCGGCTTCATAAACCGCCCGGAGATTGAACCGCAAAGATCACAAAGAACTCAAAGAGGGGACAGGGAAGCAGTGACCGAAAGTCGCTCGATCTATGCGCTCTCTGCGTTCTCTGCGGTTAAAAACCAGGTTGGGAACTACTCCAGCCGCTCGCGACCGGTGTACCCGCTCTCCAAGTCGTGCCAGAACTCGATGTCGTCCTCGTCCGCCTCCCAGCAGAGAAAGACCTCGCGGTTGCCGATGAGCGCGGGAAAATCCACCAGCCCGCGGGAAAGGTCCTTGATGAAGATGTGCCGGTGCTGAAACTCCACCAGCACCGATTGCATCCGGGCCAGCGCCCGAATCCAGTTGTTCACCGTTTCGCCGCCGACATCCTGGCCCTCGGCGTTCAGTCCGCCCAGCCGACGGTCGTGCTTCTCCACCTCCTCGCGGAGGCGGTTCAGCTCCGCCAGCCACGTGCGCAACTGCGGCAGCAGCGCGCGGGCCTCCTCGCGGGTGTAATGCTTGGGGAAACGGTACTTCACAAAAAAAGACCGTTCGCGGAAGCTGTCGAAACAACCGCCGCGAACGGATGAAATCACATGGCGATGGCAGATTACTTCTGCCAGGTGCGCTTCTTGTGACGGTTCAAGCGCAGCTTCTTGCGCCGTTTATGCTTATTAATTTTTGCCTTGCGGCGTTTTTTCAATGATCCCATAGATGGATGTCACAATTATGTATCAAAATTCCGGCCCAAGGCCAATAAAAATTTGATCCTTCGCCGGTTTGTTTTCCGACCCCGGCCCGCCGTCGGGTCCGGCTTGGTTCGGCTTATAGGCGCGGGGTCTTGGGCTTATTTGGTGCGGCCCAACTATTTGCGCCGGTCGTATTCAGTTTGCGCCGGTAAACTTTGTCGCCACACGTCGCGTAGAGCGTGTCAAACTTTTCTCCGCCGAAAGTCAGATTTGCCACCTTGCCATTGGGGGTGGGCAGGATGCACAGCACCCGGCCAATCTGGTCGCACACCTGAATTCCCAGCCGCGTGGCCACATATAGCCGACCCGTGCGGTCGCACCGCAGGCCGTCCGCGCCCGAGTCGTCATCCGCGTCCCGCACGTTCAGCCAGTCAAAACGCTGCTTGTCCGCCAGCGTGCCGTCCGGTTGGATGACAAAGCTGTAAACCCAGTGTGACCGCGTGTCGTCCACGTACAACAGCGACTGGTCGGGCGTCAGCCCAATGCCGTTGGCGAACTTGAGGCCGGTGTCCACCACCTGTTTCGAGCCGTCCGGGCGGATGAGCCACACCTTGCTCGGGGCCACCACCGCGCCGCCCACCGGTTCCGTCACATAGATGTTGCCGTTGTGCGCCACCACAATGTCGTTGCCGTTGATATTGGTGGCCACCACCGTTGCCTGGCCGTTGGCATCGTAGGCGATTACCTCCCGGTTCTGGTTGGCATTCGCATACAGCCGTCCGTCCGGGCCAAAGGCCTGGCCGTTGGCGTGCGCCGAATTGGTGAGGAACAGGCTCACCGCTCCGTCCCGTGCGACCTTGAAAGTCTTGCTGGCGGGAATGTCATTGTAAAACACCTCGCCCGCCGCGTTCACCGCCGGGCCTTCGGTGAACCGGTGCCCCGCGCTGACCAACTGCCAGTCATTGCCGGGAATCAGGATGTCCGCCAGCGTCTCATTCTTGGAGGCTCCCGCCTTCACCGGCGCGGGCCAACCCGCCCACAGCCAGCGCATCGCGTCCGGAAAAACCGCCGTGGCCTGCTTCGCGCTGTGCCCGCCCGTGCCCCACACATGGTTCACCTCGTAGCCCGCAAAGCTCAGCGCGCGCTCCATCATCACGTTTTCCGTGTGCCAGTCGCCGCCGTAATGGTTCAGGTCATTGGTGCCGTCCTGCATGAAAATGCGCAGTGGCTTCGGCTCGAACTTGCGGATGAGGCTCGGATACCGCGTGCCGCCCCGGAAATCCACGAACGTGCCGATGGAAGTGAACACGCGGCTGAACGCATCCGGCCGCTCCCACGCCGCCGTGAACGCCGCAATCGCCCCGGTGCTCGACCCGCCGATGGCGCGGTCCTTGGCTTCGTGGGACAGGTGAATGGCCCGGCCGTCTGGCAGCGTGATTTTTTCCACCTGCGGCAGCAGTTCCTCAAGCAGGAACCGCACGTAATTGTCGCCCAGACCGTCGAATTCATAGCTGCGGTTGTAGCGGTTTAGCGCCGCCTCCGGATTCGCGGCCGGCACCACGCCCGGGGCCACAAAGACCCCGATGATTACCGGCAGCTCGTGTTTCGCGATGAGATTGTCGAACACCGTGGGCGCGTTGAAATTCACGTTGTCCTGCGCCACGTAAAGGCACGCCGGCTGGTCCGGCGTGTATTGCGCCGGCACATAGACCCAGTAGTTGCGGTGCGTGCCGGGAAAAATCTTGGAATCGTCCAGGGAAAATTTCAGCACCTGCCCCCGGGGCACGCCGGGTTGCGGCAGCGAGTCGGGGCCGGGCACGTAATCATCCGCCGCCCACGCGGTCAGCGCAGCCAGCAGCAGAGACAGAAAACAGGGGATTTTCATGCCGCAACTGTAAACGAAGCCGAGCGGGTGGGCCAAGGCGCAATTAAAGCCGATTGGCGGGGTGGGGGAACAGGCCCGCCCGACACGGGAGGGGACACGAATTTAACGAAGGGGCACGAATTTGGTAAGGTAGGGCGGTGATTGTGAATGCCATTGACCGTCACATTCAAGCTTTCTACGCTGCAACAGTAAGCATGAACACTTTCCTGCACAATTTATTTGGCATGGCGTTCTCCGTCTGTCCGATTGCAGCACTGCTGTTTATTGTCCGTCTCGTCATCGCTCCGTTTTCGTCAAAGGTTTCAGGGCAGATGCGTCGGCATCCCGTGATTCATGCCATTTGGGGAGGTATTGCCTTTGTCGGTGTATTGATCGTTTTATCCATATTGAATCCTAAAATATGGCCGCCAGCCTCAGTGGAACGGCGTGAACAACGCGCAAAGCTTCTGGAGCGAGTCCAGGCTGCCGGAGGATGGGATGCGATTCGGCGAGCCTGTGTTAGCTTTGCCGAACAGAATACCAATGGATTTTACTCACACTTTCGAGACACGAACGGTTTGCCGGCAGCCATGATTGCCCTCAAGCCGATCATCGTTGAGTATCAGCCGGAGTTTGGCTGTGTCCGCATCAGGATATTTGGCATGTACCGAACCGGAGGTCATTCGACCCCGTATTTGGGTTTGGAAGTTGATACTTCCACAAATAGTGTGAGCTACAATCACGGTGCGGGATACGACAACGGTGGCGTGATTGGCAATCACCATGAGGTTGCCGAGCAGGTGGCGGAAGGAATTTACGAGTTATATTGAAGGGCTGATGACGATGGGGGGTGCTGGGAACTTCGGACTGTGCCTCCCTTTCAGGGCGGAGAAATATGCTGTCGCTGACACCCAGGCCTGCGCTCGCGGACTCGCTTCAGCCTGGGCTATAACATTGCGGGCTTTCAGCCCTAGGGGATAGCTGGAGATAGGGTTGAGGCGGTTGGTTGGCGGCCTTTTAAAGAATACAGCTACGGACTGACCCCTTTCAGGTTAGGCACGGTGGTTGTTAGGGGCTCCGGTGACTTAAGCGGCGCTGGAGTCATACGCGGTGAGAATCTCGCTCGCCTCTGTTGCCTCGTCGCTGGGCACCTGCACCGAGTAATCAATATCAGCACCCGCGAGCGAAAAATGTCCCGATGTTCCAAGCTCCAGCGGATGCAGCCCGGACTCCTGCAGGATGCTGATGAGCAGCCCGGCCTCAGCCTGCGTCCGTGCGCTCCGAACGGTGGTGAATGCTGGTGGGTTCATAAAGTGTGGAACCGTGCCAAGTCTCTCATAATTGGGTTGTATGCCTTTTTATTCGGCGTGTCCAGTGCCGTTTGTAGGATTTGTGGGTTGGGTTTTGCGTTGATGGCTGGCATCCCGCCGAGATGCTGTTTGGGAAATGCCATGGCGGGTTGTTGGTTCATCGGGAAAAGCGGCGGAGGGCCGCCGCAGTCCAAAACGCTTCGCGCATGCGGGGGCCGTGGCAGTCGCGCCAGCGTCCTGGAGTGCGGCGGCCCTCCGCCGCTTTCGCGGGCAGGTCAAACAGTGCCCATGTTATCCGAAACTGCCTATATGAAAAAAGGCGAACGGAAAAATCCGTTCGCCTTGCTGAAATGCTAACTGAGTCGGGTTTGCTCAGTAGCGGTAATGTTCCGGCTTATACGGGCCTTCGACCGGCACGCCGAGGTATTCGGCCTGCTGCTTGGTGAGCTTGGTCAGCTTCACGCCAATTTTTTCGAGGTGCAGGCGGGCGACTTCTTCGTCCAGTTTCTTGGGCAGGCGATAAACACCAATCTTGAGGGTTTCGCGGTTCTTCCAGAGGTCGAGTTGCGCGAGCACCTGGTTGGTGAAGCTGTTGCTCATCACGAAGCTCGGATGGCCCGTGGCGCAGCCGAGGTTCACGAGGCGGCCTTCCGCCAGCATGTAAATGCTGTTGCCGCCGGGGAAGGTGTATTTGTCCACCTGCGGTTTGATGGTGATTTTCTTCACGCCCTTGGCGGTGTTCAGGCGGTCCACCTGGATTTCGTTGTCGAAGTGGCCGATGTTGCACACGATGGCCTGGTCCTTCATCTTCGCCATGTGTTCCAGGGTGATGATGTCGCGGTTGCCGGTGGTGGTGACATACAGGTCGGCGGTGCCGAGGGTGTCTTCCAGCGTCGTGACTTCGAAACCTTCCATGGCGGCCTGGAGGGCGTTGATGGGGTCAATTTCGGTGACGATCACGCGGGCGCCGAAGCCGCGCAGGGAGTGCGCGGAACCTTTGCCCACATCGCCGTAACCGGCCACCACGGCGACTTTGCCGGCGACCATGACGTCGGTGGCGCGCTTGATGCCGTCCGCGAGGGATTCGCGGCAGCCGTAGAGGTTGTCGAACTTGGACTTGGTGACGGAGTCATTGACGTTGATGGCGGGAACGAGCAGCTTGCCCTGTTCGAGCATCTGATACAGGCGATGCACGCCCGTGGTGGTTTCTTCGGAGACACCCTTCCAGTCTTTGACGACGGTGTGCCAGAAGCCGGGGCGCTGTTTGGCGACCTTTTTCAGGAGCGCCTTGATGACGGCCACTTCATGGTTGTCGCTGGGGGTGTTGACCCAGTCGCTGCCGTTTTCGAGTTCATAGCCCTTGTGGATCAGGAGCGTGGCGTCGCCGCCGTCGTCCACGATGAGCTGCGGTCCCAGATTGCCGGGGTGGGTGAGTGCGGCGAGGGTGAAGTCCCAATATTCTTCCAGCGTTTCGCCCTTGTGCGCAAAGACCGGGATGCCGGCCTCGGCAATGGCGGCGGCGGCGTGATCCTGCGTGGAGAAGATGTTGCAACTGGCCCAGCGCACGGAGGCGCCGAGTTCCACGAGGGTTTCAATCAGGATGGCCGTCTCGATGGTCATGTGCAGCGAGCCGGTGATGCGGACGCCCTTGAGCGGTTTGCCCGGGCCGTATTTCTTGCGGATGGCCATCAGGCCGGGCATTTCGTGCTCGGACACCTGGATGGTCTTACGTCCCCATTCAGCGAGGGACAGGTCGCGGACGGCGTAATCCGCCTTGGGGGCGGTCTTTTTTGCCAGCTTCGGGCGGGCGGGAGACAATTTGATCTTGCTCATAGTTTTCAGTTTCAAGTTTTCAGTTTTCAGTTTTGTGTTTTTCGAGCGATCGCACCAGACCTTGCAGCATGGCAGAAAGCTCTTTTGTTTCTCGGATGAATTCTTCAGCGTCGGTTTTGCCGATCAGTTCAAGTTTTCGGGCAATGTAACATTGGGTTCGCAATTCAGCCGCCGATCCTTTGGCTATCCTCAGGAAGCGGATGAAATCCCCGCGGCTGTCGCGTTCCGCCCCCTCCGCAATATTGGAGGGAACGGAAATGGCCGCCCGTTGCATCTGGTCGCGAAGCACATATTGTTTGGATTCGCGCAACGCCCGGCTCACCGCCACCGCCAGCCGGCACGCTCTTTTCCACACTTCCAGCTTTTCAAAAGACTGGTAGGCCATGACAAGTTTTGTTTCAGGCTCAGTTCGCAGCCGGCTTTTCGACTGAAAACTGAACACTGAAAACTAGCAACTTGGCTTAGATTGCCTTCAGCAGTTTCTCCACGAGCCCGGTCGTTTCCCAAGTCAGATCCTTGTCGCTCTTGCCGAAGTGGCCGTAGTTGGTCGTCTTCGAGTAAATCGGGCGGCGCAGGTTGAGCTGGTCAATGATGTCCGAGGGTTGGAAGCTGAACACCTTGTTGATGGCCTTGATGATTTTGGCATCGTCCACGGTGGCGGTGCCGAAGGTGTCCACGTGCACGCTGACCGGGTCAGGATGACCGATGGCGTAGGCGAACTGCACTTCGCATTTTTCCGCGAGCTTCGCGGCCACGACATGCTTGGCGACCCAGCGGCCCATGTAAGCAGCGCTGCGGTCCACCTTCGTCGGGTCTTTGCCGGAGAAGGCGCCGCCGCCGTGACGGCCGGAGCCGCCGTAGCTGTCCACAATGATCTTGCGGCCGGTCAAACCGGTGTCGCCCTGGGGTCCGCCGACCACGAAGCGGCCGGTGGGGTTGATGAGAAATTCGGTCTGCGGCGTAATCAATTTGGCCGGGATGACCTTCTTGATGACGTTCTCGATGCAAAATTCTTCGATCTCGGCGTGTTCCACATCCGCCGCGTGCTGGGTGGAGATGACCACGTTGGAGATGGCCACGGGCTTGCCGTTTTCATAGATCACGGAAACCTGGGACTTCGCATCGGGGCGGAGCCAGGCGACCTTGCCGCTCTTGCGGATTTTGGTCAGCTCACGGCCGAGGCGGTGCGCAAACATGATCGGCGCGGGCATCAATTCGGGCGTTTCATTGGCAGCATAGCCGAACATGAGGCCCTGGTCGCCGGCACCCTGCTTGGCGGTCTTCTTGCCCTTCGCCTTGCGGGCGTCCACGCCCTGGGCGATGTCCGGAGACTGCTGGGTGACAATGACATTCACGAACACCCGGTCCGCATGAAACACGTCGTCGTCGTTCACATAACCAATTTCGCGGATGGCCTTGCGGGCGATGCTGACGAAGTCGAGCTTGGCCTTGGTGGTGATTTCGCCGCCGATGATGACGATGTTCGACTTCACGTAGGTTTCGCAAGCCACGCGGCTGAACTTGTCCTGCGCGAGGCACGCGTCCAGCACGGCGTCGGAAATGGTGTCGGCGACTTTGTCCGGATGGCCTTCGCCCACGGACTCAGAGGAAAAGATGTAACGGTTGCTCATGGTATGTTGGTTTTATTTTTTAACAACGTATTGACGTATCAAGATAAGATGATATAAGATTTTTGCGCGGCGTCAAATGGTTTTTCCCAAAATATGGGGGGACGCGACTTGAAGCTGTTCTGGAAGTAGCGCCGACTGGCAGTCGGCTGTATCGCGGATTGGCAATCCGCCGGGCGTGGCAGCGGCCATGGTCATTGCCGGGCCACACGCTACCAACCGCCAATCGGCGGCAGGCAGATTTATTATCTGCGCTACCGCGACTGGCAGCCAGAACAGTGTCAAGCTGCATACCAATTTGACTGCGGCCATAATCAATCATGTCCTCAACTTTAAAATCGCTCCGGGCCTTGTCCGACCCCACGCGGCTGCGCATGATTGCGCTGCTGGAACGGGACGAGCTATCCGTCAACGAGTTGCAGGAAATCACCCGGCTGGGCCAGTCCCGCATCTCCACGCACCTCGGCCTGCTGGCCGATTGCGAACTGGTCAGTTCGCGGCGGGATGGCAAGCGCTCCTGCTACAAGCTCAATCCCGGGGCGGATGCCGGGGCCGCCGAGTTCATCCGGCTCGCCATTCGCGGTGCCCGGGAGTTGCCCGAATACGCCCACGACCAGACCAATCTCAAGCGTGTCGTCGCCCGTCGGCGCGAGCAGGCACAGGTGTATTTCAACCAGATTGCCGGACGATTCGACCGCATCTACGGGCCGGGCCGGTCCTGGCAGGCCTTCGGCCATCTGCTGCTGCGCATCCTCCCGCCGCTGGTCGTGGCGGACCTGGGGGCGGGGGAAGGGCTATTGAGCGAACTGCTCGCCCGCCGCTGCAAACGGGTCATTGCCGTGGATAACTCGGAAAAAATCGTGGCCTTCGGCGTTGCCAAGGCCAAGAAGAACGGCCTCAAAAACCTCGAGTTCCGCCAGGGCGACCTCCAGCATCCGCCCATTGAGCCGGACAGCGTGGACTTGGCCATTTTGAGCCAGGCCCTGCATCACGCCGCCGATCCCGCCGCCGCCCTGCAGAGTGCCCACCGGTTGCTCAAGCCCGGCGGCCAGATCATGATTCTGGATTTGCTCAAGCACAACTTCGACGAGGCGCGCGAACTCTACGGTGACCTCTGGCTGGGTTTTGCCGAAAGCGATTTGCACCACTGGCTGGAGGCCGCCGGCTTCCGGAAGATCGAGATCAGCATCGTCGCCCGCGAAGAACAGCCCCCGCATTTTCAAACCATCCTCGCCGGGGCGGAGAAGCCGTAGGTCGTGGGCGGGAGGAGCCTTGGCGCGGCCGCAATTTGACCAGCCACCGACCGGAGCGCAGAGCATTGCTCTGCGAGTCCCCAGGAGTCAGCCGGGGCCGAAGCGGAAACGCGCAGAGCAATGCTCTGCGCTCCGGCGGCGGCGGCGCGCGCTTCCGTGCGCGCCGTCAAGTTCGCCGCCGGTCGAATCCGCGGGTCAACTCCAGCTCTTGGATTAAACCGCCGGCTTGGGCGGCGAGCGGCGAAGCAAGGAAATGCCCAAGACCGCCACCCCGCCGGCCACGGTGCCGAGCCCCATGCCCAAGATGGCGCTGATGCAAATGTTCAACGGCTTGTTTGGTTTTACCGGCAAACGGCCAGGTTCGGCGGTGTCCACGATTTCCACCATGCTCTCATCCGGCATCCGGGCAGCCAGCCTTGCCGATTCAATCTTTGTCAGGAGTGTCTGCACAGCCGCCTGGTGTTGGGCCAGTTCGTTCGTGGAGAGTTGACGCGCGTCAGCTTGAAGGAGTTTTTCCTCTGCCTGATATTGCTGCTCAATCGCGGCGATTCGTTCGCGGTTCGACTCCACGCGGTGGGCGCTATAAGCCTCCGCCACCGCATTGGCAATTGCGGCTGCCTCATTCTTTTCCTCATCATAGGCCGTGATGGAAATCAGCTTGGTATTGCGTATCGGCATCAGGCTGATGCGGCCCTTGAGTATTTGCATCGCCTCGCTCGTCTTCAAAATATTCCCGCCATAATATTTTTTGCCCCAGACCATAGTTAGGTTCAGGTTGGTGATCACGCGGTTCAAAATCAAATCAGACTGCATGAGTTCAAACGTGGTTTGGAGGAAATACGGGTCATACGCCACCGGGTTGCCGGTTTCGGCGGCCAGGATGGCATCGTCGCGCTCCACCTTGATGCGCGCCGTGCTCGCATAAGACTCCGGCAGGATGAATGTGATGACGGTGCCCACGCAGACCGTCAGCAGAAACACGATGACAAAGACCGTGCCAAAAGTGGCGAGCTTGGCGGTGGCATAGAAGCGAAACAGGTTGGCGAGTTGGTTGCCCATATTTTTTCGGGGGTTGAGGTTGGCGAGATGTTCCCAAATGGAAGTATTCACGACATCGGGCAGCACGCGCAGCCACAGCTTGGCTAGGCCCCAGCGGGCGGATTCCGCCCAGGCATCCCGGCATTGGTCGCGGAACAGTTGCGCCATCGCCTCGCCATACGCGTCGCGATGCGCCCGGGGATACGCCCGCAGCAATCGCTGAAAAACGTATTCCGAAAGGGCAATCGCGCGGGATGGGGCAGGGCGGCTCATGGTTTCAGGCCGGTTTGCCAATCAGCTTTTTCCCCCGCGCCACCGCCACGATGCCCGCGTAGCGCTGCGCCTCGGCGCGCACCACCTGTTCGCCCGTGCCGGTCAGCCGGTAATAGCGGCGGCGCTCGTCGTCCAGCGCCGGATCCGGGCGCGCGGCGGATTCCGCAATCAGCCGCGCCTCCAGCAGGCGCTTGAGGGTGCCGTAGAGCGTGCCCGGCCCCATCTTGATCTGGCCGTCCGTGCTGGCCGCCACCTCCTGCATGATGGCATAACCATGCCGCTCGCCGTCCGCCAGCGCGAGCAGCACATGAAACACCGCCGGGGTGAGTGGCAGGAAACTTTCGGGGTCAGTGGGCGCATTTACCATTGTGGTGGATATATCGGTTGCGGATATAATGAGGCGAAACTTGGACGCTGTCAAATGGAATTATTAATCAATGCGGTGGGCGGAGGGCGTCCGCAAGGCGGCAACCTGCGATGCCACCCCCTCACGCCTCGCCAGACTTGTCCCTGCCCTTGAACATTTTCTTGAAGAATCCCCACAGCGCCAGTGCGCCAATGATGATGAACTTTTTCGCGGCGAGCAAACCCACTAGCAGCGCCTTGAACAGCCCCACTTTGGCGGCGGCCACCAGCAACCCGCCGGCCACCAGTCCGGCGATGCCATACTTCGCCACCTTGTCCACCTTCGGGTCAAAGTCCGCATAACGGCTGCCTTCCTTGAAATCCACCATGCCGAGAATCTGCGGTGTCTGCGCCTGGATTTCGTCGAGTTGGCCGACCGAGGCGATGGCGTTCAATTGCAGCACCCCTTTCCGGCCCAGCAGGCGGATGTTGTAATTGAGGGTGTCCTCCTCTGCGCCTTCGAACTTGATGCGTTTGGCCCAGTAAAGCTTGTGTTCGGCGGCGTCATAGTGTGGCGGGGCGGCCCAGCCGACCAACGTGATGGCGGGGTAGCCGTGCTCCTTGCGCTGCGGATTGTTTTCCGTGACGGCCTTTTGCATCTGTTTGAGCAGGTCGTCATAATTGATTTTGCTGGCGTCATCATCCTTCACGAATCCCTCCTCCGCATACTCGATGGTGACCGCCCAGCAGTTGGAACTGACGGGCGTGACCCCGGCGGGGAACATCATGCCGAGGGGTTTTTCATGCGAAGGCGGGTTGCCCCACAATTTTACCAGCACGGTTTCCGCGTCGTCCGAATCCAGAAAGGTGAAGCCCGGGGGCAGGGTCAGCTTGGCCAGGCCGCCATGCAGGTCAACCTCGCCGTGCTGATATTTGAGACCCTTGAGAATCTTGATGACTTCTTCCCGTGAAGACGGGGGATTCTGGGCATGCAGGGGAAATGTCAGGGCCAGCCAGCCGGCCAGCAGCAGGAGGGAACAATTGATTAGTTTCATGTGGGCGGCGGTTTGGTGCCCGCCATCCATTGGCGGTACGGCGCAGATTAATTCAAACGCGTCGCCCGTTTAAAGCAAAGAATGACACATTTTGCCGCCAAGCGGCCCGGGGCAGGTGCCCACTTGGATGCACCCGGCAACGGCGCGTTGACTCACGGCTAAATGTTACTTTGGGGTGGAGCCGTCAGGGCTTCGTTGCCTCACGATTCAGGTTACCCAGCACAGTAAAGAACTTCTTGAGTTTGAGCTCAATGGTTTTC
>Ga0007882_10000696_pt1 | contig 19811 bp, 18 predicted proteins | sample CryBogCBH12Aug01_FD_71195 | JGI IMG/M metagenome (GOLD analysis project Ga0007882, IMG submission 71195) | Freshwater microbial communities from Crystal Bog, Wisconsin, USA - CBH12Aug09.1 | ecosystem: Environmental > Aquatic > Freshwater > Lake | place: Crystal Bog, Wisconsin, USA | collected... | reverse complement strand
AAATCTCAGTCGCCAGAAGTTCTTAGACCTGAGTTGAGCGGATTCTTGATTGATAAAATTACGGATAACGGTAGATTTAAAATTTTAAATAGTGTAATTGTTAACGCGTTCAATAAACGGGGAATTACGAACCCGTACTTTCCCTGGTAAGACTACTAAATTAAGATCGTAAATTATCCGATTCAATTAACACATTTGTGCTTTTTCAGGGCTCTCCAGCCTTAAACGGCGGCTCCTTGCCAACAGGTACGCCTTCATCAGCCATAGCCAAAAGCATTGCAACAGTGACGTATGTACCCGTTATCGTCGTTAAGTCGACAAGTTGTTGCTCAGAGAATATTTTTCTAGCCTTTATGAATGTAGCCTCTGAGACTTGTTTGCTCTGAGTGAGTTCAGTAACAAAATCATAAACCATGGCTTCATCCTCTGCCATTTTTTCTGGTCTTTTTTGTGTTTTTAAAGTAGCCACAATATCAGGTGACAGTCCGGCTTTGATGGCCAATGGTGCGTGAGCAAACCACTCTACCTGTGAGCGCCATTGTCGACCAATAATCAAAATCGCAAATTCATTGAGTCTAAGAGGCACTGATGAGTTCCAGCGAAGGTAGTAAAGTAAATCAAACATTCTTTGGCCCATCACAGGACTTCGAAGTAGTGGGTTATAGGGCCCCCCAAGTCCGATGCTTGAGACTTTCATGACTTGCTGACCCAAAGGTTGTTGATAAACGTTTAGTTCTTCAAGTGTTAGTGGTTTAAAACGTGGGTTTTTTGGAGTGGAGCCTTCTTTGTTAGTTTCTTGAGCGTGATTGGGCATACTAGAGACCAGTGCTATTGATAGGACTGCAAAATTTAAAAAAGCTGAGAGCTTAACTGTGCGTAACGTTATGAATTTCATGGAATTTTGTCAATTTGAATTGAATAAAAGGGAGCGGACTTTGCTACCTTGACTATGCTCAATTTTCTTGAATAAATCAGCAGTATTAACCCTAAACGGCATATTCCACTAAGTTTTCAACTTAATTGCGACCTTTTGCATTTTTCTGAAATTCGTGTTCTAATTTGTATTGTGTAACTGATGTAGATTATTTCGGCATCACGTGGTAAAGAAATCTTTATAAAGTCATAGCCTAATGAGTGCAATGTCCATCTCATCCTCCACAAGTGCGCTTCAAACCATGCAGACCAAGCCCCAAGCGTCTGCACAGAATCAGGCCTCTCGTCTAATGCCGCAACCCAAAGTCGAACAACCCACCGTTGCTGAGAAGAATGCGGCCACCAAATTGCCCCAAGCCGGCGGCAACGGAGTCCCTCCAAAGCCGGTCTCAACCAGTACTAAAACGGTCCAACATCTGCACCGTATTAACGTCCAAGCTTAAATTGTTCGTTCGGCTAGACCCGTATTACCGCTTTTTGCTGCCACAGACAAATTCCTAACGCTAGAATCGCAGAATATCAATTCTGTTTTGGGAGTCTGTTTATGCGCGGTATTTGTAAATCTCTTTTAAGTGTGGCTTTATTCCTTGGCTTTTTTGCACAGGCAATTTCTGTAAATGCTGAGGAACTTCTTGTTGTCACTTCTGGTGGTTTTGCGCAGGCTTACTTAGACCTGTCCGGCCCTTTTCTAAAAAACAATCCCGATATAAAGATAGAGATGCAAAGGGGTCCCTCAATGGGCGAGACCACAAATGCTATTCCAAAGCGTTTAGATCGCGGTGAGAAAGTAGATGTGGTTATCATGGTCGGCAGCTCTTTGGACGAATTAATGGCTCAAGGAAAATTGCTTAAAGGCTCAAAGGTTGTTCTTGCTCGTTCTTTGATTGCCGCTGCAGTTAAGGAAGGCGCGCCTAAGCCAGATATCAGTAACAAAGAGGCTCTCACTAAAACACTCTTAGCTGCAAAATCCATTGCCTATTCTGACAGTGCAAGCGGCGAGTACCTCTCTAATGAATTATTCCCACGTTTAGGTATTGCTAAAGAGCTGAAAGACAAAGCTAGACAAATACCAGCCGTGCCGGTAGGCGAGGTTGTAGCAAGCGGGCAAGCTGAAATCGGATTTCAGCAATACAGTGAACTCTTACCCATTAAGGGCTTGGACATTATTGGCAAATTAAGCCCAGATGTTCAAAAGGAAACCTTATATTCTGCGGCTATTGTCTCGACTTCAACACATGTTGAATCAGCAAGAAAATTCCTTAGCTACCTCAGCTCTAGCGAAGTGCAACCGATAATTCGCAAAACTGGTCTGGACTCAATTGCTGGACGTTAATAGCTAGCGGAAAAAGGCTGAGCCTGAATGCTGCTGGGTCCTTATTCCGCTTTGATACCAGCTGCAGTGACTGCCTTGCCAATCTTCTCTATTTCCTCGGCTAAGGCACGCTCAAACTCTTGAGGGGTGCTACCCACGGGATCAATCCCTGCTGTTGCAAACAGTGGGGCAACCTCTCCGCTTTTTGCTATTGCTGCTATTTCAGCACTCAACTTATCAATCGCAGCTTGGGGCGTTCCCTTTGCAGCAAACACCCCAATCGTGGGTGAGAAGTCATAGCCCTTGACGAGCTCGGAGATAGTGGGTGTATTGGGTTCCTGTGATGATCGACGAGCCGCATTGCTAGCGATTAATTTCACTTGCCCCGTTTTGACGAATCCGGATAGAGAGGGCAGTGCAGCAAACAGCATATCGACTTGTCCGCCTACAAGAGCAGGAACCGATTGTCCAGAACCTTTATAAGGCACATGAGTTATATCTAAGTTTAGTGCTGTTTTTAGGGCTTCCATACTTAAGTGATGGGTACTACCAATTCCGCTAGAGCCGTAGGTAAGGGTTCCTGGATTGGCTTTTATATATGCTATTAATTCTTTAAGAGTATTTGCTTTGACCCTGGGGTGAACGGCAAGGTAAAGGGGCGCCCGTGCAGCAAGAGATACTTCGACAAAATCTCTCTTCAAATCATAGCTGAGATTTGTATAAAGACGGGGATTGACAGAGAAAGTTGAGCCGTCAGAGACTAAAAAAGTATAGCCATCCTTGGCGGAGGTCATAACAGATTGACACGCAAGCACACCATTTGCTCCCGGATGATTGTCAACCGTTACTGCCTGGCCTAATCTCTCGGAGAGGCGCTGCGCATAAATTCTTGCAACAGTATCTGGCAGCCCACCTGCTGGATTTGGGATCACAAAACGTATCGGCTTGCTTGGGTAGGTATCGGCGTAGCTATGTGAGGATGTGATCACTAGCAAAACAAGAAATGAGAAACTAATTATTTTGAGGAGGCGATTGAATAAATTCATAAATTTCCCTGTTGATTTCTTAAATAGTTTGCAAACATTTCGCGATCGCTTTCCCTACAGCTTGGGTACCCAAGTTACCTCCAACATCTCGCGTTACTTGACCATCTTTTACGATACGCTCGGATGCGCGCTCGATTGCCTTACTGGCCTGTAATAGTGCAGAGCTCTTTTTCTGTTGTCCGCACCAACCCAGAAGCATACCGGCAGATAAGATAAGGGACATCGGATTTGCAATATCGCGTCCTGCTATGTCAGGGGCAGAGCCATGGGCAGCTTGTCCCATCGCGTATTGAGTACCTGCATTCAATGAGCCCGCTAAACCAAGACTACCAGATAGCTCTGAGGTTAAGTCAGACAAAATGTCCCCAAACATATTAGTAGTGACTATTACATCAAACTTATCTGGAGCGCGGACGACATGAGCCATCATGGCATCGACGATGAAATCGTCTATTTGTATACCAGGGTAGTCGTTACCAACTGCTTTGCAAATATCGATAAACATACCATCTGCAATTTTAAGGACATTTGCTTTATGAACAATAGTAACTTTTTTACGTCGTGTTTGTGCCAATTCAAACGCAGTTCTTGCGATTCGCTCACAGCAAAGTCTTGTAATCCTTCTTAATGAGATCACCACATCAGGTGTGATAAGCATCTCACTTGCACCGGACTCGATGTTCCTGTCCGCGTAAAAACCCTCGGTATTCTCACGTACAACTATTAAATCAAAGGCTCCAACTTTATTAGGCAGTCCTGAATAAGTTTTGGCGGGTCTGATATTGGCATAAAGATCTAGACTTTTCCTGAAAAACTTGGATGGATTAATCTCTCCTTTGGATTCATCCTTAAAGTCATAAGTAGACATTGGTCCGAGCATGAGGCCATCCGCATTGCGTACTTTCTCAAGAAGAATGTCGGTTACCGTTGAGCCGTGCTTCTTTAAACTCTCATGCCCCGCTATATCGTGATCGAGCTCAAGGGCTAGATCAAAGCGTTTGTTTACGGTTTGCAAAACTTCTACTGTTGCGGCCATGGTCTCAGGACCAATTCCGTCTCCGGGTAAAACTATTATTTTCATGAAAAACCATTCAAAATGCGGGGTTAGAATGAAATGCGCCCACTGTTGTGCATCGCTACCTTAAAGAGTGATATTTTATTCACAAACCCTACCGATTATCCGTCTGATACGTCTACTTAAGTTATTGTCAAAATGAATTCTTCTCAACCTATACTGAATATCATCCACGATGAATTAACGTTTGAACCTCCTGCCGGATCAGTTGATTGTCATACGCATGTTTTTGGCCCGAAAGGTGAATTCCCCTATGACGCCAACCGCAGTTACACACCTGGTGATGCGTCAATTGATGATCTTAACCGTTTGCACGAGGCTTTGAAGGTGGACAAAGTTGTGATAGTTCATCCAAGTACTTACGGTACAGACAACAGGTGCACTCTTAATGCATTAAAGATACTAGGTCCTGAGCGCGCAAGAGGCGTGGCCGTGATTGATCGCACATTTACCGAGGCTCAACTCCATAGCATGCACCAAGTCGGTGTAAGAGGAGTAAGAATTAATCTTGAGACATTTGGGTTAAAGGATCCACTACTCGCGATACAGGCCCTAGAGTACACACAAAAATTGGTTTCACCATTGGGATGGCATATACAAATTTTTACTCGTCTTGAAGTATTGGTCTCTCTTGCTAAGTTCATAAAGACTATGACGCTACCTTTGGTGATTGATCATTTTTGTCTGGTCAATCCAGACCTAGGTCTTGAGCAAGAGGGACTATCGGTGTTATTTGATCTTCTTGCGAGTGGCCGCACGTGGTTAAAACTCTCTGCACCTTACAGAATTTCTAGTAATCCTGATGCTCCATCGGTTAAGGCGTTAGCCAAGGCTTTGATCAGCACCAATGTAGACCGTTTAGTTTGGGGAACCGATTGGCCTCATCCAGGTGGCGCTAAACCTGGGCATAAAAGAAACGTCGAGGAGATAGAGGCTTTTCAAGCCATCAATGATGGGTCAGCTTTAAACCGCCTGAGTACTTGGACGAATACAGCCTCAGAATTGACCAAAATACTTGTCACCAACCCTTCAGTTTTATACGACTTTTAAATTTCAATTTTTACAGGAGGTCACTTATGGCCAATTCCATTTCAATTTCTAATGAAGTCATTAAGGCGTTCACACCCAAGGGAAAGCTTAGAGCTTCTATAAACCAGGGTAATCCGATTTTGGCAGGTAAGGACCCAATTAGTGGTGCACCTGTTGGCGTATCAGTGGATTTGGCGAACGCATTTGCAAATCGACTCGGTGTTGAACTTGAACTCGTGGTATTTGACGCTGCTGGTAAGTCGGTTGATGCAGTTACTAATGATCAAGCAGATATTGGATTTTTCGCAATTGATCCTTTGCGTGGAGAGGGGATTAAGTTTACTTCGGCCTATATTCTGATTGAGGGTAGTTACCTGGTTCGTGCCGACTCACCCCTTAAATCAAATGATGAAGTTGACGTCAGTGGCAGAACCGTAGTAGTCGGAAAAGGCAGTGCTTATGATCTGTACTTAACACGGGAGCTAAAAAACGCCAAAATTTTCAGAGCCGATACATCGCCGAAAGTTGTCGATTTTTATGTTCAAGGCGGATACGATGTAGCCGCAGGGGTGAAACAACAACTGGAGATGGACGCTGAGCGCATCGGTCACCTGCGTTTGTTGCCGGGACGTTTTATGGTCATTCAACAGGCTATGGGGTGCCCTAAATCTAAGGGAGATGAGGCGGTTTCAGTTTTATCTCAATTTGTCGAGGACATGAAGTCCAATCAATTCGTTGCCCAGTCTCTTATCAAACATCAGATCAAAGGTGCTTCAGTTGCACCTCCTCGTGATTAGTAATTGTGTAGATCTTTTTTGGATTATGAGTAACCATTATAAGAATCACCGTGAAAGCTTGTCTGCTATCGCTTATACAGCGATGCTTGATCATGGGCTCAAACCAGACTTTAGTTCTGCTGTATTGGAGCAATTAAAGTTAATTCAAAATATAGCTGTCGATCATGTAATCGATCAAGCTACTAAATTTGAAGCGCAAAATGATGATATCCAGGATCAAACAGATTTGTTATGGTGCTCAATCGATAATGACGACTCAAAAGACCTTGATCAACTTACCGTTTGCAGGCCACTTAAAGATGGCTCTTTGGTGGTAATGGTTGCAATTGCCGATGTGGACTCATTGGTTCCCCGTAATACTCCTATCGATCAGCACGCAAAAGATAATACGACTTCTGTGTACACATCTGCTCGTGTATTTCCGATGTTACCTGATGAATTAAGCACGGATCTGACCTCTTTGAACTTTAATGTTCCAAGACTTGCTTTGGTTTGTGAAATGCATTTTGATCACAATGGTCATGAACTCGGATTCTCCATTTACAGATCTAAGGTAATAAATCAGTGCAAACTTGCCTATGACGCAGTCTCAGATTGGTTAGAAAATAAAGGACCATTGCCCGAGGGTGCTAGGCGAATTCACAATTTAGATCAACAACTTAAAGATCAAGATAAATGGGCTCAGAAATTAAGAGCACTGAGGCACGCAAACGGTGCTTTGGAGTTTCACTCCATTCAACCAAGAGCAGTATTTAAAAACAACCTCATAGATGAACTTCAAGAGCAGCCCCAAAACCGGGCACGCCAGCTTATCGAGGAGTTTATGGTGGCGGCTAACGGATGTATTGCCCGGTTTTTAAGCAACAAGGGATACTCCTGTATCAGGCGTGTGGTCAGATCCCCTGAGAAATGGCAAAGGATTGTGAAAGTAGCGGCTCAATACGGAGAGCATCTCCCAAGCTCTGCAGACTCCTCTGCATTAGAGCGTTTTTTGGCTAAAAGACACCAAGCTCAGCCGCTCACTTTTCCGGATCTATCTTTGGTAATTGTTAAATTAATGGGTTCAGGGGAATATGTACTTGAGAGACCTAAAGATAAATCAAATATTGGTCATTTCGGACTTGCTGTTTTGCACTATGCGCACTCAACAGCACCCAATAGAAGATATCCTGATTTGATTACTCAAAGAATTTTAAAAGCCGCCCTAAAAGGAATAAACTCCCCTTACAGCGATGCAGAGTTAGAGGTTCTTGCTCTACACTGCACGACCCAAGAGGATGCCTCAAAAAAAGTTGAGCGTCAATTAAGAAAATCTGAAGCTGCCTTATTATTGCAGTCCCATATCGGAAAGAACTTTAAGGGTGTAATAAGCGGTATAAACGAGGTAGGGCACTGGGTACGAATATTCACTCCACCCGCAGAAGGAAAGTTAATTGGTCTTCACGATCACTTAGAGCTTGGTCATCCCGTTTCTGTAAAACTGGTTCACACCAATGTAGAGCGTGGATATATTGATTTTGAATTTAGACACTAATTCTTAAAATTGAGTTTTTCATAATTGGATAATGAATTGCAAGTAGATCAAACGACCCTGTTAAAAAATCCCTTAATATATTCGCTACAGGGGTGGAGGAGGCGAGTTTTGTTTTTAGTTACTTCTGAATTGTTGGCTATTGGATGCTCAAGTATTGGACTCTCATTCCTATCAGATCAGAGTATTTCTCATTCAAGCGTTATGGCAGTTACAGGGTCAGTTGTAGCTGTTTTATGGAATTGGCTCTTTAACTATTGGTTTGAAATTTGGGAGCATCGTCAAATTTCCTCTCATAGAACAGTTTTTCGTAGGGTTTTGCACGCTTTAGGATTCGAAATTCCTTTGTTGTTGGTCTTTGTTGTTTTATTTGCGTGGTGGTTTGAAATTAGCTACGCACAAGCTTTTATTATGGATATTGCGATGACAGTGTTTTTTCTGTTTGGAACTTTTGTATTTGCTTGGATATTTGATTCGCTATTCGGACAACCAAAGTTAGTTCAAAAATCCTGATAAAGTTTGTTTGCAGGCTCTGTCAATTTAGAGCGTAGTTATAAGATGATGTGGGTTTAAAGGATATGGTAAAAAAAGTAGACGTGCTAAAATATATCATTATTATAAATTTTAAAATTTAAACTAATGTTGAATCTATTCCGAAAAATGCTTTATAACAATCGGGAATTAGTTGAATTAAAGTACTTTAGCGAAATATCTAAAGAGCTTGACTTGCTTAATTTGTCAGAAATCACTGATAAATCTATTAGTTCGAATAGATCAAAGGGATTGACCGGCATACTTTTTTTTGATTATGGCTATTTTGGTCAAATTATTGAAGGTGAGAGGGCTATTGTTGATGAATTATGGGGCAAAATTCAAAAAGACAGAAGACATCAAAATATTAAGTTGTTAAGCATTTCGAGCATTAAAGAACGCAGATTTCCTGACTGGGGGATGAAGTTATTTAATGCAAAAGAATTTTCTGAAGCATTTCCGCAATTTACGGACATACTCGACGAATTAAATGATGTTGATGTTGAAATTTATCAAACGATAAAAATGTTGTGGAGTAAGATTTGAATTTAACCAGCTGTATATAGCAAAAAATTAATGACATTAGATAGCGAATCATTTGATATATTGCTCTCAAGCGTAGAGAAATTTATTCACCAAAAGTTAGTTCCTCAGGAAAACTATCTTGAAGAGTATGACGAAGTTCCAACCGATTTGGTTGAGGATATGAAGTCGATGGGGCTTTTTGGGTTGTCCATACCCGAGGAGTTCGGCGGAATAGGGCTCTCAATGAGCCAAGAGGTGAGGGTGGCGTTCGAGTTTGGGAAAACCTCACTTGCATTTAGATCTGTATTCGGCACTAATGTTGGAATTGGATCTCAAGGCATTTTGATGGACGGAACTGCCGAACAAAAGGCCTTTTACCTACCCAAGGTTGCTAGTGGTGAGTTGATCATGTCCTTTGCGCTTACCGAACCTGACGCTGGATCGGATGCTGCCTCCCTCAAAACTAGAGCTGATTTGGACGGCGATCAATATGTCTTAAACGGTACCAAACGCTACATTACCAACGCGCCTAGAGCGGGAGCATTTACGCTTATGGCGCGAACAGGTGGGCCCGGTAGCTCAGGAGTTTCTTCCTTTATTGTTCCCTCAAACCTTCCTGGTATTCAACTGGGTAAACCAGACAAGAAAATGGGTCAAAGAGGTACTAAAACATGCGATGTGATTTTAGAGAATGTAAGGGTACCAGCAGCAAACATTATTGGTGGTGTACCTGGTCAAGGTTTTAAGACGGCCATGAAGGTTCTTGACCGAGGGAGACTTCATATTTCAGCCGTAGCCTGCGGGATGGCGCAGCGTATTTTGAATGAATCCGTACGATACGCAAAAGACAGAAAACAGTTTGGTAAGTCTATTGGGGAGTTTCAACTCATCCAGGCCATGCTCGCTGACAGTCAAGCCGAACTCTTAGCGGGTTGGTCGTTAGTTCAAGAGGTAGCTCAGCGATATGACTCTAAGTCCGCGAATGTATCTGATACTGATGTATCGATGCGCGTTTCGTGTACCAAAATGTTTTGCACTGAAATGGTCGGTCGAATTGCAGATAGAGGAGTACAAGTCCATGGCGGTGCTGGCTATATCAATGAGTATCCTGTGGAGAGGTTTTACCGTGATGTTCGGTTACTTCGTCTTTATGAGGGAACCACTCAAATCCAGCAACTCATCATTGGCAGAGAGTTACTGCGCCAAGGTAGCTAGGTCTTTGGCTTTACCCCATCAATGCCATTACTCTCCACTTAGACCAATATTGCTGGGTAAGCGTCGTTCAGTTTGAAACCGGATCAACGCAGCAAGTCTGAATATACCGTGTGCAAATTTACCGTAGGGCAGGGTAAGGAATAACGCCATTACGACTCCCAGGTGCATCGATAACAACAAAGGCATACTAGTTGATTGATGTGAAAGGGCGAGCAATAAACCAGTGATACTCGTCATAAAAAGCAAAAATATAAATCCTATATCCATAGATTTTTGTTCTGGATCACCGTGAAGGGGATGACGCCTGAGGTTTAAATAAAATAGACCAATACAACCTACTGCTAATGAGAGACCACCCAAGACGCCTAAAATTTTGGGAAGCGATACCCAAGCGTAGGGTGCCTCCCAGCCAAAGACGTAGTGATAAATCGTAGCGATACTCGTTGCGCTAAAGCAAAGCATGAACCCGTAAAAGGTGAGGTGATGAAAGTACTTTCGAAGTTTGGTGAATGCGTCGTCTTCATTGTTGCATCCGTCACCGTGCCCACCGTCCAAGTATTTTAGGCTGAGCGCGTTTGAGGTCGCTTCAGTTAAAGAGGGCACATTTGGGGCCTCTTTGCTAGTGGCATTTTTAATATCTCTTAGGAAATGCCTCACACCCATAAAGAGTGAAAAAACTACGAACCCAAAAATTGGTAAAAATAAACTTACTAAAGTATTATGAGGATAGATGGAGTAAAAATTTGATAAATCCAGCGTCAAAGCATTGGCACCACTTAGGAAGTTAGCCGTCATTTGAAGAAAAAGTGTTAAACCAAAAGCTAGAGTAATAGCGATCCAGAGTCCATTGTTTTTGTAGAGTGTGCCAAACGAGCTTGGCCAAGCATAGGCAGTGTACGTCTCAAGTCTAACTTTTGCCATCGCTCGAGGTACGTTGATTTGAAATTCGTGGGGTGGGGCATATTGACAAGCATGCAAACAGGCGCCGCAGTTATGGCACAAATTGGCAAGGTAGTGCACGTCAGAGGCACCAAACTCAAGGCGACGAGTCATTGCAGGAAAAACCGCGCAAAATCCTTCGCAGTATCTGCATCCATTACAAATTGTCATTTGTCTTGATACCTCAAGAACACTATTGCTAGTAGGTGCATCTTGAATTGGTATGTGGTGCTTATTGTCTGGATTTGCAAGCGCAACGGCTTCTTTTGTGAGTTGATCTAGGGTTTGCATAATGAAGAGGCAATAAATGGATTTGGTTCAACAGAGCAGAGACAATGTGAAATCAGGGGGAGTTAATGCGTTGCTAAGAGTTCTTGGGAGCTATTTGTTGAATCGCCTAAAGCTGATATTGCAGCTTGATCCCCCGCAATCCTACCGAATGCAGTACCAATAGTCATACCAACACCTGCTGTATAACCTTTGCCAAGCACGTTCCCGGCCATCATCTCACCTGCTACGAAAAGGTTATGACTTGGCTTAGAGTTAAAGTAAACCCGCGCTTGATCATCTGTTTTGAGTCCTAAGTAGGTGAAAGTGACTCCGGGTTGGACAGCATAAGCGAAGTAAGGCGCTGTATCAATTTTTCGTGCCCAATGACTCTTTACGGGAGCAACTCCCTCAGTTTTGCAATCGTCGAGCACGGTGTGATCAAAATTACCTGGTTGAACAGATTGGTTATAGTTGTTGACGGTTTGCATGAAGGTTTGTACGTCAAGCCCAATTTTTTGCGCCAACTCCTCAAGCGTATCTGCTTTTGTGCCTGGAAAAACAGGAGGCATGAACCGACCAATTGCTTTGCTGTCAATGATTGAGTAGGCTCTTTGGCCAGGTTGTAGGGCAACAAGTCGACCCCAAATCGCATAGCGCTTTGGCCAAAAATCTTCGCCTTCATCATAAAACCGCTTAGCTTCCTTATTGACAACGATACCCAAGGATACACAGTCTATACGAGTGCAGATACCTCCGTCATAAAGAGGAGCTCGTGCATCGATTGCGACCATATGAGCCTGTGTAGGGTCCCCGATCATGTCTGCATGATGATCATTTTGTAAGTTTTTTATAAGTACGCCTTGGTTGTAACGTGTCCCTCTAATTAAGAAGTTGTCAACAGGATACTCTCCTAATTCGTTTTGTCCCCATGCCTCACGCAGCCAATCTATGTTGGACTCGAACCCACCGCATGCCATGACGCAACTCTTGGCCTCAACACGCTCAGTGCGGACCACCTCACCTTGAGCGTTTTTGTGTTGAATAAGCGCTGCCTTGAAGTTGCCATTATCAATATCTAAACTAATGACTTCAGCGTTGTATTCAATTTGCACGCCTAAAGATTCTGCACTTCTGTAATAAGCATTAACAAGGGCTTTTCCGCCACCCATAAAGAACGCGTTGGTTCTTGCTGTGTGAAGCGCTCCAGATAGCGAGGGTTGAAAACGAACACCGTGCTTGACCATCCATGGCCGACACGTTGAGGACGCCCTAATAGCAACTCTAGCTAAATGCTCATTTGTAATTCCTCCAGTTACTTTGAGTAAATCTTGCCAAAACTCCTCCTCCGGATAAGCATCTACGAGGACATCTTGAGGTGTATCGTGCATACAGCGAAGATTTCGGGTGTGCATAGAGTTGCCTCCGCGCCACTCCTTTGGCGCGGATTCCAATAACCTAACACTAGCCCCACGCTCCCTTGCCATTAGGGCCGCGCAAAGGGCAGCATTTCCGCCTCCAATGACTAATACATCCAACATTTCAGTAATCTTTCTGATTAAGTTTTAAGACTTTTGACAATACGGTGAGCATACGCTTGAAGCTTATTTTACGAACATTTCCGTGAGTCTAGAGGAAAATTCGATTCAGTGCTGTCATTGCTAGGATAAGGCTTACCTACTTTGTTGACAGTCCCGTTGTGGATATTGTCGATTTCGCGATCTTGTTACAATGCCGGAACCGGTTTGGATATAACCCACAGTGCCTTAGCAGGTTATTCAAGTTAGATCTTTAACTGTTAACTTTTTCGGTTTTTAATTGCAAATATCTATTTGCTGATTTTATCAGGGGGCAGTATGCTTTTGGGCTCAAAGAGTTTAGGAATTAAGTTGTTGAAAATTGATTTTGCCGACGTGCGCACTAAATACTGCTATGAGCGGTCTTTAAAATTTCTTCGCATGTCCAGATTTTTTGTTTTGATAATAAGCGCCGCAAGCATTTGCATCGCCTCAAACGCCCTGGCTCAAATCAAAGTGGGTGTTACTGTATCCGCAACTGGCCCTGCAGCTTCACTCGGCATTCCTGAGAAAAATGCATTTGCTGTAATGCCCAATGAAATCGCTGGTCAAAAGGTTGAATATATTATTTTGGATGACGCTACTGATCCTGTTGCTGCAGTAAAGAACACCCGTAAATTGGTTTCAGAGGATAAAGTAGACATTGTTTTGGGATCAACCATATCCCCCGCCAGTTTGGCGATGGTAGACGTCGTTGCAGAAGCTCAAACACCTATGATCGCAATGGCCTCTTCGCTCAAAATTGTTGATCCTATTGATGCTAAAAAGTTTTGGGTATTTAAAGTGCCTCAAAATGATGCGCACATGATGACTGCATTGTCGGCACACATGAGTGACGCGGGAGTTAAAACTGTTGGACTGATCGGTTTTAACGATTCATACGGCGAAGGCGTCATTAGTGAGTTCAGCAAGTTAGCACCTGTGCGTAAGTTAAATATCGTTTCAAACGAAAGATATGCTAGAACAGACACCTCGGTTACCGGTCAGATCTTGAAGATAGTCGCATCAAATCCTGATGCAGTACTAATTGCTGCCTCCGGCACACCTGCGGTGTTACCACTGAAAACCTTGAAGGATCGTGGTTATAAAGGTAAAATTTACTTCACGGACGGTGTGATAAACGAAGATTTTCTACGTGTAGGGGGTAAGGATTTAGATGGATCTTTTCTTCCCGCTGGGCCATTCGTAGTTGCAAGCCAACTGCCTGACACAAACCCAATTAAAAAGGTCTCACTAGACTTTATCAAACTCTACGAGTCCAAATTTCCTAATCAAGCACCAAATTCATTTACTGCACATGCTTGGAATACTTACCTTATCTTAAAGTATGCAGTACCTATTGCACTCAAAACAGCAAAGCCTGGCACCAAGGAGTTTAGAGCGGCGCTACGTGATGCAATTGAGGGAACTCATGATTTAGTGACAACGCACGGAATCATGAATATGAGCAAAGCTGACCATATGGGATTTGATCAAAGAGCGCGAGTTATGGTGAAAATTGAGAACGGTCAATGGAAATTGGCTCAGTAATTCTGAGCTTGAGGTTGAACAAGTCCTCTAACTTTTTGATCTCTTGAACTAGCTATCCCTTATTACGGGCGTTATCTAAAACGCCCGTAATTACTTGATTTCAGTACTACATCGTACGATTACCTTACTAGCCCTAATTTATACAAAGCCGGAAAATGGATTCGTCAATTGCTTTAATTTTGCTTCAAGACGGATTCGTAACTGGTTCTGTTTATGCTTTATTGGCTATTGGATTGGTGCTTGTGTTCTCTGTGACGAGAGTTATTTTCATCCCGCAAGGCGAGATGGTTACTTACGGAGCGTTGACGATTGCCGCACTTCAGATTAACAGTTTCCCAGTGGTGATTTATCTTCAAATTGTGCTGGGTATTTATATTTTCTTAATTGAATCTTTTCAATTTTATAAAAGATTTAATTTAAATCCACCCAATTTACAATCTAAACAAGATGTAGGATTTTTTAAATCAAATAAACCCCTAGCATTTTGTTTTGCTCAATACATCTTATATCCTTTTGCACTGTTAACTGTTTTGTTGCAGTTAAGTACAGCATATTCATTTTCAAATTTAAGTTTAGGAACTCAAGCCCTCTTGACATTGATGGTCGTAGCCCCCTTGGGTCCAATGCTTTATAAAACGGTTTTCGAACCTATCGCTGACGCGAGCATATTGGTGCTCTTGATAGTCTCTGTAGCGTTGCACCTAAGTTTGATGGGACTTGGTCTATGGATGTTTGGGGCTGAGGGCGGACGCTCAAAGCCAATGCTTGATATTCGTTTAGATTGGGGTGCTCTATCCATGAGTGGGCAAAGCCTTTTTGTTGTAATTTCATCTGCAATCATCATGGTTAGTTTCTCTGTATTTTTTCACTACTCAATGACAGGTAAGGCTTTGAGAGCCACTGCGATCAACCGTTTGGGTGCTAGTTTGATGGGTATTAAAGTCAAGCGTGCTGGTCAACTCTCTTTTTTGCTGGCAGCTTGTTTGGGGGCTTTTTCTGGGATTTTGATCGGACCTATTACAACGATTTATTATGATTCTGGATTCATAATTGGTTTGAAAGGTTTTGTCGGTGCAATTCTTGGCGGATTGGCAGCTTACCCTCTTGCTGCAGCGGGTGCAATTTGGGTGGGTTTGATGGAAGCCTACATCTCTTTTTGGGCTAGTGCTTACAAAGAGGTCTGGGTGTTCTCGCTTATCATTCCAGTCTTAATGTGGCGCTCACTTACCCATCCCCAGCTCTTAGAGGATGACGACTCGCTGTGAAATTGACTCCTATCTCAACTCCGTTGTCCGTTCGCTTTGGGTTGACTATTAGTACATTGATAGTCCTTTTGAACTTTATCCCGGTGCCAGAGTTTTGGATCACACTTGCTAACTACGTTGGACTATACAGTTTGGTAGCCCTTGGACTTGTGCTCCTAACTGGTGTGACGGGAATGACATCTTTTGGTCAAGCTGCTTTTGTAGGATTGGGCGCTTATGCCAGTGCGTATTTGTCTACAACTTGGGGTTTTTCGCCTTGGCTTGGACTACTTGCTGGAATAGTTATTACTGTTATCACTGCCTATGCACTGGGGTGGATCACGCTTGGTTTATCAGGTCACTTCTTGCCACTTTGTACTATCGCATGGGGAATTAGTCTTTTTTATCTATTTGGCAATATGGACTATTTAGGTAAGTTTGACGGTATTACTGCCATCCCACCTATTAACTTTTTGGGTATTGATTTAGCCAGTGGACGAGATAACTTTGTTTTGATTTGGTTTTTCGTCGTATGGTGCACAGTAGCTCTACACCATTTACTTAACTCTCGAACTGGTCGGGTGTTTAAAGCACTTAAGGGCGGAGTCCTCATGGCCGAATCCTGTGGGGTTGAAACCATGAAATACAAATTATTAGCCTTCGTTTTGGCTGCAGTTTTAGCCTCTATGTCTGGTTGGCTTTATGCTCATTTGCAGCGCGCGGTAAACCCGACCGCCTTTAATTTGACAGCAGGTATAGGTTATTTAATCATGGCCGTTATCGGCGGAGTCGGGTATTTGGGAGGCGCAGTTGTGGGTGCAGTGCTTATTACGCTCCTCAACAATTGGCTTCAAAACATACTTCCCACTTTGCTTGGGCAAAGCGGAAACTACGAAGTAATCGTCTCAGGCGTGCTCTTAATTGTCTTACTACAGAAATCTCCCCAGGGTGTGTGGTATTGGGTAGAACACGTAATTAATCCCCTATTGCCCCAATGGATTGTAAATTCTAGATCTTTGTCGTCAACTACATCAAGACTACTCAAGGGTGAACGAGAAGAATTCGCTAGATTGAGCCAAAGGTCAATAACAAAGCAAGATCGCGTAGTTTTGAAGGTTGTGGGAGCACACAAGTCTTTTGGAGGATTAAAAGCTGTGAACGGCTTAAGCTTTGAGGTTCACGCTTCACGAATTGTTGGACTGATTGGGCCGAATGGCGCTGGTAAGAGCACGCTTTTTAATTTAATCAGTGGTGTTTTACCCGTTTCATCTGGGCGAATCGAGTTCTTAGGTCAAGAGGTGCAAAAGCTTCCCGCCCGATTGAGATCTAAGCTTGGAATGGGAAGAACTTTCCAACACGTGCGCTTAATTGGACAAATGACGGTGTTAGATAACGTCCTAATTGGCGCGCATTTAAGAGCCCGCTCTAGTTGGTTAGGCGCGATTTTTAGAACGAATCAAAAAGAAGAGTCTGCGTTGAGGGAAATCGGCTACTCTTGTTTGAGAGATGTAGGACTAGAGGAGGTAGCCCATCAAAATGCAAATACGCTCTCGCTAGGCCAGCAAAGACTTCTTGAGATAGCTCGAGCACTAGCATCTGATCCCATTTTGTTGTTACTCGACGAACCAGCAGCCGGTCTTAGGCATTTCGAAAAAGAGGAGCTACAGGTAACGCTAAAACGCCTTAGTGAAGATCAAGGAATCAGCATTTTAATTGTTGAACATGATATGGATTTTGTGATGGGTCTCGTAGATGAATTGGTCGTCATGGATTTTGGTAACCAAATTGCGTCTGGTGATCCAGCAAAGGTGAGAGAAAATCCGCTTGTGATTGAAGCTTATTTGGGCGGTATTGAATGAATAATTTAAATGATAAAGCCACAGATAGGACTTTGCAGAAAAACCTAGAGGTTAAAGGCCTTAGTGTTTGTTACGGACTGGTAAGTGCATTAGAGGCAATCAACCTAAACATTCAAGCAGGTCAGATAGTGAGTGTGATCGGTCCCAATGGGGCAGGTAAGAGTACGCTGTTGAACACTTTAATGGGCTTATTGCCAGCAAATCAGGGAACTGTGCGTTGGTGCGGTGAATATTTAACTAGCCTAAGCATAGATGAGAGAGTGGGCCTCGGCGTTAGTCTTGTGCCAGAGAAGCGAGAGCTATTTACAAGTTTGACTGTTGAAGATAATTTGCTTTTGGGCGGGTATTCAAAAATTTCCCTGGGAAGAGTTAAATCTCAAGCAAAGATGGACGAGATTTTCTGTTTATTTCCTAGACTGTTGGAGCGCAGAAAACAATTAGCTGGAACATTGTCTGGCGGGGAGCGACAAATGCTTGCTATTGGTCGTGCGCTCATGTCAGAGCCCAAGCTTTTGATGCTAGATGAGCCAAGTCTTGGGCTTGCGCCTCGAGTTACTAAGGAGGTTTTAAAAGTTATTGCCTCCCTCAGAGATACGGGCGTTGCGATACTCTTAATTGAACAAAACGCTCGAGCAGCCCTGCAGGTATCAGATTACGCTTACTTGATCGAGAATGGAAGAATCACTTTAGAGGGGCACTCCTCAGTGCTTATCAACAATCCAAAGATCATTAACACTTATCTTGGATTGTCCAAATCTGTTGCTTAGATTTTGAACGCCTCTAATGATTCAGGCGCAAATAGTTCTAATGGATTTAATTTAGTCTTGGACAGACCTTGTTCGAGGTGGTAGCGGGTAAAAGTCTCAAGTGTTTTTAGATTTTTCTCCAAGCCGTATGGCCACCAATCATCGCCGAACTCCCTACGGGTTGCATCCACATGGGCAGGTAGCCAAGGTAACATAGTTTTGAGAGCTGCAGTTTCTGCAAAGTCTGCGTAAACGATACGCTGTGCCTCGTAAAAGGCCTTGGTTAAGGACTGAGCAATCCAGCGATTGGCCTCGTAGACTTCCCGCTTGATAACGATGGTATGCATGATTGGAAAAATCTGTGTTTCCCTGTAGTAATTGAGCTCTACTTCCGGGTAGTTCTCAAACAGACGCTTCACACGGCCATCTGATTTTAAAAAGGATGAGGGCATGCGCGCGGTATAAAGCGCGTCCAACTCACCGTCGTATAGCATTTGAGATAGTGTTTGGTGTGCCTGGATGGGTTGGACTATGATGTTAGGCGGCAACTCTAGCTTAAGTTTCTCGATGCGACCGATCTCCTCTTCGCCCCCAAAGAGGTAGGGCTGTGCGTCAACTGGGACTCCGTAATGATCGGACAAGATACCCCGAATCCAAACTGGAGCAGTCATCTGATACTCAGGGCTAGCTATTCTTTTGCCTATCAAATCTTTAGGCTCTTTGATACCGCTTGCTGCATTGATATAAATACATGAGTGTCTGAAATAACGAGACGGAAAAACCGGAATAGCGATGAACGGTTTATTCGGTTTATTCATTGATACACAATATGACGATAAAGACATCTCTGCAACATCAAACTCTTGATATCTCGCCATCCTAAAAAAAGTTTCCTCTACGGGTAGATTGAGATAATTAAGGTCTATACCATCGCACTTAACGCTACCATCGAGCAATGGGCGTGTCCGGTCATAATTCCAACAGGCAAAACTAAGCTTTAATTGCGACATGAATGTCCTTTTGTTTTTGAAAAACGCTTTAAACTATTAAACGAACAGATATTTTAGTAGGCTAAATAGTGTTTAGACCAACTGGCGAGTACTACAGTTTAATGGTTTATGGGTAAAATCAGACGTTAGTTGTTTTTGACGACTATGGTGCCCTCATGCAGTGGGTATCCTGCTTCAATTGAGTTAGGTTTGCAAGAACTGCATTTTTTAACAAATTGATAACCCCCTCTTAATTTATGAATATTCCACAGCATCAACTAACGATGACAGTGCTTATGACGCCGGACACTGCAAACTTTACAGGAAATGTGCACGGCGGTGCAATCTTAAAGCTACTGGATGAGGTGGCCTATGCCTGCGCAAGTCGTTACGCTGCGAGGTACGTTGTCACGATGAGTGTAGACCAAGTTATTTTCAGGCAACCCATTCACGTAGGGGAGATGGTGACGTTCCTGGCCTCAGTTAACCATACCGGTAAAACGTCAATGGAGATTGGAATTCGTGTGGTAGCAGAGAACATACGAACACAGGAAAAACGACATGTAAATAGTTGTTACTTCACTATGGTGGCCGTAGACGATTCACGTAAACCCACTCCTGTAAATGAGTTCGTTCCTCAGACTCCTGATGAGATAAGAAGGCACG
>Ga0007882_10000695_pt1 | contig 19814 bp, 25 predicted proteins | sample CryBogCBH12Aug01_FD_71195 | JGI IMG/M metagenome (GOLD analysis project Ga0007882, IMG submission 71195) | Freshwater microbial communities from Crystal Bog, Wisconsin, USA - CBH12Aug09.1 | ecosystem: Environmental > Aquatic > Freshwater > Lake | place: Crystal Bog, Wisconsin, USA | collected... | reverse complement strand
AATAAGAATAAGTGTTTAAACGTTTCTTCGTGAAGTTCGTATTTTTGAATAGAGTTTTTAAAAAAAAAATTAAAAATTTTTTCAGAAAATATAAAAATTAACAGTTGTTCTACAAACAATGTTTTATTTAAAAAAATGCTTTTATTAAAATTATTAACCCAAGAATTATTCCAATACATATATGTACCTAAACGGTTTAACATAGGTAAACTAGATTGTCCTATTACTACTTATCTTTTATCTTTTTTATTTTTTATTGGAAAATTAAATGGTTTTCTTGTAACAGAAAATTCACCTGATTTAAAACCTACGTGGTGTTTTGTAAATAAGATTTTTGTATAAAGATTACCTTTATAAATAGCTATTGTTTTTTTTAAAAAAAGTTTTGGTATTGTTGCGCTTCTACAATAAATTTTAACAATTTTAGATTGTTTAAATTTATTTAAAAAAATGTTTTTATAAATATTTGATGGTATATAATTAAATTTTCAACTAGATTGTGCCACTTAAAAATATTATTTATTTCTTTTTGCAACCCAACCCCAAATAGACACCTCTGGTTGATTGGTTTTTGTTCTACCACCGTGGGGGTGATCTACAGGATTTCTAGCAACACCACGTACTTTAGGTTTTTTACCTAAAATGTAATTTACACCAGCTTTACCAAGTCTATTGTATTTAAAATCGTTTTGTGAATTTTTACCAAGAATTACAAAATTTCAACCAGATAATAATTTTGTTTGTTTAGATGGTAAACTAATCTTAACTAAATTAAAATCCAAAAAGGAATCCAATATTTGACAAAAACTACCATTTGCTGATGCATATTTTTTTATATTATTTATAAACACATTTGAAAAAATAGTGTACTTAGATAAATATTTCAAAATGACCGAATGACCAGGGAACCTATTTACTCAAAATTTCTTTGGTAGGTTTGAACAAAAAAGTTGTTGCCCTAAAAACATTCCAGATACAAAAGGTTTTATGGAAAAGGAACCTGTAGTATGCCTTGTTATTGCTACAATTTTTTTTTTATTACGTGATATAGAAGTGACAGTAGATATTTTATTATCTCAACGTGATAGTAAACTATTAGGTATTGTATTGTATTTGTTTTTTATACCTTTACTAAATACAGTAACGCTTCCGATGTTGTTTCTACCAGCTTTATTTTTTAAAAATACTTTAAAGTGTTTATTTATTTTACAATACTTTATTAAAAATGTAGATTTTTTAAAACGTTGTGTTGGTGTTGTTGGATTGTGTTTTTTAGTAAAAATATATTTATATAAACATTAAAAGAATTTTTAAAAAATTGTTTTTTTTTTTTAAAAAAACCTGATTTTTAAAAAAACCTGATTTCTTATTTTGATTTGTTTGTTTTTTTAAAAAACCTAAACTTTTAAAATTTAAGTATAGTTTTTTTAAATTTTTAAATTTTAAAAAATAAAAATTTTTATTTTTTAAAATAGATTTGTTTAAATAATTTTTTGTTTTAAATTTTTTAAAGGTATTTATCAAATCCTTGTTTTCTATTAAGTTTTCTACCCTCTTCATTTATTTGTCTAAAAACTATTTTTTGTAAATGTATAACACCAAACATTAAAGCCTCTGCTGTTGGTGGACACCCAGGTATATAAATATCAACAGGGATTATTCTATTACAACCCCTAACAACACTGTAAGAATAGTGGTAATACCCACCACCATTAGCACAACTTCCCATAGATATAACCCATTTAGGATCCATGGTTTGTTCATAAATTCTACGTAAAGCTGGTGCCATTTTATTTGTTAAGGTTCCAGCAACAATAATAAAATCTGCTTGTCTTGGTGTTGGTCTAAAAATAACACCAAATCTATCAAAATCGTATCTAGCAACAGTTGCATGCATCATTTCAAGAGCACAACACGCTAATCCAAATGTTAATGGTCAGAACGACCCTTGTCTTGCTCAAGAAACTACAGCTTTTGCTGGTGTAACTACATAATCTACTCTCACTTCAAAAATAACAACAAAACAATAAAAATTTAAGATACGCGAAACCTTCTTCTTAACTTTTTTTTCAAAGAATCTGGTTTTTTTACACCATATATAGACCGTCTTCTAACTTTACCAACAACAGGTGATAAATCATAAACACCACGAATACACGAAAAATGCACACCTGGTAAATCTCTAGCACCTACACCGGAGATGAGAACCTCTGAATGTTTTCTAAGATTATGACCTTTACCTGGTATATGTGCAACTCTTTGTTTTTTATTTGATAATAAAACCTTGACTACAGGTCTTCTAGCTGAGTTTGGTTTTCTTGGTGTAGTAATACGTACTTTTAATACAACCCCCTTTATTTGTGGGTTTTTACTTAAAATAGGGTTTAGTTTTTTTTTTAAAACTTTTTGATTTAAAACTTTTTGATTTAATGTTGACAACTTTTTATTAAAATAATTCAGTTAATTGAGGTTTTTATAACTATTAATATTGTTAAAAATATACAAAAGATCTTCGAAATAAAGAATACCAAAAAAATTTAACAGGTTTAAAAAAAGTACAATGTTAAGTAGGTTTTTACAAAAAAACAAATAAAAACCGCTTATTAAAAAAAAATTTTGTTGGTGTTTACTTATTAAAAAACGAAGATTTTGTATATAAAAATATATTGAAAAAAAATTTAATAAACTGAATAGAAATATAAATATGTATTTTTGTGATAAAAATAAAAAATTAAATAGTAAAAATTTACCTACAAACCCGGCTAATGGTGGTATACCAGACATGGATAAAAGAGTTAAAACCACAGTAATTGAGATAAAATTATGTTTATTAAAGATTTTTAAACTACTTAGTGTTTTTATTTTTTTTAAATCATATAAAAACAAAACAGTAAAAAAAAGATATAATACGTATATGTATATGTATACATTCATATGTATTATAGATACACCACAATAAGGGTTTATATAAAAATCAAATATTATGTTTTGAAAAAACAAATGTATTACATGAATAGAAGTATATTCCAAATTTGGAAACCAAACGTACCAAGAGATATCACAAACATGAAAAACATTAAAACAATGAATATAAATTTCGGACCACAACATCCAGCTGCACACGGTGTATTAAGGTTGATACTGCAGCTCAACGGCGAAGTTGTTGAAAAAGCAGACCCTCATATTGGTTTACTGCACAGGGGTTCTGAAAAATTAATGGAAGATAGATTTTATTTACAATCGCTACCTTATTTTGATAGGTTTGATTATTGCTCTATGCTTGTACAAGAGCACGCATATTGTTTAGCTATTGAGTCTTTGTTAGGTACAACAAATTATTCGTCTACATGTTCACAAGTTCGTACTCTTTATGATGAATTAACAAGAATACTAAACCATATGTTGGCTATAGCTTGTCATGCACTCGATGTTGGTAGTATGTCTTCAATATTTTGAGCTTTTGAAGAAAGGGAGAAGATAATGGAATTTTATGAAAGGGTTTCTGGTGCTAGAATGCACGCTGCATTTTATAGACCAAACGATGTTAATTTAGATGCAATATCGCCATTTTTAATAGAAGATATTTTAGACTTTACAAGAAATTGTTTTACAACATTAAATGAAATGCACAATATACTCACTTTTAATAAAATTTGAAAACATCGTTTGGTAAATATTGGTGTTTTTAACTATCAGACTTGTTTAGATTATGGGTTAACAGGTGTCTTATCAAGGTCAATAGGTATAAAGAGAGATATAAGATTGAGTAAATTAGAAACATACTCTAATTATTATTTTTTAAATTTTAGGGGTTTTTTGGGTCAACATGGTGATTCATATGATAGATTTTTAATAAGAATGAATGAGATGGCAGAAAGTTTAAATATTATAAATCAAGTTGTCTATAAAATAATAAAATTCAAAAATAAAAGTAAAGTAAAGTATACCAACGTAACACCCCACAATATTATCAAGTACACAAACCCAAACTTTTGGAATAAAAATAATTTAAAAAATAATTATAACAGTATGGAAAATTTAATAAAACATTTTAAACATTGAAGCGAAGGTGATAAAATATTACCTAACTGAACGTACCAATCTGTTGAATCACCTAAAGGTGAGTTTGGTGTATCACTAATAGCAAATAACACAAATACACCTTATAGGTGTAAGGTTAGATCACCAGCATATCACAATATGCACGTGTTGCCTCAAATAGCAAAAGGTCATTTTTTAGCAGATCTTGTGGCATTAATAGGTACTATTGATGTGGTTTTTGGTGAAGTCGATAGATAAAAATATAAAAACAACTATGAAAAAAGGTATAAAAAACATACTAAAAGAAAAAATAACAAGAATAAATTTAAAAAGGGTGGATGTTTTAAAAAAAATACTTAAAAGTGTAAGTCAAAATAATAACATTATTAATAAAATAAAAATATATTCAAATTTCACAATAAATAAAAATATAAAAACAGGTTTTTTTTTTTGTAAAAAACACAAAGTTTGTTTATTTACAGGTAAAAGAAGTGGTATTTTAAAGGGTTTTAACTATTCTAGATATAAGGTTAAAAATTTGATTCTTTCAAACAAATTAACAAATGTGAAAAAACACAATTGGTAATGATGTATATAAAGTATATAAACTTATATAATTACAACTACTCAATTTTTAAAAAAAACAAAAGTATTTATTTGTACGTATATAATAATAATTATTTTTGTCTTATTAAAATAAGTAATTCTATTGAAATTAAAATAGTACAAGAAAAACAAATCAAATTGCTGTCAAAAAATAACAATTTAGAAAAAATGTCTATACATGTAATAATGTTTTTAAAGCAGTTTAATTTGTACGAAAATATAAAAATAAAATTTACAGGTAAAGGGTATAAAATTAAAAAAAATAGCAGTAGAAGTATGATATTATTATTCAATAGATCTCATATAACTACAATGTGGTGGAAAAATGTAGTTTTAAAAAAACTAAAAAAATATAAAATGTATATAAAACACATAAACAACCCAGAAGTTGTTAAATTGATACTAAAAATAAGACCTATAAATATATTTACTAAAAAGGGTTTACGTAAATCAAGACAAGTACTTTTAAAAAAGAAAGGTAAAAAATAAATAGTTTAAAAAAAAAGTAAAAAAGTAAAACCTAAGGTACCTGTAAAAGTTCAAATAGGTACCAATTTTAAATCTATTTTAATTTTTTTTGTTGTAATACTGTGTTTACCAAAATAAAAAAAATATCTTCTTTTTTTTGCACTACCACTAACACCAATTTTACCCTTTATATTAAAAAAAACACCAAGAACACCTAAAAACTCAAAAACAGGTTTAAATAAATCTTTTATTATTTTTCTTAAACCTAAAAAAACTTTTTTGTGTAATTTAACATTTAATTTTTCTAAAACCTTTTTAAGAAAATTAGAAAAAATAGAAGAATCTTTAAGAAGAAAAGAGTAATATAAAACACCTATAATTTGTTTACTTATTTTTAAATTTCTTTTAAAGTATTTTGTTGTAAATTTTCTAAAAGAAATTTGTTTTATTGGTAGTTTGTTAGAACCTTTTTTTAAATTAAAATAAATTTTTTTTTTAAAAAAAAATTCTAAAAAACTTAGTAAAAATTTATTTAAAAAAATGAAAAAAATAAATAAGTTTTTTTTTTTTAAAAACTTATTTATTTTAAATGTTGTTATGGATTTTTTTAAAAATTTTTTACTAAGTTTTTTGTTTTTAATTTTAAAATTAAACAATAGGTGTTGTACTTGTAATGCATTGAAATTATTATTTACAAGTACTTTAGTTGTATTGTTGTAGTTACAACTAATATTTTTCAAAATATGCAAATATTTTATATAAAATGTTGTGCTTTTATTCAAATTATTTAATGATAATTTTATTATTTATTTAACCATTTGTTGGTATTTGCTCTATAAATACCAAAATAGGATGATTTTTTAAATAAAGGTTTCCACCTTAATTGATTATTTTTGAATTTAAAATTATTGTACAGGTGGTATAAATCTTTTAGTAAAACGTATTTTAAAAAGTTAATAGTATTTATAACACAATAAGGTATATTTAAAAATGTAACTTTTCTTACCGTATAGTTTCTTAAAATATACAGTAAGATATAAAAAATTAAAAAAAATTGATTAAAAAAAATAACAATCAAAACATCGTTCAAAACTAAAAATAAAAACCACAACACTAAAAATAACATGATGTCCGGAATTGGGTTTGAACCAACGACCTTCAGCTTTTCAGGCTGACGCTCTACCACTGAGCTATCCGAACTAAAAATATTTTTAAAAAAATAATAAAAAATAACTAAAATTACAAACTAAATAACCAAGTCACACAAATATAAAGTGCTTTCAATTTAATTGTGTGATTTGATCAAATCTATATCTAGGTAATGTACCTCTAATTGCAATTGCAACCAAACAAATAATTAATGTTTTAAAAGTTATTACAATATAACACATAAAATTATATAAATTTTTATTTAAATTATAAAGAGTAAATTAAATAACCTACAATCAAGGATGTGAAGACGAATGTCTCCATTAAAGCAAAACCCATTAAAGTAGCATTGAATAAGTTTTCATTCTCTTCTGGGTTTCTAGCAACTGCTAAATTATAACAACCAAATAAAATTCCTGTTCCTAAAACACCAAAAGCAATAGGTGTCATACAACCACCAAGTACGTAAGTTTTAACAGCTAAAACTAATAACATGAAACAAAATAAACTAAAATTTAAAATACTTTTTAAAAACCATTGTTTTTAACTTAAACAAATAAGAACTTTTTCAATCCAAAAATGAGAAAATTAAAGATTTATACAAACGGGTTTTAAATTTACTGTCAGTAAATTTATTACTATAATAAAATAACTGTTTGAATGAGCTATTTAACCTTTTGTTTTCGTTTTTATAAACAATTTTTATTAAATATTTTTCTTTAGTTTTTTTCCTTAGTTTTTTAGGTATCAACATCGATTTTACAACAAAAGGTGGTTTGATTAAATCAGTAGTTAAATCAAAAAGTGACAAATAATTATTTTTTTTAAAAAAAAAATTTTCTAAAATTGATTTGGTATTTGGGTATTGATTATATATATAGTTTTGATTAAAGTATAAAAAAAAATTTAAATTTTTTAAAACATCGGATAAAATCAATTTATTTTTAATGAATTTGCCGTCTTTAGTTAAAAATTTGCTAAAATTTAGTATTTTAAAATCATCTAAAACAGACAAATTTGTCTGTTTTTGTTTAAACGAATTTGTCTGTTTTTGTTTAAAAAATGTTTTATTATTTTTATAAAAAAATTTCAAAATCTACAAAGTCTTATTTTACACCTAAAATTAATTATATTTATAATGCTGCTATAAAAGCCATTAAAAAACCAATTGTATTTATAATAGTACTGTATGTAAAAAATGCTTTTAAAAAACTAACGTCAAAAAGCAACACTATAACATAAATACAACCAAAACATAACATAAATACAAGCATTAAATAATATTGTATTATAAAACCTGCTAGAAAATCAGACAAAACATACAAAATGAAAATGAAAAAAATAGAAAAGTAATAAGTTGTATAAAAAAATATAGACATAAATGGTATACCTTTATATACTTCTATTTTAAATAAATGAAATGGTGTGATACCAAGTTTAAAAAAAATACTCACCAAAAAAATAATTAATAAAACTCTTATTAGATTAATGCTTATGCTTGTGTTCTCTATATTTAGACAATTTAAAAACTGTAACACAAACCAATCACTAGTACCGTATATATAAAATATATTTATATAAAAATATATAATAAATATTGTAGAAAAAAATGTAACCCAATATTGAAAAAACACCATGTTTATGTAATTTTGCGGTATGTTGTTTTGTATTTGTTTTGTATTTGTTGAGTTTTTAAACCAAATTTTTGATGATACTAATTTATAAAAAAGCAATACAGATACTAATTCAAGTAAAAATAAAAAAATAAAAACGTTTTGTACAAAAAAAAGATAAGGTAATATTACTAATAAGTTGTTTATAGAAAATAAGTAATCGATGGATTTAAACAAATTTACTTTTTTTGTTGTTTGTTTGATTAAAAAATACAAACAAAAACCCAAAAAAGTAAATAAATAAAATAAATTTAAAGTGTGGTTATTAATATTAAAATGGTTGAATCAGATTGCTGAGTTTTTTCCTTGAATAGTATAAATACTTGTAAATAACAACAACATTAAAAAAAAATAAAAATTTACCAAAAGACTATTTGAGTTTATTTTTAAAATGTTTATATTAGTTGAAACCTCGGTGGTTATTTTAGAAACATTGTTATTAAGTTTGAAAAATAAAAACCAAAGAAAAGATAAAAAAAGTATAGGGTTTAAAAGGAAGTAAAAATCATTAAAACTCAAAGAAACCAAGTTGTTTTAAAATAATTCATAGGAGTATAACCTAAAATTTTGTACGTTGTTACTAATTTTATTCCTTATACTGTGTATATTTAATAATAATTTATTAAAAAAAAAACAAAAACAAATATAAAATAAAAATATTAAAAAGGGTTTTTTTTGTTTTCTTAAAAGAATTTTTTTTTTAAATCAATTTATTTTTGTGTTTTTTAAATACAATGAATATTTTTTAAACAATTTTATTAAAATAATTCAAACATTTTAACTATAAATACAATCATGGTACAGGTTGTGTAATTTTCCTAAAGTATTAGACTTTGTTGCATATTTACAACAACTGTTGTTGTATATTTTATTCTAGTGAATATGTTGGAGCCTATTTTTTTAAATACATTATTTAGATTGTTATGTACGTTTATACAATTATTTAGATTGAATTTTTTAAAAAAAATAAATTTAAAAAAAATTTTTAAAAAAAAAGACTCAGAAAAAACTTGGTGGAAAAATTTTTTATGCCTTGATGGGGCTTTTAAAAAGCTTCTTTGCGTATCTTTTTTTTTTAAAAAATTTAAAACAACACAACAGTTTTTAAAAAAAATTTTTGAAAATAATAAAAACACAACCATGTTTTTTAAAAAAACAAATTTTTTTTTATTTTTTTTATTTTTTTGTATTTTAAAATGACTTTTGAATGTTGTTTTGATAATCAAACTCTACAAATATATTTAAATTAAATATTTTTTAAAAAAAAAATGTTTTTCCACAACAACACCTACCTTATAATTTTGATTTAAAAAAAAATTACTGTTTATTTTTATCGTCAGGTTTACTTTTTTTTTAAAAATTTTTTTTAAAAAAAGTAGATTTTTGAGACTAAACCCAACAAATTCAAATATATTATGATTTTGTAATATTCTAGAGCAATATCTAGCAATCGCACCTTTCCCCTTTCCCATTCTAGCGTTTTTAGATTTTTTTGTAAGTGGGTAATTTTTATGTAAAAATAACCAGATTTTTTGTGTTGTAGTTTTAAAATTGTGGTATTTTTTTAAACTTTTTTTAAAATTATATATGTATATATACTCTAAATTATAACTTTTTGTTACTGTAAAGGAAAAATCTCCAAAAACTAACACCGGTTTTTTAAACCCTACGTTGTACCTTTTTTTAAATGACGTTGTTTCTTGATTTTTTATATTAAATCTCATATAAGTAGAGCTTATTTTTATATCTTGTTACCTACACAGAATTTTATTTTTATATTGTTACATCTATGTTCTTTATTTAAAATTTATATGTATATGTGAAATATATTTTTTTTATTTAAATAAATAAATAAAATATATATGTGAAGTAAACATATACATAAAATAATGTTATTTGTTTGTATTAATTCTTGATTGTTAAAATTATAAAACTCATTAATATTAAAATTACTAAAAAATAATTTTTTTTCAAAAATATTTTTATTTATATTTGTGTTAAAATCAAAACTGTTTTTGAAAAAATCTTGTGTAACACATATTTTATTTTTATAATTAGCGTTTTCAAAACACTCAAATATTGTTGTCTGGTTATGACTAACTTTGATACTGCTTACACTATATGTATAAAAATCAGCAACAGGTGTATTAAATATATATATTTGGTAAAAGGATAAACAAAAAAATAAAAGTACTGTTGTATGTATGTATACTACACTTTTATTTTTTTGTAATACGCATATAAAAGGTATTATATATAAACAATAATATTTTATATTGACTAGTAATGTTATATAACACATACTTATAAAAATTATCTGTTTTTTTAAAAAACTGTTTATAAAAATTACCCAAAGTAATGATAAATATACCAGTATTTGTTTAATATTTGTTTGTGGATTATACTTAAGTAAAAACCAATCAATAACAACAATATTAAAAATATAAACTAAATAAAACAATAAAATAAAAATAAAATAAAACATATTTATTTTATTTTTTTTTATAAATACTAGCACTTTTATTAACTGTGTTAAAAATACAATAATAATGATAAAAACAATATAAAGGTATTGGTTTTGAGAATCAATATTAATGAAATTGTGTATTGAATTTATAATATTAAATCTAACAGCTATTAAAGCTAAAAAAAAAACAAAAACACTTAATTTTAAAAAATTTAGCATAAATAAAGGTGTGTTTGTTTTTTTTTTATGCAAATACAATAAAGGTAACAATAAATACATTATTGCTAATAATTCTACAAAATCCCAACTCCATCAACCACCCCAAGATAGTTCTTGTTCAGCCCACCAAGCACCAAGCACAATTGCTAAAAAAACTAATAGTATTTGTATTGTGGTGTATTTATTATTACTTTTATTATAGTTTTTTAACAAGTTTTGTTTATTTTTTACGTATATTTGTATTAAAGTATATATAAAAATAATATAAAAATAATATAAAATAACAGGGTGTATTAACAACAAACCATTTAAAAGGTTTGTATTTATGTTGTTGTTGTTGTTGTACCAAAGGTATAAACCTTTATTTATATCTATACAATGTATATTATTTAAATATAAAATATATACACATACACATATACATTTAATATTTTTAATACAAATATACATATTGTTAATAAAATATAATGAAAATACCAACAAGATGATAAATATATTGTTTTTGTTGTTTAGTAAACTCACTAATTGGTAATATGTAGATATGTTATTAAAATTAGTGCTGAAGTTTTTAGATGTTAATAACAAACAAACAAACAAATTTGTAGTTATGTAAACTTTACTTTTTTTATATAAAACTACATTTATTAAATAAGTACATAAAAAAAATGATGTAAATGTACTTATATTTATATTATTTAATTGTTAGTTTTGTTTTTTTAAAAAATTTGATAATATTTTTTTTTTCAGTCTTTTTTTTATGGATTTTATTTTTTTATTTTTTGTTTTTGTAAAACTTATTTTAATGTTAAATAAAAAATAAACACAAGTTCTGCTTTTATTTAAAAAATATTTTATTTGTTTTTTTAAATTCATTAAATTGTAATTAAAACCAACTACACTAAACAATACACAGCCGTTGTTGTATTTTTTCTCTACCACATTTTTAGTAAAGTTTAAAAATATTTTTAAGCCTTTTGAACTTCTTCTTATATATTTTCCTTGTTTTATTTTAAAATATTTTATTATAGACCCAACAGAGAACGTATTTAAACAGCTCTTTACAACTATTGTAGATTTTGGATTAAATTTTTTTTGACTTATTGTTATATAAGAATTCTCAGAATATAAGTATTTATCGTTTTTAAATTTTGTAAAATTATTTATGTTGTTGTTTTGTTTATATTGTATGTAATAATACATACACATCATATTATTTAAAAAAACAGTTTTTTTAAAAAAACTGTTTTTTGTAATAATGTGTGTAAATTTTTTAATTTTTTTTTTTTTAATTTTAAAAAATTTTAAAACTGTATATCTGTTCATGTGGGTGAGTGGTAGGACTCGAACCTATAACCTTTAATGCCACAAATTAATGCTCTACCATTGAGCTACATTCACCTTAATTTTAATTAAACTTTAATTTAAATTTGTCAACTTAAGGAATTTGTTTGTCAATCATAAAATAAAGAAGCCACAATAAGTAGTATAAAAAAAACAAAAAAAAAGTATTGTATTATACTTATATTTCATATATTAAATAATATTGGAAATAAAAGTGTAAATTCTATATCATATAAAATTAGAAATATGCAAAGCATAGCAAAATTAATATTAATTTGTATGTTTATGTCAGATAAAGCTTTAAAACCACATTCACAAAAATGTCTTTTACTTTTTTGATTTTTTATTTTATAAAAATAACTACTTAACAACAATAAAGCTCAAAAAATTAAGGAAAAAACCAACACATTTTTTAAAAAAAACAAAATAACAACGTCACCCACTCCTTACTAGCAAAAAATTAAATTAAATTATAATGTTTTTAGCTGTTTTTGTAAAAACATTTTTAGTTGTAATGTGTTTATTACAAAAAACATTTTTTAAAATTGTTTTATTATTTCTAATTTTTTTTTTACTTTTAGATCTTTGACTTTTTTGAACAGCCATTTATAAATATACCAAAAGGTGTACAAAAAATACACATTACCATTAAGTATTTTTGTTGTTTTTGAAAATATAAATCCAGTTATTTGAACAGCTGAAAGTTTTTACCCAAATAGTTATGTCATCTATTTAAACAAATCTTGGTTTTACGGTATTAATTTATTTTTTAAAAACGAGGTTTTTTTTTCAAACTCAACACTTTTAGAGAATTCGGCTATAGATAACAAAAAGAAATTAAATTTTTTACAAAAATTTAATTTTAAATTTAAAAACAACTTATTGCTTTTTTACGTTTATTATTTTTTTACGTTTAAGTCTAAAGTAATATTGTTTTCAACATACAGTAACAACAATTTTAAAAAATTTACATCTATAGATAAGTTATATAAAAGCGCAGGTTGATTAGAGAGAGAAACAGGCGAAATGTTTAGAGTAACATATTCTCAAAAAACAGACTCTAGGAGGTTGTTACTTGATTATTCAAAACAAGAAAACCCACTTTTAAAAGATTATCCAGTTGAAGGTTATAATGATGTATTTTACAGTTTGTTTGAAGATCAAGTTGTTTTTAATAATTCAACTGTTGTTGAATTGTAATAAACAATTGTAATAAACAAACAAAACCGAAAAGAGAATTATTTTTAAAACTGTTGTTGTTAACTTGAATTAATTTTTTTACTTTATTGTTTTGGATTATTATTTTTATGTTTTTGTTAAACTCCAAAAATCTTTTAACAATAATACTTTATTCTGAAATTATGTGAGTAATTTTATATTGTTATAGTGTTGTTGTTGGTACAATTAATGATGACTTAATACTTACGTCCACTTGTTTTTTTTTACTTGCGTTAGCTGGTTTGGAGTTTTGTGTAGGATTTATAATTACTATATTTTTTAGAAACTTTAAAAAATCTTATGATCTTGACGTATTTTGTAATACTAATAACAACAAACAAACAAAAAATCTCAATTTAAATAGATTTGTTTGATCGTACTCAAACAATTTATAACCAATTCAATTTTTTAAATATATTATATGTGGTCTTATGGTAATTATATGAATATAAATATTGGAAATTTATTAAAATATTTCTCTACTTTGTCTGTATCGTTTCACGATATAAATTCCCTTTTTGGTTTTTTTACATTTCTTACTATTTTTGCTAATTTAGTTAGCGGTACTATGCTTTCTTTTAGTTTAATACCAGAACCTATGATTGTACCTATTGTTAGAAATGAAGAAGATTTAGAAGATTTATATACTGATGATTTTTTTTGAATGCATGAGAGAGGTGTAGATTTAATTTTTATATTTTCTTGGTTACATTTATTTAGAAAACTTTATTTAAACGTTTTTGAGTATGAACATGAAGCTACTTGAAAAAGTGGAGTTTTTAGTTTTTTAATATTTCAGGTGGTTGTGTTTCTTGGTTTAGTTTTGTGTTGCACACATTTAAGTGAAATTACATTAACAATTGCAGCAAACATATTTCATACATTTTTTATGTTTTATGGTAAATTTTATTGGTGGATTTTTACAGATAAACAATTAAATTCTGATACTATGGTTAGATTAGCCTATGCACATTATTTATCGGCGTTTTTTTTAACATACTTGTCGTTACTACATGGTGTGGATATGCATTATGATTGAAAAAACGAAACAACTTTTGATGGTTTGGAGACAGAAATGGTTTGGTGAGATGAGGCGTTATCTAATGAATTAAGTGGTGTCATCGATATGTTTTTGATAATATCTGTTTGTTGTTGAGTTTATTATGCAGAAAATGAGGCACTTTCATATGAAATTTTTATGTGAGGTGATATTGGTATTGTCACCGATGTTAGATTTTACGGAGTTGCACCACATTGATATTTTAGACCATTTATGGCTTGGTTAATTGCTTGCCCATACCATAAAACAGGTGTATTTGGTTTACTTTTGTTATTTTTTTTATTATTTTTTCAACCAACTATACACGGTACTAATGAACAAAATAATTACCTTAAAAGAAGTGTACTTTTTTTAAGAAATAAAATAAAAAGATCAAACGCTTACGTAAGTTCTTATTTTATTTTAGAAGCTAATTTGTACCACCAAATAACATACACTTTGTTTGTAATGTGTTGTTTTTACGGATCTTCGTTTTTACCATACGGTAGATTTTATAACAGATTGGGTGGTAATTGAGGTTTGTTTGGTGCTGATTGTTTTATACTTTGCTATTTAGCATTTCCAGCATTAAGAAGACCATTATTATTAGAATATTTTCTTTATTATATTTTTATAAAAACAAACCAAATATCCAACAATAAGTTTAATAAAAATATGTTGTTAAAATCTATATAAGTATATGTGTAGATTTTGTATTTTATATATAACTTAGACGACAAAAACAATTTAATAGGTGTGTGCAATTTTTTTGATTGATATAGTTTTTTTAAATTATTTTATATTTTGGTTTTAAAAAACGATTATATATTTGATATAGGACTACTACATAGTATATATTATTAAAATAAAAAATAAATAATCAAAGGTGAAATGAAACTTCGATTCGATTTTTTTTAAATTTTCTGATTTTTTAAAAAAATTAGTTCTATTGTGTTGTAAAACATTTTTACGTTTATTATTTAATACATCTTCGAGTTTTTTTAAATTTATTTTTTTAAACTCTAACCCCCTTTTTTATAAATTGTGTAAACCTTTAAAGTTTTTTATAAATACTCTTTTGTTTTTTTTTATAACTATACCTTGGTGGTTTTTAGGCGAGGTTATTAAACCAAACCTTTTTACAGTGTATATTTTTTGTAAAAAATTTTTAAATAAATTCCCAACTTTAACATTTTTTTTTAAAGTTTTTACAAATAGTGTAAATTTATTATTTACTTACTTACTAGTAAGTACAAAAAAATTTAAAAAAAAATTTAAAAAAAAATTAATAGATTTTTTATATTTTAACATTTTTAGGAAAAGGAATTTTTATTTTATTAAAATTTTTATTTTATTAAAATTTTTATTTTATTTTTTTTTATTTTATTTATTTTTTTATAAAAATTTGATCTCGTCCTGTTTTTATTTTTTTATACCTTTTGATTTAGAATATATGATTGTATTAAATTTTGATTCATATTTAGGTATCCTGCAAACGTCTTTATTTTTTTTAAATCCTGAAAACATAATAATATTAATATATTTAATTTTCATTAAAGTTGGTGTATTAAATATACTTTTTTATAAATTTGATGATAGTTTAGTGTTGCTTAGTTACAATTGAACAACATTTTTTGTTCAATACAAATTACAAGACATTAATTTTTCTGTGTTTAAATTGTTTTTTGATACAACCATAAACTCTTTACTTTGTATTGAACTTAACACAATTACCGATTTCGACAATACACCTTTATTTTTCTTTTTTGGTTCTTTTTTTTTCACAACTGTTGTATTTAGTTGATTTTTTTTCTCGTATTTAGGTCTTTATGGTATATTTCAATTAAATTTTATATCACTTTTTTTATTTTGGGTTTCTCTTCTTTTGTGTGCTAAATCGGTGTTTGTAGATCAAAAAATATATTTAATAAAATTGTGCAACTGAGTTTTTTTAAGTTTAAATGTTAAAATAGATTATTATTTTTTAATAGATAGTATTTCTTTTAGTTTTATTTTATTGACAACAACAATTGCATTTTTTGTTTTTATTTACGCATTTTCATATTTTAGGTATGAACCTCTAGTTGATAGATTTTTATTGTTTTTACTTTCCTTTGTTATTAGTATGATTTTTTTAGTTGCTTCTGGCAATACAATTATGCTTTTTTTAGGGTGGGAGCTTATAGGATTCACATCGTTTTGTTTGATTAATTTTTGAACTACAAAAACAGCTACATTAAAATCAGCATTTAAAGCCTTTACTTTTAATAAAATTAGTGATTTTTTTATGTTTATATTTTTAGTTGCGACCTACAGCGTATATTACACATTTGATATTTTATCATTAAACAACCAAGTGTTTAAGTATGAAGCATTAACTATATATATATTTGGTACTTCTATTTCGTATTTAGAATTTATAGCGTTTTTATTAATTGGTGCTGCATTTATTAAATCAGCGCAGTTTGGTGGTCATGCTTGATTACCAGATTCTATGGAAGCCCCGGTACCAGCATCATCTTTAATCCACTCGGCAACTTTAGTCTCTGCTGGTGTTTATTTAATTTTACGTTTTAATTTTATTTTTGATGCTACTGAATACAGTAAACTTATTATACCTGTTGTAGGTTCACTTACTGCTGCGTATGGTGGTATATGTGCCATAGCACAATCAGATATAAAAAAAACATTAGCTTATTCAACAATTAGCCATTGTGGATTTTTAATGGTTCTTTGTGCAACAGAAATGAATGAGTTTACAATATTATATTTATATGTACATGGTTTTTTTAAAGCTGGTGTTTTTATGTGTGTAGGTAATGTGTTACGTATAGCTAGAGGATACCAAGATACTAGAAGAATGGGAGGTTTATTAAAATACTTACCTTTTGAGTATTTTTGTGCAACCATCGGTCTGTTAAATTTAGCAGGTCTCCCGTTTACTTTTGGATTTTTTATAAAACACCTACTTCTTGTAAGTTTAGATACACACATGTACATTTATTATTTTGTTATGTTTCACTCATTAATTGGCGCATTTGCTGGTTTATTTTATTCATTTAGAATAATAAATTATACGTTTTGTGATTTCAAAAAAGGCAATAAAAATCTGTATTTGAATTTAAATAGGCCTAACTACAACTCTAGTTTTTATACAAATACGTCATTAGCAGCAACAATATCCATCTTATTGTTATTTTCTTCTTCTTTTATAATAACGTATTTTATGTTTAAATATTTTATATTTAGTAATTTTATATTTAGTGATTTTATGAATACTACAATTTTAACAAATTACTACTCTATTACAAGTGCATATGGTGGATATTTATTTAATTTTTCTTATATAAATTTAACTGTTATCTTCATATTATTGTCTTTGTATTTTTCCAAATATCGTAAAATACAAAGACCACATATCTTATTTTTATTGTTTTCATCTTATTTATTATTTTTTCTAAATCTATTCATGTTTTTTAATCTACTTTAATATTTATGTTGTATATTTATATATATGTGGGGAAATATTTTAACAGAGGTGTCTTATATACAAAATTTCAATATGAGTTTTTCTAATAATAAAGCAGATGTCTTAATACACTTGACTCAATGACAATATTGGTGGTGATTTTGATTTACATTTTTATGAGCATTGTATTATTTACTTGTAGCTAGAACATTTAGATACAGAACACTAAAATTCAATCCTAGAATAGCATCAACTTTAAGACCTCACGGTAAATGAGGTGATCTTTTAGCTTGTATTATACCCGTTGGTTGGTGTATAAACATTTTATTGAATTCTAATTTTATTTTAAAATTGGTGGAGTGACAAAGTGAATCTAGTTTATTTACGTTAAGAGTAAGAGCAAAACAATGGTACTGGGTTTATAAACTTGATTTAAGAAATATAGCTGATATTTTCTCAGCTCCAAGGAATATTGGTAGAAATAAATGACAATTTGCAACATTTGGTGATTTACAAACTGCGGAGGATTATTTGCATATAATGCAAATGAGAGCCTACAATAGCTGATCTAAAGATTTTTGATCAGAACTTGGTAAAAAAGCTATAAAAAAAAATAAGTTTAATATTTCTACACCTGTAGAAGTTTATAAAAATGAATTTTTAAAAAACGCCAATACAACATTTTATAAAAATTCGTTAGATAATAAAGGATTATTTATTTTAAATTTTACTAGTGGTAACAGTAAACTACAAAATAGTACTTTATTTACAAACACAGACGTTATGTTATTAAATTCTCTGCGTTCTAAAAAAGCAAATTTAGTAGAATCCTCTAAAAACCAACCGTACGGTAAAGATTTTTTATTTTTTTCTTTATCTGACGATAACATATTTAAACAACATTTTTTTAAAAAAACCCAAAACGTGACAGAAAAAAAAGCTAAACCAAATTTAAGCAATTTTATTGATATAAACCAAACTTGAAATCAAAATGATAACGAGGGTTTAAACAACTTTTTTAAAAATTCTATTTTGAATAATCACAATTTTTTAAAAAATGCTATACAACATCCTGATTTAGATGATGAAACAAGAACAGTAAAAAGAAGTTCTGGTAAAACAACACCAATAAGAATTTTAAAAAACCCAAATAGCGATTTTTTTTTTAAAAACTCTTCTGTTGATAACAACGTTGAAATTTTAAGATTTAGATTTAATGAGCAATCCACAACCCTTGCAAACAAACCTGTTAGACCTACTGTCTATTTAACATTTAAACAAAAAAGATACAACCAAAGGACAAATATAGGTAAAAAAACTCAAGTATTTTACGATAAAGATTTACAAAAAAACCAAACATACTCCGGAAATCCTTTTTTAAAGGATATGTCTATTATTGAAGAAAATTTTGGTAACCCAACAAGACAATACAGAATAGTTAAAAAAGCAAAAGCAAGATCAGAAACAACTAGAGTTGCTGGATGAAATAGGTTATTAAGATCCAGGAGAGTTTTAGTATTACCTGCACACGTAAACATCACCGTGATAACTAACTCCTTTGATCTTGTACATTCTTGACACATACCAGGATTAGGTTTAAAAATGGATTGTTTACCTGGTAGAGCAACACACCATACACTTTATATTGATAATGTTGGGTTATATTATGGACAATGTGCTGAAATTTGTGGTAGATACCACCACCATATGCCGGTTAGAATATGTGCATTACCATTTGAACATTTTTTAGTGTGGTGACATACATTTGGATTACCAAAATTTTTATTTCCTTCTGATAAAGGTAAGTTAAATCTACCTGTAAATAAATATTTTACAAGAAAATTCTCTTGATAACGTTTTGTTTTATTTGTTTTATGTAGGATGACAACATTTTTTTATTTTGAGTGTGATTTTAGCTTGGAACGAACGCTAACTAAATGCCTAACACATGCAAGTTAAAAATAGAAAAATCTATTTAGCGTAATGGTGAGTAATTTTTGTATGTTTTATAAAAAATTCTTTAAAAAAAAGTATAGTTATTTTATTTTAGTTTAATTATTTGTGTTTTATTTTAGTTTAATTATTTGTGTTTTATTTTAGTTTAATTATTTGTGTTTTATTTTA
>Ga0007882_10000690_pt1 | contig 19893 bp, 15 predicted proteins | sample CryBogCBH12Aug01_FD_71195 | JGI IMG/M metagenome (GOLD analysis project Ga0007882, IMG submission 71195) | Freshwater microbial communities from Crystal Bog, Wisconsin, USA - CBH12Aug09.1 | ecosystem: Environmental > Aquatic > Freshwater > Lake | place: Crystal Bog, Wisconsin, USA | collected... | reverse complement strand
TAACACTACGGGCACTACCGGCAATTACATCACCACTTTTTGTCAGTACTACAGTAGGCCGGTAATAAGTATCTATCAGTCTTGATGCTACAATACCTACAACACCTTTATGCCAGTGTTCCTGATAAACAACAGTTGTCTTTTTGTTTTTAGCATGTTCATCATTAGCAATCATCTCGAAAGCTTCCATGGTAATATTAGCGTCAGCTTCTCTTCTATCTGTATTGTCGGAGTGTAAAAGTTCTGCAATAGCCAAAGCTGCATTCTCATCCTTTTCAATAAATAACTGAACAGCTTTTTTAGCACAATCCATTCTGCCTGCAGCATTAATTCTTGGGGCAATAATAAATACCAGATTGGTAACATGCATCTCGGATTGTACAGACGAAAGCCTCATTAAAGCTTTTATACCCGGATTGGGATTTGAATTTACCTTTTTCAGACCATAGTATGTCAGTATCCTGTTTTCGTCAATAATAGGTACTATATCAGCAGCAATAGCAGTAGCCACTAAGTCTAAATGCTGAAGATAAGAATCATCGGAAAGCAATAGCTTTTCGGCTAAAGCCATCATTAATTTAAAACCTACACCACAACCACAAAGTTCTTTAAAAGGATATTTGCAATCTTTCTGTTTAGGATTAAGGATAGCTACAGCTTTAGGAATGCAATCATCAGGAGTATGATGGTCGCATACTATAACGTCTATCTTTAAAGTATTTGCAAACTCAATCAGGTCAGCACTTTTTATCCCACAGTCCAGAGTAATAATCAAGCTAAAGTTGTTTTCAGCAGCAAAGTCTATACCTTGTTTACTTACACCATACCCTTCTCTGTACCGGTGTGGAATATAATAATCCACCAATGGATGAGCTGATTTCAGAAACTGAAACATAGAAGCAACCGAGGTGGTTCCATCTACATCATAATCGCCATAAACAAGTATTTTTTCATTATTGTCAAATGCCTGCAACACTCTTTTAACAGCTTTATCCATATCCTTCATCAACCAGGGAGAATATAAATCAGAAAGCTGTGGCCGGAAGAATTTTTTAGCAGAATCGTAAGTTTCAATACCTCTTTGTACCAGAATGGAACAGATAGTATAATTGATATTAAGTGCCTCTTTAAGAGCAAAAGCTTTTGCCTCATCGGCAGTTAAAATAGTCCATCTTTTTTCCATATACCCGGGTTAGAGATTGTATTAATATTTTCTGTCGATTGAATAATTAACTAAGTCGATTAAAGTTGTCCGTACCTCAGAATCAGGAAATTCATGAAGAATGTTCAGGGCTTCGTTTTTAAAAGCAATCATTTTTTGGGTAGCATAGTCAATACCACCGCAATTATGAACTTCATCTATTACATACTGTACTTTTATTTTGTCAGTATTATTGTTCTTTACAATATATATTATTTTTTTCCTGGTTGCCGCATCACAATTATTCAATGTATAAATAAGTGGAAGGGTCATTTTCTTTTCTTTAATGTCATTGCCTGTAGGCTTTCCTACATTCTGAGTACCATAATCAAACAGATCATCCTTTATCTGAAAAGCCATACCAACGTTTTCTCCAAAACTTTTCAATTTATCTACCAATTCAGTATCGCTGAATGTTGTAGAAGCACCAGCAGCACATGCAGAGGCAAGGAGGGAGGCTGTCTTTCCTTTTATAATTTCGTAGTAAATACTTTCTTTAATATTCAGGTTTCTTGCTTTTTCAATCTGTAGTAATTCTCCCTCACTCATCTTTTTTACAGCATCAGAGAGTATCTGCAAAACAAGATGGTCGCTATTGTTAAGGGATAATAATAGCCCTTTAGATAAAAGATAATCACCAACAAGTACGGCTATTTTATTTTTCCATAAAGCATTTATAGAAAAATAACCGCGTCTTTCATCCGCCTCATCTACCACATCATCATGAACAAGTGTAGCAGTATGAAGCAGCTCAACAAGCGAAGCAGCACGGTAAGTAGAATCATTTATTTCACCACCAAGTTTAGCGCATAAAAGTACAAACATCGGTCGCATTTGTTTACCCTTACGCTTCACGATGTACTGCATTATTCTATCTAACAACGGCACTTTACTTTTGACAGCTTCTTTAAAATGAAGTTCAAATTCAGCAAGTTCTTTAGCAATAATTTTGGTAGAGACAGTCATATTAATTTCGGGTGCAATATAATACCTGTAGATTTAATGTGGAGTTTTTTTAAAAAGATAAGTTCAATATAGATAATAAACAATAGGGGATAATCAATTTAATATGCATTCAAAACTAAATTTTAAAAAGCAATTAATTACAAATAATCTAAACTCTGATGGTAATTTATAAAAAATCTTTTATGTAATGTTTGAATAATGTAACAAATTTATAAAATTGTATAACATAGATATTAAAAACAAACTGACATTTGCATCGATATAACAATTTGTTTAAGACTATTTTATAATAAAATTTGCTAAATCAACGTTATACTTATACTTTTGTTTATTCACAAATTATCAAAAAACTATGGCAAGTAAAAAAATTACACTATTAACGGCATTATTTACACTACTTATTACGTGTACTTTTGCTCAGCAATCAAATAAAAATAAGGATTGGGGTTGGGATTGGAAGGACAGTTCAAAAGTTCCTACTAAAAGAATTCCACAATTTAATGAATTTTTGCACAATCAGTTTCCTTATCCTGCAAAACCAAGAGATCAGTTTGAAGTTGGTTTAGATTTTGGATATGCATACCTGTTCAGTGATCTGGATACCCGTTTCGGTGATTTCGGTGGTCATGAAGCTTTAAGTTTTGGAGGTGGTTTTCACGTTAGAAAATCTTTATCTCCAACTTGGTCTGTAAGAGGAGCATACACAGGTGCAATTACTTATGGATTAGATTATCGTCCAAGAACTGCAGTTGCATCAGTACCTGTTGGTAGTATAGGCGGTAATCCATGGCAGCAGGAATATGCAACTAAAGGACTTCCATATTTTGCTAACTTTAGAAATAGGATGCATGCTCTATCATTAGATTTCATTTATTCTCTGAATACATTGGATTTCTTTAGAGCAAATCCAAAATGGAATTTATATTTATTTGGTGGTTATACTTTAAGTATTGCTGAAGTGGATGTTGATGCTCTAGATGCAAGTGGTAATCCATATTTATGGGTTATAGACAGACCTTTAAATGCAACAGAAACAGCCTATAATCTTGCTCACCCTAATAGTCAGTATCACACTATAAATGTATTGACTTCCAGAGGCGATATCAGAAGTCAGTTAAATGCGGTTATGGATCATACATATGAACAAAAAGCTGGTTTCTATGATGGTAGTAGAAATAATATCACTCTAATTAAAAAGAATTGGTTATTAAGACATGGCGTTGATTTTGGATTTGGCTTTTCATACAAGGTTAATGATAAATGGAATGTTGGTTTAGAACAAAAATTCATTTATGCATGGGAAGATATGTGGGATGGTGTTAAAGAAGGTAATAATAACGACATGCTAGGTTTAACTACTATACATATTAATAGAAATATTGGAAATACTGCTAAGAAAATTCAACCATTGTGGTGGATTAATCCAATGAATTATATTTATAATGAATTAAATGTTCCTTCACACATCAAGATCCCTATTCCAAAATTACCTGATGCTGATGGCGATGGTATTATCGATCAGTTTGATCTTGAACCAAATACACCAGCTGGTGCTGCTGTAGATTCAAGAGGTAGAGCTTTAGATACAGATGGAGACGGCGTACCTGATTATAAAGATAAAGAATTATTAACTCCACAAAAGTGTTTCCCTGTAAATGCAGATGGTGTTGGAACTTGTCCTGAATCTCCTTGTTGCGGCAAAATTGACGCTTTACAAAGTGAATTGGATAGTTTAAAAAAGAACGGATTCAGAGGTGGAAACGGAAATAGTACAGGTAATGAAGTTTTTGAAAATTTACCTAGTGTACAATTCAAAAATGGTTCTAAAATCTCAAAGGATGCTTCTAAATTATTAGAATCTGTAGCTGAAAAAATGAAAGCAAATCCTAATTACAGAGTTAAAGTTATAGGACATCCATTAGCTAGTAAAGTATCTCAACAAAGGACTTGGGAAAGAGTACAGGCTACTATAAAGTACTTATCTGAAAAACTAGGTATTTCTGAAAATAGATTTATCTTTTCTTTAGATGGAGGTACTGGAGATCCAAATACTATTGATTTACAATATACTACGGAAGAAGGTCCAAATACAGTCCCTGCTCCATTCCCAAATTTAAAAAATAAGAATTAATATATCTTTTAAATCGATAAAAAAGGCTTCTCAATTGAGAAGCCTTTTTTATTTTATGAAAAAATAAACACAAAAATTATTGTAATATTACTGTTTTATAAGCTAACTTCGCCGCCAAATTATAGTTCTAGCTTATTTATTATTAAAATTATAAATGTATGAATCAGAAAAAGATTACTTTATTATCATTTTTATTTGTTTTAATTACTGTTTCTGTTATTGCGCAGACCAATAGTAATGATTGGGGGTGGAACTGGAGAGACAGTTCTAAAATCGCTCCCAAAAATATTCCTCAATATAAGAAATTTTTAAGGAATGAATTTCCTTATCCTGCTCGTCCGAATGACAAAATGGAAGTTGGTGTAAGTTTGGGGTATGCTCACCTTATATCAGATGTAATGACAGATTGGAGAGGACTAAACGGAAGTCCTGCTTTTGGGCTTGGTGTTACATTAAGAAAAGCGCTCAGTCATACATGGTCCATAAGAGCTGGATATACATATTCTAATATGTATGGACTTGACTGGAAAGGACGTAAAGGAAATATTAATTCATTAACTCCTTCAATCTGGGATAAAATGTATAATGGAAAGACTTATTTTGCAAATTTTAAAAATGTATCTAATAGCCTTTCCTTTGATTTGATGTATTCTTTATTTACACAGGATTATTACAGAGGTAATCCAAAATGGAATATTTATTTGTTTGGTGGTTATACCTTCCTTATAAGTAAAGTAGATGTAAATGCTTTAGACGCTAATGGTAATTTATGGGACTATTCTAAAGTTGTACCTGATCCTAGAAGACGTGCAAATGATATCAGACAGGATCAAAGAACCTCAATGTCTGAAGGTACTTATGAAACAAGTGCTACACTTGTTGATGGAAAAAGAGGTGACCTGGTATTCAGTAATAATTCGTTTGGCAGACATGCTGTAGATGTAGGTATCGGAATAGCTTATAAACTTAACAGTAAAATGAATATTGGCTTAGAACAGAAATATACTGATGCTTTTTGTGATGAACTTGATGGTATCAGAGAAGGTGCTAACGATGACATATTAAGTTATTTAAGTTTCCATTTCAATTACAATATAGGAAGTTCTGCTAAAAAAATTGAGCCATTATGGTGGATTAATCCAAGTAATTATATATATAATGAAGTGAATGAGCCAAGACACATGAAATTGCCTCAACAAAAATTGCCTGATGCTGATGGTGATGGTATTACTGATCAGTTTGATCTAGAACCAAATACTCCTAAAGGTGCTGCAGTTGATTCTCATGGCCGTGCCATAGATACTGATGGTGATGGTGTTCCTGATTACAGAGATAAAGAATTATTAACTCCTCAGGCTTGTTTCCCTGTAAATGCAGATGGTGTTGGTGTTTGTCCAGAACCACCTTGTTGCAGTAGAATACCAGAACCTAAAAAGGATACCGTTAAAGAAGGTTGTTCAGTAAATAATCTTCCTAGTATCCAATTTGGTAATGGTTCTAAACTGTCTTCTAATTCAACTAAATTACTGGAAGCTGTAGCTGTTAAACTTAAAGCGAATCCTTTGTGTAAAGTAAATGTAATAGGTCACCCATTAGCTGATAAAGCTTCTCAGCAACGTAGTTGGGAAAGAGTAAATTCTGTTATTAAATACATGGTTGAAAAACAAGGTATTTCCGAAAATAGATTCATCTTCACTTATGATGGTGGTACCGGTGAAAACAATACTATTGATTTGCAGGCAACAACTGAAGAAGGACCTAACACAGTTCCTGCTCCTCATCCAAATTTAAAAAGTAACAACTAATTAAAATAATTTTTTAAACTAAAGAGGCTATCTCAAAAATTTGAGATAGCCTCTTTTTTTATTATAAGTATTACCCATTATTAATTTCATTTCAATCATCTTGTTTTTAAAGATCATTATAATCAGAAATATTTTACACCCTTACTCCCTACATTTGCTTCATGCAAAAGAAACTTTTTTTACTGGATGCTTATGCCTTGATATTTCGAGCTTATTATGCCTTAATGCGTAATCCCCGTATTACCTCAAAAGGCAGAAATACCAACGCTCAGTTTGGTTTTACCAATACATTGATTGAACTGATTAATAAAGAAAAACCTACACACATAGCAGTATGCTTTGATATAGGCGGTTCTGTTGCCAGGGAAACAGATTATGCTGATTATAAAGCTAATCGTCAGGAAACACCTGAAGACTTGATTGCAGCAGTTCCGGATATAAAAAAAATAATAGAAGGGTTTAATATACCTGTAATTGGAATAGAAGGGTTTGAAGCCGATGACGTAATTGGTACACTGGCTTGGGAGGCACATGATGTTGGGTATGATGTATTTATGGTTACCCCCGATAAAGACTATGGTCAGTTAGTACGGGAAGGTATCAGCATCTATAAACCTGCCTATCAGGGTGGTGATGTGGAAATTATGGGACCCAAGGAAGTATGTGAAAAATGGGATATAAAAAGAGTAGATCAGGTAATAGATATACTAGGTTTGATGGGCGATGCAGTAGATAATATTCCTGGTATTGCTGGTGTAGGTGAAAAGACTGCTGCTAAACTATTGAAGGAATATGATACGCTGGAAAATGTATTAGCTAATGCAGATAAGATAAAAGGAGCTCTTGGAGTAAAAGTCAGAGCAGGTGTTGCAAACGCCATCATGAGCAAAAGGCTTGCTACTATTATAACAAAAGTTCCTGTAGAATTTCATGAAGAAAACTTCCGTCTGAAAGAAATGAATAAGGAAGCATTGAAAGAAGTGTTTACAGACCTTGAATTCAGGGTGCTGGCTAAGAGGATATTAGGAGAAGAGATTCATATTACACAAGCTACTGGGGCGAATGTACAAACCGATTTATTTGGCAATGTAGTTGAATCAAAAGGCGAACAAAGATATAAGCCTCAGGAGTCAGCTACAGAAGAGTCTGCTCCGGTAGTTATGGATGACCTTAAGAATATAAATGATATAGCACACGAATATCATTTGATTGATACTACAGAAAAGATGCAGGAGTTGATTACCCTGCTGATGAATAAATCAGAGATTTGTTTTGATACCGAAACAACTGGTCTTGATGCTAATCAGGCTGAAATAGTGGGGATGAGTTTTGCCTGTAAAGCTCACGAAGCATATTATATTCCTTGTCCAGCCAACAGAGCAGAAACAATGGCTGTTTTACAACTGTTCGAGCCTTTATTCAGCAATACAAATATTACCTGGATTGGCCAGAATCTGAAATATGATATGCTGTTGCTGAAATGGTATAATACCGAACTGAAAGGCAATATATACGATACCATGCTGGTGCACTATGTAATAGAACCAGAAGGAAAGCGCAGTATGGATTTGCTAAGTACACAATATCTTGGATACGAACCGGTGCATATTGATGAATTGATTGGCAAGAAGGGTAAGAATCAAGGTACCATGAGAGATGTGGAAGTTGAGAAGATAAAAGACTATGCTGCCGAAGATGCTGACATTACTTTACAGTTGAAATATGCATTGAATCCTTTATTGAAAGAAAGAGATGTAGAAAAAGTATTCTATGAAGTGGAGAACCCTTTAGTAAAGGTGCTTACTCAAATGGAATATGAAGGTATAAAAGTGGATGAACAATTCCTGAAGGCCTATAGTATAGAGCTGGAAAAAGATGCTAAAACAGCTGAAGAAAGTGTATATAAACAAGCTGGTGTAAGATTTAATCTGGCTTCTCCAAAACAATTGGGGGAAGTATTATTTGATAAACTGAAGTTAGACCCTTCTGCTAAGAAAACTAAAACAGGACAATATCAGACAGGTGAAGATGTATTGCAAAAACTAGCTGTAAAAGGGCATAACATTGTAGAAGATATTCTTACTTTCCGTGAACTGACCAAGTTGAAATCTACCTATGTAGATGCTTTGCCCGAGATGATAAATCCAAAAACTGGTCGTGTGCATACTTCTTATGCTCAGGCAGTGGCTGTTACCGGAAGATTGAGTAGCAATAATCCCAATTTACAAAATATTCCAATCCGTACCGACAAGGGTAAGGAAATCCGAAAGGCATTCATTCCTCGTTCTGAAGGAAGAGTGTTGGTAAGTGCTGATTATTCGCAGATAGAACTCAGAATAGTGGCTGCCATTAGTGGTGATCCTAATATGTGTGAAGCATTCCGTCAGGGAAAAGATATTCATACTGCAACTGCTGCCAAAGTATATAATATTCCTGATGAGGAAGTAACAAAAGAAATGCGTTATAAAGCCAAGAGTGTAAACTTTGGAATCATTTATGGCCAGGGTGCATTTGGATTGGCAGATAATCTGGGTATTTCCCGTACCGAAGCTAAAGAAATTATTGATAACTATAAGCGTGAGTTTGCTGGTATTCAGCAATACATGGACAATACTATCCGCTTTGCTAAAGAAAAGGGATATGTTGAAACGCTGATGGGTAGAAAGCGCTGGCTAAGAGATATTAATTCCAGTAACTTCACCGTTAGAGGCTTCGCAGAAAGGAATGCTATTAACTCACCTATTCAGGGAACTGCTGCCGATATGATTAAGCTGGCTATGATAAAAATTCATGAGGCAATGAAGAAAGAAAACTTCGAATCAAAGATGATTCTGCAGGTACATGATGAATTGGTTTTTGATGTAGTAACCTCCGAACTGGAAGCACTGAAACCATTGATTCTGGATAATATGCGTAATGCATTACTATTACCAAATGATGTGCCAGTAGAAGCAGAACTGGGAGTAGGGGAAAACTGGCTTGTAGCGCATTAAAATACTATTGTGATTATTTTATGATGTGCAAATGGAATACAAATACATAAGAATACAAAGGAGATAATTAGAATAGTATCAGGTGGTTATTTTCATAGACTGGATATAATAAAAAGGAGAAAAGATTTAGATTTTTTCTGAATCTTTTCTCCTTTTTATTATTAGCTGGTGTTTACAGCTTTTGGTATAATTAATTAGTTACCTGTAGGTGGAGGATTGGTTGAGCCGTCCTTTTCACCTGGAGTATTATCATTTGTTCTGTTATGGTGTTGCATTCTATTCTGCCACTCTTTTCTGATCATTTTACCATATTCATTTTCAGCTACAAAAAGTTTATTAGCCCTTTCTTCGGAACCAAGTATCTTTTTGAAATTTTCTTTATACTTTTTTCTGATATTCAATACCTGTTCTTCCAGAATTAAAGGATCGGCAGCCTGAAAATTATCTTTCTTTGCTTTTTTAATTTCAGCAATATAAGTATTATAAACTGGCCAGAATTTCTCGGCCTCTGAAGTGGTTAAATTCAGTTGTTTAGTTATATAAGCTATCTTTAAAGACTCGGCCATACTTCCTTCAGGCCCCCCCTTATGATTTTGTGCGGGTTGAGCATAAGAAGTACTTAAACCAAATGTGACACAAATTAAAATTAATAATATCTTTTTCATAATCTTCAAATTTAAATATCTACGTTGTTATAATTATATTGTGTGTCTATATTTTCATTAATGTATTCCTGAAGGTCTTCGTCGCTTGCAAGTTGCAAATCCTCCTGTGGTTCCGATACCTCAATTGCTACAGAGGTATCATCCGTATCTGTATCAGTATTAGTATATATTATGCCAGAGGAAGTATCTAACTGATTCACTAAATCTTCTGTTTTCACTTGATGAATAGCAAGAGAAATGTCTGCCTTTCTTTGTATATTCCATATAGAAATAGTAGTTAGCATTATTCCGATTATTACCGCAGCTGCCATTACTCTTTTCCATATTTGTAGTTGAATAACTTTCCCCTTTTTTTCTGAAATGGATTTAAATGAAACAGTTTCAAAATAATTTTCAGGAATAGAATAAGGCATTTTCTTTTCTATTCTATTTAGTAATGGAGCTATTTCTGCAGTTTCTTCTTCAAGCTGAATGCTGTTACAGATATTTTTGTCTAATGATTCAAAATATTCAGCAGGAACTGTATAAGGCATAACTCTTGATAATCCCTGTAAAAAGGAATTCTCTTCGTTTTGATGATTTAATATGTTTTCTTCTTCTTTCATAATACTATTTTATCTGACTTAAATAACGGCTAAGGTTTAATGAGTCTTTATATATTCTTCCACTTTTTTTGCTGCATGATGATAGCTTGCTTTCAAAGCACCTTCACTTGTTTCTAATATTTTACTCATTTCCTGATAAGGCAATTCATCATAATACCGTAAATTAAATACAAGTTTTTGTCTCTCTGGTAATGACTGTATAGCAAGTTGTAATTTCCATTCCAGTCTTGTGGCATCAAAGTTCTGATCTGCTTTTATTCTGTTGCCTAAAGTATCTTCCAGATCAGTCATACTTACCGATGCATGTTTCTTTTGTTGTTCCAGAAATGTCAGACTTTCGTTGGTAGCAATTCTGTACAACCAGGTATATAACTGACTATCTTCTCTGAAGTTCTGTAATCCCTTCCATACTTTTACAAATAAATTCTGCAGAACGTCATTGGTGTCTTCGTGACTAACAATCATCCTTCTGATATGCCAGTATAACCGCTCCTGATATTTTTTCAATATCTGATTAAACGCATTTTCTTTTGTTGCTTCATTCCTGAATTCCAAAAGTAGTTCACTATCTTCTTTATGCATCAAAAGGTAATTGTGGAAGTAAAGACTGATTATTGTTATAAAAGTTTATTCTGTTTTTTCATTTCATCTTTCCATCGCCATATATGCAGACAGGCATAAGTGCGGTAAGGCTTCCATTTTTGGGCTACTTTTTCCATTTGTGCCATCATCTCCTTTTTATTTTCTATATTTATTTTATACAACATACACATTCCCTGCTGAATTCCCAAATCATCAACGGGAAATATGTCTTCTCTGCCCAGCGTAAACATCAGCAGCATTTCGGTAGTCCATTTTCCAACACCTTTTATCTGTGTTAGAGTGGTCATTAATGTTTCATTGTCCATTTTATGCAGACGGGCATCTGTTAGTTTATTCTCGATAAAAAAGGCTGCCACATTATGAATGTATGCCGCTTTCTGACCCGACAGACCTATACTACGTAAAGTTTCAACAGGTGTATCCCTAACTTGTATTGTTGAAGGTTCTTTATTGTCATATAAAGCAATGAATCTTTTAAAAATAACATCCGCTACTTTGGTACTCAGTTGCTGACTCATTATACTGGCCATTAATTGCAGTGGAACATTTTTCCGATGATTCAATTCAAAGGAATGTTCTATTAATATCGAAGCAAGCTTCTTGTCTTTATTCAGATGATTTTTGTATTCCATTGGCACAAAGTAATAAAATTATACATCTCACAGCACAAAATTATTAAATACAATCCTCCTTATTGTGAATCATGAAAATACAACATGAATGATATAGAATAATATTATTAATTGATGATACTCATTTAAAAAGTTTACCCTTCGGGGACTATTGTAATTATTGTATTCAGCTTTTACAATAAGCGTTCTTTATATTACCTTCCTTACCCTCAAAGTGTACTTTCACGCAGATGTCTCTTTTTCTGTTTAGTATTAAGGACTCTGCGTTCTTCCTTTCCAGGGACAGATTGCAAAAACAGCGGCATTTTAGATGCATATCACTAAGGATTATTCTTACTTAATAATACAATAAATATTTTATTTATAAATAAACGTTGCCGGTAACAAATTTAGTTTAACCTTTGTATTCTAGAGCGGATAAGACCATTTTTTAAATACGCTTACCTTGGCATCATAAACGTAAATATCAAATAGCCTTGATTTTGTAAGAAAGTTAATTTCTATAAAAAAGGGTAACGTTTATGAACAAGTTTCATTTCACCTATTTATTCAGCATCTTTTGCATTCTTTGTACTGTAAACTGTATTGCAAAATCAGTTTGTACAACTATTCCTATAGCATATTCAGCTTCAAATGTTAAACAGCGCATAGCTGGAGGACTTCCTCCTGCCATTGGAGGACTTCCGCCAGTCATTGGAGGACTTCCTCCTGCCATCGGAGGACTTCCGCCTGCCACTGGAGGACTTCCGCCTGCCATTGGAGGACTTCCTCCTGCCATTGGAGGATGTCCGCCAGTCATTGGAGGATGTCCGCCTGCCAATGGAGGATTTCCTATTTTCATTAATAATGGTCAACCGATGGTAGGTTGGCTACCTATATTCATTCATAATGCCCTTCCAGACCTGGGTAATATGGTACACTATACCGGTGCTGTTCCTCCATAGATTTTATATATAGTGACGGATATTGGTTAACAATATCCGGGGAGTTTACAAGTTCAATTTATTTCAGGAAGAAAGATTTATACGAACGGGTTGCTTTCTTCTTCAAACCATTTATACTGTTCAAAATTCTAATATTATGTATTACGTAGAAAAAGCAATATTATTATTCGTTATTCAGTTAGGTACATTTTCCACCAATCTTAAAGGAGCATTGGCAACTTTGTTTGGATTTTCGGCAGCAGACCTTGCTAAAATAGAAGCTGATTATGCTTATATGCAGTGGGTAGTAAAATGTATGGATGCTATAGAGGCTTATAACACCAGTTATGTAGCTTATCAGCACCTGGTACGTTACGGAGCAAAAGACGTAACCACCATTGCAGAGCCTGTGTTTCCTGACTTAGGTACACCACCTGCTATAGTGCTTGCTGGTATTCAGAACAGATTTGTTGCTAATGTAAAAAAAATAAAAGGAAGCCCATTATGTACAGAGGATATTCAGAAAAAATTAGGCATTTTTTCATCCACTCCTGTTGCTAAGGGTGAAGCTCCTAATTTGAAAGTTATAGAAAGCGCGGGTTACCCGGCTATTTATTTTCATAAATACCATAATGATGGTATTAACCTCTATCGTGATAAAGGGGACGGTAAAGGTTATGGAACTGTGCCTTATAGAAACGTGTTTTTTAGTCCTTTTACAGACAAAGATGTTCCTGCTGAAGGACATACAGCTTTGTATAAATACAAAGCAATCTATTTATCTCATGATGAAGAAACGGGCAATTTCAGTGCAGAAGTAAGCATTACTATTGCAGGGAGATAGGGCCTCCCTGCCCTCCAAAAGAGGGTTCTAATACAAATACAGTTTAAGATGTTTAAAAGTTCAAAGAGTTCAAGGGGTTCAATGCAATTAACGTTGAACCTTTTGAATTTTTTAAACTAATTGAACTCAAACCAAAACCCCTACCACTTCACCACAAGCTTCAGATTCAGCATTCTTGGTGTAAGTCTGTTAGGCATAGCAAACGTATTGTTCTGATAGTCTTTTATCATCATATAGCTAATGGTATTCTGACGGTCAATCAGGTTGAATACTTCCAGACTTGCCCAGATACTTTCAAAGTTTCTGAAAGGAGAATGACTACGGTGTGGTCCGGTTTCTTTATCCAGCAACAGCGCACTAAAACCAATGTCAACCCTTATATAAGGTTCTATAATCAATGCATCCCTGTATTTCACATTGCCAGGAATACTGTAAGGCATATTGCTGCCATACAAAGTATTCAGATATACTTTAAAATTCTTATTGGTATTCAGATAATCCTGTAGAAACAAGCCAAGCGTAAGCAACCTATCAGTAGGACGGCGAATCCAGCCCAATTTATTTTTTATACTATCGGCAACCACCTTGTCGGTTGTATTGGCAGTAATGATGGAATCTTCCTTGTTTTTGTACTGATAATAAAACATATTATCAGGCTTTTCCATGCTGTTCATGATACCAAAACTTATCCAGCTTTCCGCATCTTTTACCAGCTCGGTATATAGCCTTGTTTCTAATCCCAGGGCATAAGCTTTTGCATTGTTATTACCAACATATTGCAGGCTTACATTATCAAGGTCATACAATGCCACATCCCATAGGTTTTTGTAATATGCTTCGGTAGTAAATCTTGCAGGACGATTATTAAGTTTAAAATTATAATCAAAACCACCACTTACCTGCCAGCTTTTCTGTGCTTTCAAACCTGTATTAAGGCTGCCATCAGGCAACCTCATTTCTCTGTAAAAAGGAGGCTGATAATACAAGCCTGCCGACATTTTAAGAATCACATCTTTAGTCCATCTTTTAGGTTTATACGAAAGTCCTGCACGGGGGGATAAGAAAAATTCTTTGTTCAGATTATTGTAATTATATCGTACACCAACCTGCATGGTAACATCGTTGGAATCTTTAAGTTGAATATTGTCCTGAACATAACCTGTCATTCTAAACAGGTTGATATTATTCTGAGCTTTTACTACATCGGTAAAATTAAAACCATGTGTAGAATAGGGAAGCGAATAACCTGCACTATCAGTATATTTCCATTCGTTCAACTTATCGTTGATGGTTTGACTCTCGAAACTATTACCCCACATAATAACCTGTTTCTTTAGTTCAAGTATTCCTTTATGAGAGGCATTCCATACACCTATATCTAAAGTATTGCGTGAAAAATTCTGATAAGCTCCAGCTCCCAATGGATTGATAATACTGCCATAAGTAGCGCTTGAATTATCAAAATCTCTGTTGCCAAATACATAAGCACCGGTAATATCTACATTCTCTGTTTCGTTGTTGTTGAAATGACTTAACATCCATTTCAGTTTCAGGTTTTTATTTACCTGCTGTGTGGCGGCATACCCAATAAAATTGGTTTTATAAGCATCTTTTTCCTGTCCCTGAAAATAGATATCAAGCCCTATGTTTTCGGTATATAAAGGGGTAAATACCGATGAGGTAAGTTGTGCTTCCTGAGGATATAATTCGAACTTGGTAGAAGAAAAATTAGCAAACAATTCCATCTGCCATTTTTTGCTGCACTGCCAGGTAATTAAAGACTGTAAATCGGAAGAGGAAGGGATATAATTTCCCTTAGTGGTTTGTCCGCTTAATAAGTTTTTATTGCTTCTGTTTCTTACACCAAATTCGTAAGTGATTTTATTATTCTTTGATATACCTTCCAGGTGCAATCCCTGCTCCAGCAAACCTACGTAAGCCGATCCGCCAAACTTCTTAGGTTTACGGTAAGTAATATCCAGCACACTACTCATTTTATCGCCATACTTACTCTGAAAACCACCATTGTAAAACTTTACATTGCCCGTCATTTCAGGATTAATAAAACTCAATCCTTCCTGCTGTCCACTCTTAATAAGGTAAGGACGGAAAACTTCAAAATCATTTACATAAATAAGGTTCTCATCGTAACTACCCCCTCTTACCGAATACTGAGAAGTAAGCTCATTGGAGCTACCCACAAATATTTTCAACAAACTTTCTATACCACTGATAGGCGAAGGATTTAAAATAGCTTTATCAGCATTTATCTCCACTCTGCCCGACTCTCTTCTTACCCTTTCATCTTTTATAATTACTTCACCCAGATTTGTAACATCTTTTTCAAGATGGATAGTTAAAGAATCATTTCTGTTTTTTGGGGAAATCAATTTTCTTAATGTATTGTAGCCTGTATGGGAAAAAACAACCGCTACAGATTGTGATGATGAAAATTTAATAATAAAGTAACCGCTGTCATTTGTTACAGTGCCAGTATTTTTATTTAGCACTGAAACTGAAACACCACTAATAGGCAAATCGTTGTCATCCAGCACAGAACCCTTTACAGCAAAGGCTTTCAACTGTTGTGCATCAGCAATATAGAATGAACCAATCAATAAAATAAATAATAAAATAAACTTCGTCTTGAGCATAAAATGAATGAAATCGAACCAAATATGACACATTTTTTCTACTTAGCTGAATTAATTTGGCAAATAAGCTGTTATAAGTGAAACTTATTGTGTAATTTAGCACAAAATTATTAATTATGAAGAAAATTTTACTAGCATTATCTGTATTGTTAATAGGTTCAACTATAACACAAGCACAAACAGTATTAACAAGATGGAATTTTGATGATTCATCTGTTTCATATCCTAGTCCAATGCCTGGAGATGGCACTGGTACTATTACTTATTTAGGTGCTGTTTCAAAGGCAGCAGCGTGGTCTTCCGGCAAACACGGAAAGAGATTAAGTGCAGCAAACTATCCTAAAAAATCAACTGATTCCAGTGGTTTAACAGGGGTTGTATTTTCAACAAGTACTACCGGAAAACAAGGAATTCATGTATGCTACTATTATAAATTGAGTTCTACAGCTTCTCAAACTCATCAGTTGAAATATTCTACTGATGGTGGTGCAACATGGACTCCATTTACATTTACAGCAACTAATCCAACTATCACCAATATTACTACAGGTGGTAATTTCTGGACAGATGTTCCTAACAGTGTTATCTATGATACCGGAGCACAATCTGCAACTGTATGGGCATTGCTTTCTTATGATTTAACAGGAATTGCTGCTGTAAATAATAGTACAAACTTTAGTGTTTTAGTAACCCCGGTATTTGTACCTGGAACTGCAGCATACAAAGCTTCTTCTGGAGCTAAAAGTTATGGTTCAGGCGGCACACATGGTTTTGACAGTGTAACTATTAGTTATGATGGGGTGTTTCCTGTAACTTTAAAAGGATTTAATGCTTCTGTAGTTAATAACCTGACAAAGCTTTCCTGGACTAGTGAAAATGAAATAAATGTTGCTGGTTACGAATTAGAAAAAAGCTTAGATGGTAAAACATTTATGCAGGTTAATGCTGTTAATCCTTCGGGCAAATCAACCTTTACTTATACTTCAAATGATGTTGCTCCTAAAGGAATTACTTTTTATCGTTTAAAGATAATAAGTTTGGATGGTAGCTATACATTTAGCAACGTAATAAGTGTAAACGGAAAGATAATGGGTACTGGAATACACATTTATCCTAATCCTGTTTTAGCAAACGTTACTGTATCTTACAATAAAGTTTCTAACAATGCATCTTTGTTGGTTTATACAACTGATGGAAAATTGGTTACTTCTTCTAAACTAATAGAAGGTTCTACTCAAACTACAGTTGATGTAAGTACTTTAAAAACAGGAAAATATGTTCTGACTATGAATGATGGTACTGAAAAACAATCTACTGTTTTAATTAAACAATAATAAAAATCTATTCTATATAATAGTAGAATAAATAAACATAAAAAAGCAGGTAAGAAATAATATTCTTACCTGCTTTTTTATGTTTATTAGATAATCTGAGAAACTATATCAGAATTTTAAATCCGACAGTTAATCTGTTACTGACCTTATTTAATTAAACTTGTTTATCTCGGTACAAAGCGATCCGAAAATATCGTCGATACTACCTTCTCCTACCACATTCACTACTTTATTGAATTGTTTGTAGTAATCAGAAACAGGTAATGTTTCGTTTTTGTAAACTTCCTGTCTTTTCTTTTGAACCACAGGATTAGCATCGTCGGCTCTACCACTTGTTTCGCCACGTTTTACCAATCTTTTAATTAATTCTTCTTCATTTACCTGAAGAAACAATACAGTACTAATAGAAGAATTCTTTTTCGCCAGTAACTCGTCCAAAGCTGTTGCCTGAGCTACTGTACGGGGAAATCCATCAAAAAGAAAACCTTTAGCAGTACTATTGGTATCAATACAACAGTCAATCATACCAATAACTACTTCGTCAGGAACTAGTTTTCCTTCATTCATGAAACCTTTAGCTGCCATTCCTAAATCGGTTTTAGCAGCAATCTCACTTCTAAGCAAATCGCCGGTACTGAGATGTTTCAATTGATATTGTTGAACTAGTTTCTCACTCTGCGTGCCCTTACCGCTTCCCGGAGGGCCAAAAAGAATAATGTTGAACATGGAGGGATGTTTATTTTTAAACTTAAAGCGCAAAGAAAAGGCATTATTATTAAATCATTAACTTACCAGTCATCATTTTTTTTAAAAGCAATATAAACGAGGCTGAACTTTACGGAATATTAACTGTTATTCGTTCATTATGAAGACAATATTGTTCTCTTTAATGCTGATATGTACTTTAGTAATATCTTGCAATTCTCAAAATAATACAAACAATAATATGGAAGAAATAAAATCACCGCATTATTCTAACACAGATACTAATCAGGTAGTAGTGCCTAATGCAGAATGGAAGAATCTATTGAGTACTGAAGTATATCATGTAGCCCGTGAAAAAGGAACGGAACGGCCTTATACCAGTAAGTTTGAAAGTTCTAAAGAAATTGGAACATACTACTGTGCTGTTTGTGGAAATCCTTTGTTTAAAAGTGATACTAAGTTTGAGAGTGGTTGCGGATGGCCAAGCTTTTATCAGCCTTTAACCAAAAGTTCAATCATTTATACTCCTGATAATACGCATGGTATGAAAAGAACAGAAGTTCAGTGTGGCAGATGTCATTCTCATCTTGGCCATGTTTTCAACGATGGGCCACTGCCAACGGGATTAAGATATTGTATAAACGGAGTAGTGCTAGACTTTAAAAAGGCAGATGAAGCTAAGAAGAGGTATGATGATAAGCATTAATCAGAAGGCAGGAGACAGGAGAATTCAAATACAAAGAGGAATACATTGTACTGAATGATTTCAGTATATGTATTCCTCTTTAAATAATTTAAATATTCTCAGTATTATTTGTATTATTCTATCTCCTCATTCCTGTCTCCTATCTACTCTATCGTCCCGAAACTTTTCTTAGCTGTTGCAACAAGGCTCTGAGGTCTTTAGATACCGGAGCTTCCAGATGATAATCAAATCCTCCAAAACGGAATTTTAATTCACAGGAATGTAAACCAAGTCTTGATAACATTGGCTTTTCTTCCTCATACTTTGAAGGCTTGTATTTCTTTTTGAAAGAAGATAATAATATAGGTGCTGGATTGCCATACAGTTCATCGCAGACAATAGTATGTTGTATATACTGCATGTGTACCCTTATCTGATGTGTTCTGCCAGTATGTATCCTGAATTTAAGCCAGCTAAAGCCCTTAAGACTTTCCAGCAATTCGTAGTCGGTCAAAGATGGTTTACCTTTTGCATGAGTAAGCATAGTGCCTCTTTTAGCAGGATTTTCCATAATAGGTACTTCTACACTACCTGCAGGAATTTCCATACTACCATAAACTAATCCTACATAATATTTAACTACATCCCTGCTTTCAAACAGCATAGATAACTCTCTGTGTGCTTCGGCATTTTTGGCAAAAACGATTACACCACTCGTATCTTTATCCAGACGATGTACAACAAATACTTTACCCAGGTGAGATTGTAACTGATTCTTTAAGGAATCTTCAACACCCATCCTATCGGGGATAGACAATAATCCCGAAGGTTTGTTGATAGCAATAAAATGTGGATTATCTTCCAGTACGTCAAAAAACTTAGTCAGCATTCTTTTCTTTTGTTTTTCTTACATAGCTCTGATTCATGAATTTCAGGAGGCGCACTTCTTTAAAATTCAGAAAACGCCACTGACCTCTTTCTACATTCTTTTTCGTAAGGTTACCAAACATTACTCTGTCAAGACCCTTAACATCGTAACCCATGTGTTCGAAAATACGACGCACAATACGGTTTCGGCCGCTATGAATTTCAATGCCTATTACCGATTTATCCTTTGGATCTACATAACCAATACTGTCAACATGAA
>Ga0007882_10000688_pt1 | contig 19897 bp, 19 predicted proteins | sample CryBogCBH12Aug01_FD_71195 | JGI IMG/M metagenome (GOLD analysis project Ga0007882, IMG submission 71195) | Freshwater microbial communities from Crystal Bog, Wisconsin, USA - CBH12Aug09.1 | ecosystem: Environmental > Aquatic > Freshwater > Lake | place: Crystal Bog, Wisconsin, USA | collected... | reverse complement strand
GCTCAACGGCCTGCTCACGCGCAGCAACCAGGCGCAAATCTATGTGCCCGGCACCTGCCAGCCCAGCAACGCCCTGACGACCGGCGAGAGCTATCAAATATTCGCCTGGGCCACCGCGCCGGGCTTCGCCACGTCGGATTTGGTGGTCTTTTACGTGGCTCAAGCCCATTAAACCATCGCCCTTTAGCCGCAGCCCCCGAACGTTGCCAGGAGAATTTGGACTGCGGCGGCAAGCGCAGCGCGACGCCGCTTTTCCACGCGCGAACCCGCTGCGTCCTCCGGGAAAACTCTGTGGCGGACGAAGACGGTCACAGACCGCCGCTACAACAAAAATAGTTTTAGCCAAAATCCAAAACCATGAAACACATCCTCAAATCCATCCTGCTCGCCCTCGTCCTACTGCCCACCGCCCGCGCCACGCCCCCGGCCCCGCCATATTTGCATGCGCAAGCCATCGGCGGCCTCTGGCCGGGACCGGGACTGCCGCTCACCTTTACCTTTACCGGCCAAACCGTCACCAATGGCGGATTGGCCAGCAACGTGGTCTTGCATGTGGCCTGCGATGAGACGGATTTGTATGCCACCCCCGCGTTTGCCGCTGGTGGCATCAACTGGACGCTTACCGGCAGCCTGATTGTGGCCGGCACGAATTTGCAGGTGGCGGTCAGCTTCAGTTCGGACAGTGCCAGCAACGCCTTGGGCGGCGCAGCGCTGGTGCTGACCAATTTCAATGCCGCCACCAATACGCTGTATCTCTGGCAAAGCGGCACGGGCCTGGATGCCACGCTCACCGGCCAAAGCCTCACCTCGCCGAGCCTGCCAGCTTGGGACGCCTACGGTGCCGCATTCAATGCCACCAACGGCTGGCCCTGGCGGATTTACCGTTCGTCCACTTGGTCGCTGGCCGCCCTGACCAACGGCCTGAACCCCGGCGATTTCGTGCTCGCCTCCAGCAACGGCCAAGCACTCATCGGCCTTTGGCTCACCAACGGCGTGCCCGTGATAAAACAACTGCTGCCCTGACGGTTCATGCGATGTAGACTGCCTCTCTAATCAAGGCAATCAAGGCAATCAAGGCAATCAAGGCAATCAAGGCAATCAAGGCAATCAAGGCAATCAAGGCAGTCCGCGACGGAGCACAGAGCATTGCTCTGCGAGTTCTCGGCCAAGGCTGCCGGACTTGCCCCCAACTTAAAACTTAAAACTCAGCACTCAAAACTTTATGAGTTCAAGGCAATCAACCCCCTGTGGCGGCGGGCATCTTGCCTGCCGTGGAGCCGGGGCTTCCAGCCCGGCGGCAAAGGCTCCGCTAGTAGCAGCGGTGGGTTTTGCGCCAGAGAGTTGGCCCGGCCGATGTGTTCCGGGGGGTGCCATTCTTTGCTCCACAAACCGTGCCCGGGAAACTAAAATGTCCCCATGACCAGACACTGTCATCAATGCGGGGAGCCTTGGGTCATCTCCGGCAACCCCGGGCGGGGCGAGGTGTGCATGAAATGCCGCGCCGACCTCCGCGTGTGCCTGAACTGCGCCAGTTACGACCCGCGTGTGGCCCAACAATGCCGCGAACGCCGCGCTGAACCGGTGCTCGAAAAGGCCGTCGGCAACTTCTGCGAATACTTTGAGTTCGCCCGCCGCGCGTGGTCAGCCAAAAACGAAACCAACCCCCGCGAGGCGGCCGCCCGCGAACAATTGAAAAAACTGTTCGGCGACTGACCCTCACCGGTTAGCATGTCCCCATGAAAGTCAGCGGATTCACCTTTTTGCGGAACGGCCAGAAGCTGGGCTACCCGTTTGTCGCCTCCATTCGTTCCATTTTGCCCTTGGTGGACGAGTTCGTCATCGCCCTCGGACCCTGTGATGACGCCACTGAACCGATGTTGCGCGAAATCGGCGACCCCAAAATCCGCATCATTCACACGCGCTGGAATGAAAACATTCAGCCCGAATACAGCGTGAAGGGCTTCGTGTTCGGCCAGCAGAAGAGCATCGCCCTGTTCAACTGCACGGGCGACTGGGCCTTCTATCTCGAAGCCGACGAAATTCTCCACGAGGATGATCTGCCCAAAATCCGCGCGGCCATGGAAAAACACCTGCCCGATGCCCGCGTCGAGGCGCTGGCCTTTGACTACCTGCATTTTTACGGCAACCAAAACACCGTCGCCTGGTCACCGGGCTGGTATCGCAGCGAGGTGCGCATCATCCGCAACACCATTCCGGCATGGTCGAGCGAATCATTATTCTTCAACGTGGTGGTGGATCACAAGAAATCGCGCTACCCGCGCGCCGTGCACACCGGGGTGACTATTTATCACTACGGATGGGTGCGCAGCGAGGAGCAGATGAACCTGAAAACCGAGGCCAGCTTCAAGTTTTGGGTGGAACAGCCGTTGCCCCGCGTGGATTACACCCAAATTGACGCGGCCATTTTCAAGCCGTTTACCGGTCGTCATCCCCAGGCGGTGCAGGCTTGGCTGCCGCCAGCCGAAGGAATTTTTCAAGCCGCCCCGGGTTACCAGCCGACCAAGCGCGAAAAAAAACACCGCCTCATGCTCAAGCTGGAAAAATGGTTCGGCCTGCGCTTCGATAAAATCCACTACCTGCGCGTGCGGTGACTGTGCGGCGTGCGCCCTCCATGTAACTATGCAACTATGCAACCATGCAACAGTTCAATGAGTGAATAGTTAAATAGTTACATGGAGAGAATGCCCCGCCTCACTGCGGCCGAATTTGACGCGCAAAGTCGGCGGGCTGCATGTCGCCGTGGGGGACGGCGGCGCGCGCGAGCTTGTATTGCCAGCGCCGCCAGCCGGTGAGCGGCTCGTCAAAAACACTCAGCGCAACGAGCTTGGCCACGCGCCGGTAGGCCCGGACTTTTTCCGCGCGGTAAGGCAGCGACGCTTCGGGCGATTCAAAATACTGCCCCCACGCGATGGAGCCGGACACACCGAACGCCCCAAAGTGCGGTGAGAGCAGGATGTCCTCCGCAAACACCCGTACCGGGCCGTCGTGGGAATGCAGGACATCGTGCAGGGCCACAATCGCCCCGTTGGCGAGAAACGGCCGGAAGACGTCGAAATCCCGTTTTGCCCCGGCATGGGTGTGGTCGCCGTCAATCCACAGAAAGCGAATCTTGCGACCCGGCTCCCATTTGGCGGCCAGTTCCTGGGAAAAAATCTGATGAAATTCCACCGCCTCCGCCACCCCGGCCCGCTGCAAGTTTGCCTGAAAATCCAGCCAGCCGCTGGCCTGGCCGCGCAAATCGGGACAGGTCTTGGATGGCGAGGTCAGTGGATCCACGGCCACAATTTTGGTTTCTCCCGCCAGCGCAGCACTCTTGGCCAGCACAATGGTCGAGCGCCCCTTGAAACTGCCAATCTCCAGGATAACCCCCGGGGCCGAAGGCATGGCCGCCAGCAGCGTCAGGCAGCGGATTTCGCGGTCAGTCAGATGACCCTCGACTTGGCGGACGGACTCCAGCGAGTTGGCCACCGCCCGTTCAAAAGTTTCAGGGTTCATTATGTCGGCCAATTTCTGCGAAAAGCCCCGCGAATTCAAGGAAGTTTCTCCGGAGCAGGCACAAAATTGCGGCTGCGGCGCCGTGCTTCGGGCTTCGCCCCGCGCCCGGCCCCCGCCTCAAAACACCTGCGGCACGCCCTCTTCCAGAATTTTCAGGCGCGGGGTCAGCTTCTGTTCCGCCATCAGCTGGCGCAACCAGCGCGGCGGCTCGTCCATGGCCTCGAACGACAGCTTGAAGGTGCCGTAATGCATCGGCACCAGGGTTTTGGCCCGCAGATCCTTGAACGCCTGCACCGCCTCATCCGGCCCCATGTGCACCTTGCGGAAAGTTTCCGGGTGATACGCGCCAATGGGCAGCAGCGCAATCTCCGGAGCCAGCCGCCGGCCGATTTCCGCGAAGCCGTCGAAATAGGCGCTATCCCCCGCGTGATAGATTTTGCGGCCCTGGTATTCCAGCACGAACCCGCCGTAGCCCCGGTGCTGGTCGTGCAGCGTGCGCGCACCCCAGTGCTGGCTGGGGGTGAAAGTCACCTTCCAGTCCCCCTGCGAAAAAGTCTCCCACCAGTCCATTTCGACGATGCGGGAAAAGCCCAGGTTCCGTGCCAGGTCGCCCACGCCCCAGGGCATGACGCCGATTTTCGGCGCGGGCAGACGGCGGAGCGTGGGCTTGTGGAAGTGGTCGTAGTGCGCATGCGTGAGCAGCACCAGGTCAATGGGCGGCAAATCCCGAATCTTCAGACCGGCCCGCTTGATGCGTTTGAGCAGAAAAAGCCAGTTGGCGAAATTGGGATCCACCAGCACGTTCAGGTCGCTGAACTGAATGAGAAAGGACGCGTGGCCAATCCAGGTGATGGCCACCTGCCGGCGTTTGAGCCGGGGGAACACCGGCCGGCGCTGAATGCCCGAGCGCGGGGTGAACCAACCCTTCCAAATCAGTTCCTGAAAAAACGTGCGCGGGTTAAAATGTTTGGCGGGGGTCAAATCCTTGAACGACCGCGGCAGCTTGCGCTGGGGCGGTGCCGGACGAACCGAGCCGGGTGCCTTCATACCCTGATAGTAATCCAAAGTCCGCCGGAGTGAACGGGAAAATGCGGGGCTATTTGCCAGCGGGGAGCTTCGCGCCTGGTTCGGGTGCCGGACCCTGCAGCGGCTGCGGGGCGCGCAGCTTTTTGTAGATCCAACCTTCGAGCGGCCGCAGCGGCTTGAGCCAGAGATAAAACGGTGAATAGACCAGGCGCAGCCGAACCACGGAGAGAAACATCGTGAACGAGGAGCGGAACAGCGAGGAGGTGACCTTGGAGCCGATCATGTCCGTCCACTCAATCGGCACCTCGCGCAGCCGGTAGCCGGCGCGCTTGATGGAGACCAGCAGGTTGACATCAAACGAGAGATCGGCCAGCCGGAGAGTCGGATGGATTTTTTCCACCACCTCGCGCCGGATGACCTTGCAGGGGCACTGGGTGTCCTTGATGTCCATCCAGAACAGCAGTTCCACGATGGTGTGAAAGGTGCGGCTGGTAATGCGGCGCAGGCGGGTTTGCGACTTGTGCAGGATGGCGCCGGGCAGCCAGCGGGAGCCGATGACGGCATCGGCGGTTTTCAGGTGGCCGAGCAGTTGGAGCACGGCCGAGGGCGGCGTCGCGCCATCCGCATCCACATAACCGATGACATCCGCCAATGGGGCGAGCTTGAGGCCCTCGATGAGCGCTCCGCCCTTGCCGATGGGGTCGGGAAAATTCTGGAAGCGGATGCAGGCGAATTCATTCGCCAACCGCTGAACCACGGCGAGGGTGTTGTCGCGGCAGCCGTTCAGGATGACGATAATCTGATATTTGCCGTCATAATGCTGCTGGAAATAGTCCGCGTAGCCGCGCAGCACCGGTTCGATGCGCGCTTCTTCGTTGTAAGCCGGGATGAGCAGCAGCAGGCTGGGTTCGGACACCCGCCACAAATAGCGAATTTGCGAGGGAAAGGCAATCATGCAGCTTGGGGGGCGGAATAATAGGGAGCCGGCCGCCGGAAGCAGGCAGTTGGCCGGACCGGGAGCGTGGCAGACGGCCCAACCTGCTGCCGGGACAAAGTGCAAATTTCCTAACAAAATGAAGGTTTTTACTTGCAGGCCGCCGCCGAACCGCTTTAATGAAGGCTGAAACGCAAACCAACAACACATAATCATCCCCATAATATATGGCTAAAGCTCTGACCAAATCACAAATCGCCTCGGAAATCGCCGAAAACAACGGCATCACCAAAAAGCAGGCGGTTGAAATTCTCGAACACCTCGCGGTGCTCGCCTACAAGCATGCGAAGGATTCGTTCACGATTCCCGGCCTGGGCAAGCTCGTGTTGGTGAACCGCGCCGCGCGCATGGGCCGCAATCCGGCCACCGGCGAAACCATCAAGATCAAGGCCAAGAAGGTCGTGAAGTTCCGCGTGGCCAAGGCCGCGAAGGACGCGATCCTCGGTAAGAAGTAATTTTGGTTTTCCTCGTCAGGCGTCCGGTTCATCCCGGACGCCTGTTTTGTTTTTCGCGCCGACTTGGGAACGGGGAACTAACGCGGAGCTACCGAGGAGCGCGGAGCATAGCTTTGCAAGTTCCCAACCAGCCCCAGTTTGGAGTTCCGGTTTCAACCGGTTCCACAGCCCCGAACCGTTCCGATCATTGGATGTTGGGCGTTCGATGCCTGTCCGCCGTAGCCTTGGCGTAGGTGGATTGGGTGTTGGATGTTTCCCAATTCGCCTCAGCGTTGAATTCCCCTGCGCCAAGCCGAAAACTTTCCGCCGGGAGGGTTTCAACTAGCCTAAAAATGCGCTGACCTTGCCAAAAAATGCAAAGCCACTATCCCGGGGCGATGTTTTATGCTATGCCTATGCCGGATTTGAAAACTGTCACTCCCCAGCCGCCGCTGACGGCGCGCGAACGCTTTAACCGGGCGGCCCGCTGCCTGCCCGTGGACCGCCCCCCGGTCTGGCTCATGCGCCAGGCCGGCCGCGCCCTGCCCGAATACCGCAAGCTCAAGGAAACCTACACCTTCGTGCAACTGGTGCAGAACCCCGACCTGGCCGTGGAAGTCACGCTCCAGCCGGTGCGGCGGTTCGGCTTCGATGCCGCCATTCTCTTCAGCGACATTCTCGTGATTCCCGAGGCGCTCGGGCAGTCCTACCACTTCCGCGAGACCGGCGGCGTGGTCATGGATTTTGCCGTGCAGAGCAAGGCGGATATTGAAAAACTTTCCGTCGCCCAGGTCTGCGACAAGTTGAGCTACGTGGATCAGGCTCTGCGCCGGCTGCGGAAGGAACTGGGTGACCAGACCGCGCTCATCGGTTTCAGCGGATCGCCTTGGACGCTGGCGACGTTCATGATGGAAGGGGCCAGCGTGCCCAAATACAGCCGCGCGCTGGCGCTGTTCCGCGAAGACCCCGCCACATATTATGCGCTGGCAGAAAAGCTGACAGACGCCGTGACCGCCTACCTGAAAATGCAGGTGGCGGCGGGCGTGGATGTGGTGCAACTTTTTGACAGCCACGGCGGCCATCTGGCGCCGCAGGAATTTCAGGAAGCCAGTGGCCGCTGGCTGCGGGACATCATCGGCCAGTTGGGCGGGGCGGTGCCGGTCATCACCTTCTCGCTGGGCACACACGGGAACTGGGCTGACCTCGTGGCCACGGGCACGAATGTGCTGGGCATTGACTGGCAGACCTCGCTGGCCGAAGTGCGCCAGGTGATTCCCGAGGGCATCGGTTTGCAGGGCAATCTGGCCCCGGCGTTGTTGAGCGATGCCACTCCGGAAGTGGTGGCGCAGGAAACCAAAGCCGTGCTGGCGGCCATGCGGGGCCGGAACGGGCACATCTTTAATCTCGGCCACGGGTTGACGCCGGCGGGAAAACTGGAAAACATTGCCGCGCTGGTGGAGACGGTCAAGCAGTCGGCGGCCTGAACGCGAAACTATTTTTGCATGAAAACACTGAATGTGGATCTGGAACTGGTGCGCAAATACAACGTGGCCGGGCCGCGTTACACCAGCTATCCGCCGGCGACGAAGTTCACCGACGCCGTCACGCGCGAACAACTCGCCGAACAGATTGCGGACAACAACCGCACGCCGCGCGAGCTGTCCCTGTATTTTCACCTGCCCTTCTGCGAAACGCTCTGCTGGTTCTGCGGCTGCACCACGGTCATCACGCTGAACCATGACAAGGGCCGGGATTACCTGGATTATCTCGAGCGCGAAGTCGCCCGCATGGCCCCGCGCCTCAACGCGCAGCGTCAGGCGGTGCAGCTCCATTTCGGCGGCGGTACGCCCACGTTTCTCCGGCCGGACGAAATCCGCCGCCTCGGCGACATCATCCGCAAACATTTCACCCTGGCCCCGGACATCGAGGCCGGGGTCGAAGTAGATCCGCGCCGCCTGACGCGCGACCATCTGGTGGCGCTGCGCGAGATTGGCTTTAACCGCGCCTCCATGGGCGTCCAGGATTTCAATCCCACCGTGCAACAGGCCGTCCACCGTATCCAGCCGCGCGAGATGACGCAGCAGGCCATGGACTGGATGCGCGAACTCGGCTTTGGCTCCATCAACCTGGATTTGATTTACGGGCTGCCGCACCAGACGCCGGCAACCTTCCGCGAGACCCTCGACACGGTGCTTGAAATGAAGCCCGACCGCCTCGCGGTATTCAGCTACGCGCACGTGCCGTGGATCAAGCCCGCGCAGAAAATTCTCGAGGATAAAATACTGCCCACGCCGGAATCCAAGATTGAGGTGCTGAAGCTGGTCATTGAAAAGCTGACTACGGACAACCAATACGTCTATATCGGCATGGACCATTTTGCCAAGCCGAACGACGAGCTGGCGGTGGCGCAACGGAACAAGCAGTTGCAGCGGAATTTTCAGGGCTACAGCACGCGGGCCGGCGCGGACATCTACGCCTTCGGCATGTCCGCCGTGTCGCAGACGCCGGACATTTACTGGCAGAACGAAAAAGAACTCCCCAAGTATCAGACCGCCGTGGATGCCGGCCATCTGCCGCTGCACAAGGCCTACCTGGTGACGGCCGAGGACAAGATTCGCCGCGATGCCATCATGCGCACCATGTGTGATCTCTCACTCGATTTCGCGGCGATGAGTGCGCGGCTAGGCATCAATTTCGAGCAGCACTTTGCGGCGGAACTGGCCCAGCTCGCGCCGTTTGAAGCCGATGGTCTGGTGAAGCGCGTTCCCGGCGGCCTGGAAGTGACGGACACCGGTCGCCTCTTCATCCGCAACATCGCCATGTGTTTTGACAACACGCTGGCACCGCTCGGCGAACGGCGGCATTCCAAGACCATTTGAACGGCGGCACCGCCAAAACCGGGCCGGATTTTTAACCGCGAAATACGCCGAATACGCGAAAGGGGGCAAAGGTTTCTGTCCCAAGTTCGCGTATTTCGCGTATTTCGCGGTTTATTTCTTGGTGCTACTGCCGTTGGTAACGCGGGCGCTCGGAAGCAATCCGTTCGCATTGGGCTTTGGGGTAATGCCCGAAGTTGACCAGCAGGCCCAACTTCATGCCCGTCGCTTTCAGATAATTCTGAAGCTGGGCGCGATGTTCGTCGGTCAGTTCCTTTGCGGCCTTTATTTCCAAAACGATTTTGTCGTAACAGATGAAGTCCGGCTCGTAGGCGGAACGCAAAGGGCGGTTTTTGTATTCCAGCGCGAGCGGCTTTTGGGCCGCAAATGGAATGCCTTGCAAACCCAACTCTATTTCCAGGCATTCCTGATAAACCGCCTCCAGAAATCCGCAGCCCTTTTCCCGGTAGACTTCAAAGCAGGCCCCAATGATCTTGTAACTTTCTTCTTGGTAAATAATCCCGGTATTCATGCAGGGCAAAACCTGCCATACGGGTTAAATTCCGTCAGCCAATTTTTGACTGCGAAGACCGCAAAATAATTACGCGAAATGGGACATTTGTGGCTACCCATTTCGCGTATTCCGCGTATTTCGCGGTTAAAGTGCTTTTGCGGTTCAGGCCGTCTTGACCTTCACCTTGTGGCCTTTGATTTCCGCGCGGTTGAGCTTGGCGATGATGCCATTGGCGTGTTCGGCGCTGACATCCACAAACGTGTGCCGTTCGCGCACATCCACCTTGCCGACCACTTTGCCGGGCAGGCCGGTTTCGCCGGCCACGGCATTGACCAAGTCAATCGGCACCACGCCCTGTTCCTCGCCGATGCTCACCCACAGGCGGGTCTGGTTTTCCGGGACTTTGCGGCTGTCCTTGGTCTTGCCCTTGGGCCCGACGGTTTCGGGTTTGGCTTTGGCAGCCGGGGCAACGGCTTCGGGGGCCGGAGTCTTGACGGAAGCCAGAATCTCGTCGTCGGAGTAGGTCTTCGCCGGGGCGGGTGCAGCGGCGGCGAACGTTTTAATTTCAATCACCGGCGCGGCAGCCGGGGTGGCAGTGGCGGCCGGAACCACCTTGGGGGCCATGGCTTTCCACGGCGCATTTTTGGGAGCGGGCGCGGGCTTGGCCGGCGTTTCCACAAACGGCGAGGGCCGGCGCGGCTCGACAAAAGCTCGGTCATCCCGGCGATGGTCCCGGCGGTCATCGCGGCCGCCACGCTCGTCGCGCCCGCCGCGATCATCCCGGCGGTCGAAACGGCCCGGGCGGTCGTCGCGCTGGGGCGGGCGGTCCCGGCGGTCAAAGTCGCCGCCGCGTTCCTCGCGCTGCGGGCGTTCGTAGCTTTCCGTGGCGGGCGCAGCCTTGGCGGCTTCGCCGGTTTTCAACTGGTGAATCAGGGCCGAGGCGATTTCGGTGGAACCAAAACCCTCTTCCAGGAGCCGGTCAATCAGCCGGTCGTATTTCTGGTATTCGCCGCTGGTGAGCAGGGCGCGGAGTTTTTCGAGGAAAACATTTTCCCGCGCCTCGGCCACCTCGACTTCGGTGGGCACCTTGCCGCGCTGGATGCGCACGTTGGTGAAGCGTTCGATGTTGCGGATTTGAAACAGCTCGCGCCCGGGCACCAGCGAGATGGCGCGGCCACTGCGGCCGGCGCGACCCGTGCGGCCGATACGATGGACGTAATCTTCCGGGTCGTAGGGCAGATCGTAATTGAACACCACCTGCACGTCGTCCACGTCAATGCCGCGAGCGGCCACATCGGTGGCCACCAGAAATTCGAGGCCCGACTTGCGGAACTTGTTCATCACGCGGTCACGCATATTCTGGGTCATGTCGCCATGCAGGCGGTCGGCCTGATAACCGGCAGCTTCCAGGTGATCCACCAGATCATCCACCATGCGCTTGGTGTTGCAGAAAATGATGCCCAGCTTGAGGTCATACAAATCAATGAGCCGCATGAGCAACTCCATCTTGAACCGGCGATCCACTTCGAAATAGACCTGATCCACGGTGGGCACCGTCATGGCCTTCTGCTCAATTTTGACATTTTGCGGCTCGCGCGAATGGGTTTCGATCAGGTCGCGAATCGGCTTGGGCATCGTGGCCGAGAAGAACACCGTCTGGCGTTCCTTGGGCATGGCCTTGAGAATGTGATCAATGTCCTCGCGGAAACCCATGTTCAACATCACGTCTGCCTCGTCCAAAATCGCCATCTTGACGGTTTCGAGGCGGAGCGTGCCCCGGCGCATGTGGTCCATGATGCGGCCCGGGGTGCCGATGACAATTTGTGCGCCCTGTTTGAGGCCGAAATACTGGCGCTCGTAGGACTGGCCGCCGTAAATGGGGAGGGCGTTGATGCCGCGCTTGAAGAAGGCGATTTTGTGGATTTCCTCGGACACTTGGATGGCCAACTCGCGGGTGGGGCAGAGGATGAGCACCTGCACCTCGCGTTTGGCGGGGTCCACCTTTTCCACGGCGGGAATGCCAAAGGCGGCGGTCTTGCCAGAACCGGTCTGGGACTGGCCCACGATGTCGCGGCCCGTGAGCAGCACGGGAATGGCCTCAGCCTGGATGGGCGAAGCCTGCTCGTAGCCGAGTTTGTCAATGGCTTTCAGCACTTCGGCGGAAAGTCCCAGGTCTGTAAACAGTTTGGATGTCATACGAATGTCTAAGCGACGGGGTCAGTTTAGCAGAAACCCCGCCGGTACAGAGACAAATCTTGCGGGTTGTCGCCGGAGCCGCATCCCGGCACCTCCGGTCGGGTGCGTGGCTCCGTGCGCGCCGTCGTGGTAAATCCCCAGCTTCCCTTGACTGGTGCCACCGGGACAATTCAACCCTCCGCGACCGTCAAGCGGACACCAATTCAATTTTCACTTTCTGTCCCAGGGCGCTGGCGGCTTTGCCCAACGTGGTCAGTGTGACCGAAGTATTGTTGGCATCCAGCAAGCGATCCACCGCTGTCCGACTGGTTTGCCTGCGGACGACCATTTCAGCTTTGGTGATTTCCTGGTTTTCCAACAGGCGATTGAATTGCAAGCTCACCGCCTGGTTCAGGGCACGGGTTGCAACTTCACCGAGGATGCCTGCTTCGTTCAGGAAATCCCGGAAGTCGCCGCCGCGATGTTTGTTGATCTGGCTCATAAATCTTGTCGGTATTGTTTTTTACGTTGCTTCGCCAGTGCCAGTTCATCGTCCGCGTCTTTTGCGTTTTCTTTATGAAGCCGTGCAAAAGCCCGACTCCTTGGAGGGCCTTCACAGGCCCGCCTGCAGGGCGGCACGCACGAGGCGGCATTCGCTGTAGTCGTATTTGCCACCGAGGGATTCCACCACCCCGGTGAGGTTTCCAAAGCCGTGCTTCGCGAAGGCCGCTGCGATGTCCTGGCGCGCGGCGGCGGCGGCTAGTTGTTCGATATTCACTTTTTCCCCGGCGAGGATGGCTTCTTCCAGATGGGTCGCAATCGTGCCCGCCTTGAGGCCGCGCAGGCGGGCGATTTCCGTGACGCTCTTGCCCTGACGGAAAAAGTGCAGCGTCTCGCGAGTGGTGTCGTTCAGGTGCGCCTTGCGCGGCGCGGGCGCGGCGGGTTCGGCGAAGGAGTCATCCGCAAACATTTGGCGCGGGTTGGTTTGCAAATGCGCCGCAATCTCGCCGAGAAAGGCTTCGCCGAACTCGCGCAGTTTCTTGTCGCCCACGCCGCTGATGCGCGAAAACTCGCCGGCCGTCTGCGGATAATACCGCGCCATCTGCCGCAGGGCCACGTCGGAGAAGATGATGTAGGACGGCACACTGCGGTCGTCGGCCAGTTGCTTGCGCAAAGCGCGCAGTTTCTCGAAGAGCGCCTCGTCGCAGCCGATTTCGCCGATGCGGTGCTGCTCCGGCGCGGGCGCGGCCACGGGCCGCGTGAGCGTGATTTTCTGGCGTGTCCGGAGCGCGGCCCGGCCGGCTTCGGTGATTTCGACGGTGTGGAATTTCTCCGGGTTCTGGAGGAGCAGGCCGAGCCGGACGAGTTCGCGGCCGATGGCACCCCATTCCGCGCGGGTGTGCTCGCCGCCGATGTTGTAAGTAGAGAGCGTCTCGTGGCCGAACTTGCGGACCTTGTCCGTGTCCGCGCCGCACAACACTTCCACGATATGCTGGATGCCCACGCCAAAGCCGCTCTTTTCGCGGATGCGGTGGACGCAGGAGAGAAATTTCTGGGCGGCGATGGTGCCGTCCCAGGTGGCGCGCGGGGCGAGGCAGTTGTCGCAGCCGCCGCAGTTGTCGCCGGGGAAGGTCTCGCCAAAATAGCCGAGCAGGAATTCGCGCCGGCAGGAGGCCGCCTCCGCGTAGTGGATCATTTGCTCAAGCTGGGCGCGGGCGTGCTCGCGCTCCTTGGGGTCGGGCTTCTCGTCAATGAACCGCATCTGCTTGATGCGGTCGCCGGGGCTGAACATGAGCAGACATTCGCCCGGCAGACCGTCGCGGCCCGCGCGGCCGGTTTCCTGGTAGTAGCCCTCAATGTTCTTGGGCAAATCGTAGTGGATGACGAAGCGGACGTTCGGCTTGTTGATGCCCATGCCGAAGGCGATGGTGGCGCAGACCACGCGGACTTCATCGCGCAGGAAGGCTTCCTGGTTGCGGGAGCGTTCCGCGCCCTCGATGCCGGCATGATACGGCAACGCCTTGATGCCGTCGGCGGAAAGCTTGCGGGCGAGGTCTTCCGCCGTCTTGCGGGCCTGCACATAGACAATGCCGCTCTCGCGCGGCCGGGCGCGCAGATAGGCCAGCATCTGGTCGTAGGCACCGCTTTTGCCCACCACGCGGTAGGTGAGGTTGGGCCGGTTAAAGCTGGCGACATACTCCGCGCCGTCCTGCAAATGCAACTGGCGGATGATGTCCTCGCGCACGCGGCCGGTGGCCGTGGCGGTGAGCGCCATCACCGGCACGCCGGGGAACACATTGCGCAGCGTGGAAATCTGCCGGTATTCGGGCCGGAAATCATGGCCCCATTCGCTGATACAATGGGCCTCGTCAATGGCGAAGAGGGTGACGTTCCACTTCTTCAGGTCATCGAGGAAGCCGGAGAGCATGAGCCGTTCCGGGGCGACGTAGAGCAGGCGATATTCACCCTGATGCAGGCCGCGCAGGCGCGGGCGGGATTCGCCGGCGTTCAGGGAGGAATTTAGAAACGTGGCCGCCACGCCGGCGGCCTGCAGGGCGTCCACCTGATCCTTCATCAGGGCGATGAGTGGGGAGACCACCACGGTCAGGCCCGGCCGGATGAGGGCGGGGAGTTGAAAGCAGAGCGACTTGCCGCCGCCGGTGGGCAGCACCGCCAGCACATCGCGTCCCGCCAGGGCATCGGCGATGATCTCCGCCTGGAGCGGGCGGAAGGAGCTGAAGCCGAAATACTGCTTGAGCGGCGCGAGTAACTGGTCGCGATGGACTGGCACGGGCGGATTATGGTTGGCGGCGGCGGCGGCGGAAATAAAAAACGGGCGGTGCGGAACCATCTAACACCCAATCCACCTCCGCCAAGGCTACGGCGGACAGACATCGAACGCCGCAACTCCTATGATATGCCGGAGCGCGGAGCATTGCTCCGCGTGTTTTGATGCGGCCAGCTGCAGCCACGTTTGCCAAGCAACTTGCCGGCCGATTGCCTAGCCATATTGCTGCGACTGGTCTTCGACACCGTCGCGCTCCAGCTTAAATGGCATTGAAAAATGGCATTTGCCATTATATATTGCCATCTATGAACGCACAATTGACCATTGATGGCTCGGGACGGGTGGTGCTGCCCAAGGCGTTGCGGGACAAGCTGGCCCTGGGGGCGGGAGACGCGCTGGCCCTGGAAACCACCGGGGATCAAATCACCTTGCGTCCGGTGCGCCCAGTCGCGCCTTTGAGCAAGGAACAGGGCGTATGGGTGTTTCGCACGGGACAGCCGCTGGCGGCGGAGGTCACGGACGCCGTGTTGAGCCAGTTGCGGGATGACCGGGATCATCACCAGCTCACACCCGCAGCATGAACGCGTTTCTGGATACCTCGGTGCTGGTGCCGGTATTTTGCGGCGACCATGTGCATCATGCCGCCAGCCTGAAAGTATTCACCCAGTTTGACCGGGCGGAGATTGCTTGCGGGGCGCACAGTCTGGTCGAGGTGTATTCCGTCCTGACGCGGCTGCCGGGGAAACACCGGGTAAGCGGCGAACAGGCGATGCTGTTTATCGGCAACATCCGGGAACGCCTGACGGTCGTGGGCCTCTCGCCCGAGGAACATTTTGCGATGCTGCAAAGCAATGCCGAACGCGGCATCGTCGGCGGGGCCATCTACGACGCGCTGCTGGCGGCGTGCGCGGTCAAGTCCGGCGCAGCCACGCTCTACACATGGAATGTGCGTCACTACGGGCAATTGGGGCCGGAAGTGGTAGGGCGGGTGCGGACGCCGTGAGGAGAGTCGGGGTTATTGTCAGGGTGTTGCTCCGCAGCTTCAAGATGGTGGACGTAATAAAAAGAGCCATTACCGAAGATTGTGCTGAAGATCTTAAAATATGCCTTATCCATTGAATCCGAATTGCTTGTGAATTCGCAAGCAGGCCATTCTGGCGAATTTCCGAAAATGTTTTTGAAAATCATTTTCAGGTAGCGGCGCGGAATGGGGCTTGCGCCTTGGGTTGCTACTTCTGCGAGTATGGACGGCGATTCAGAATAGCTACCAGCGATTTGTACCCCCGGCATAGCGTGGGTGGCAGAGGTATTGGCGGCAGCAAAAATTGTCCCGGTTAGCCCCCGGATTTTGCCCGGCAATTCTGGAAACCTGTCCGGCCCCATCGGCCAGTCAAAAACCCGGTTAAAAGCCCGGTATTTCTAGGTCAAATAATCACAGATAAACATTGTGAAAAGGTGCGAAAAATCATAATGTTCTGCGTATCCGTTGCGCCGCCAAAATCGGGGGCAACCGGCTGGTTTTAATATGGCGAATGATGCTGAGCAGGGCCCGGAAAAATCGGGCCAGATTGTCGAGAGTTACGATGCCTCCAAACTGTCCCAACTCAAGGGACTCGAGGCGGTCCGCAAGAAGCCCGGCATGTATATCGGGGGCACGGATGAACGCGCCCTGCATCACTGTGTCAGCGAGGTGCTGGACAACTCCGTGGACGAGCACCTGGCGGGCCATTGCGACCGCATCGAAGTAACCATCCATCTGGACGGCTCCATTTCCATCCGCGACAACGGGCGCGGCATTCCCGTGGACATCAACCAGGACAGCGGCCTGCCCGGCGTGGAGCTGGTGCTGACGACGCTGCATTCCGGCGGCAAATACGGCCAGGGCGGCTACAAATTCTCCGGCGGCACCCACGGCGTGGGCGCCAAGTGTGTGAACGCGGTGAGTGAATGGTTCGAGGTGGAGGTCTCGCGCGACAACCAGGTTTACCACATGGAGTTCGAGCGGGGCAAAACGATGAAGAAGCTCGAAGTGATTGGCACGTCCAAGCACACCGGCACGCTCATCACCTTCAAGCCGGATGCGGAAATTTTCCGGGAAACGGTGGAGTTCAAGTCGGACATCATCGCCCAGCGCCTGCGCGAGCTGGCGTTTTTGAATTCGGGGCTGCAAATCGTCTTCAATGACGAGCGCGCCACCACGCCGGTGACGGAGAAGTATTATTACAAGGATGGCGTGGAAGAGTTCGTCAAGCAGCTCAATAAGAGCAAGGAGCCGGTGCATCCCAAGCCAATCGCCTTCCGCAAGGAGACGCGGGAGAAGCTGGATGACAAGGAGATTGAGGTGCACATCGAAGTGGTGCTGCAATACAACGACAGCTACAACGACCAGGTGCTCTGCTACACGAACACCATCCACAACCCCGACGGCGGCACGCATCTCTCCGGGTTCCGCAGCGCAGTGACGCGGGCCATCAACCAGTATGCGCGCTCCAACGAGCTGCTGAAGGACAAGGATCCGCAAATCACCGGCGACGACGTGCGCGAAGGGCTGACGGCCGTCATCTCGGTGAAGCACAGCGACCCCAAGTTTGAATCGCAGACCAAGGTGAAGCTGCTTTCGCCGGAAGTGGAGCGCATCACCGGCTCGGTGACCTACGAGGGGTTGATGAGCTATTTCGACGCGAATCCGCCGGTGGCGAAGAAGATTTTTGAAAAGTCCGTGAACGCCGCCCGCGCCCGCGAAGCCGCGCGCAAGGCGCGCGAGGCGGTGCGCAAATCCGCCCTGACCGGCGGCGGGCTGCCCGGCAAGCTGGCAGACTGTTCCGACCGCGACCCGGCCAATACCGAGCTTTACATCGTCGAAGGTGACTCCGCCGGTGGCTCCGCCAAGCAGGGGCGCGACCGGAAATTCCAGGCGATTTTACCCATTCGCGGCAAGCTCATCAACGTGGAGAAGGCGCGCCTCGACAAAGTGCTACAAAACACGGAAATCCGCACGATGATCACGGCGGTGGGCACCGGCATTGGCGACGGCGAGGGCGAGGGCGCCTTCAACATAGAGAAACTGCGCTACCACAAGATTATCATCATGACGGACGCCGACGTGGACGGCTCGCACATCCGCACGCTGCTGCTCACGTTTTTCTACCGCCAGATGCCGCAGTTGGTGAAGCAGGGATTTGTCTATATCGCGCAGCCGCCGCTTTACAGCATTACGCGCAAGAAAAAGACCGATTACATTGACGACGACCTCCAGCTCAACCGCATCCTGCTGCAAAACGGCGCGGAGGAAGTGCGGTTGCGGAACCTGGCGGACGGCCGGGAGTTCGAGCAGAAGCAGTTGGAGGAAATCCTCACGCTGCTGGAGTCGCTCGACAAGCACGCCACGCACATCCGGCGGCTCGGCGGAGATTTTGCCGCCTACGTGGACAAGCGCGATGCCGGCGGCACGCTGCCGCAGGCCATGGCCAAGGTGCGGGAGGGCAATGACGAGACGATTCATTATTTCCTGACGCACGAGGAGTTGGAAAATTTCAAGCTGGCGAATGGCGACCTGTTTGGCACGGACACGGAGTTTGAGCGCCGCAAGGATGGCCCCACCCGTCGCGCCAAGGCTTATGACCTGCACTTGGAGAGCAAGGCCATTGCCGAACTGCTCGGCAAGCTGGCGGACAAGAACCTGCCCGTGCATCACTATGCCGCGCAGGACAAGCCGCTGTTCGAGTTGATTGAGGGCGAGGGCGAGCGGGCGAATGTGCTGCCGCTGTTCTCGATTCCGGAAATTCTCAGCGGCGTGAAAGCCGTCGGCAAGAAGGGCATCCAGATGACCCGGTTCAAGGGTCTCGGTGAAATGGACGCGAAGGAACTCTTTGAAACCACGATGAATCCCGTGCGGCGCAAGCTGCTGCGGATTGACCTGACGGACGCCGTGGAAGCGGAGGAAATGTTCACGCGCCTGATGGGGGAGGAAGTGGAGCCGCGCCGCCAGTTCATCGAGGACAACGCACTGAACGTGCGCAACTTGGATGTGTGAACCGGGCTGGCCGCGCCGCTGAATCAAAAAAACTTGACAATGTGGTCACGCGTGACTACATTGGGTGCATGAAGACGAAACAAAAAGTCATGAAATACCCGGAACCCCGGCCGGTCGCCTTGGAATTGAAGGAGACGGTGGCGGTGGCCGGCATTGGCCTGACCATCCCGGTGCGAGCTGCGAAGGCCAAGCTCTCCGCCCTGCTGGAAATGGTCGCGGGCGGGCAGGAAGTGACCATCACCTCGGATGGCCTGCCCAAGGCCGTGCTGTCGCCCATCCGGCTGGCGGCGGGCCGCAAAGTGTTCACCGGCACGCGCGAGCATCTCAAACAAATGCCGGCGTGGTCGGGCGGCCCCACGGCGGAGGCGCTCATCCGCGAAGAGCGCGAGGGGCGGGGCTGGTAGCCATTGGTAAACCGCATGTATCTGGACTCCTGCATCCTAGTGAAGCTGCTGACGGTTGAACCGGACAGCGAGTTCTTCCTGCGCGAATTGGAGGGCCAGCCCGTGGTGACGTCCGAACTGGCGGAGACGGAAGTGTTCTCGGCCCTGCTTGCCCGCGAGCGGGCCGGGAAAATTTCCCGCCGGGATCGGGAGCGCGCCTGGCGCGAATTTGCCGGTCGCGTTACCGCCGGGGAAATCCGCATTGAACCGCTGAATCCCATCGTGCAGCGCAAGGCGCGGCAATTGCTCGAACGCTGTCATCCGGCGGTGCCGTTGCGCACGCTGGATGCCCTGCACCTGGCCACGGCGGATTTGTGCCAGGATTTTCCGCTGGTCACGACCGATGGCCGGATGCGGGACGCCGCCGCGCTTACCGGGATACCGATTTTTCCGCCGGCGGAAGCTCCGCCGGCCCGCACCCAATAACCATTTATCATGTCAGACGAAACCGCACCTCTCCCGCCCACGCCCGCCCCACAGCCCAGCGGCGGCGCCTATTCGCAGGGCGAAAAGATCGCCAAGATCAACGTGGCCGACGAGATCAAGAACTCGTTCCTGGACTACTCGATGTCCGTGATCATTTCGCGCGCGCTGCCGGATGTGCGCGACGGCCTCAAGCCATCGCAGCGCCGCATCCTGTATGCCATGCACGAGCTGTCGCTCTTTCCGGGCCGCAAGCCCTACAAGTGCGCGAAGATTTGCGGTGACACCAGCGGCAATTACCATCCGCACGGTGAGGCGGTCATTTACCCCACGCTCGTCCACATGGCGCAACCTTGGGCCATGCGCGAGCGGTTGGTGGACGGCAAGGGCAATTTTGGTTCCATCGAGAACGACCCGCCAGCGGCCATGCGTTACACCGAGGCGCGGCTCACGCACCTCGGCGCGGCGCTGATGCAGGACATGGATCGGGACACGGTGGATTTCGTGCCGAACTACGACGAGCGCATGACGGAGCCGACCGTGTTTCCGGCGGCGTTCCCGAACCTGCTGGTCAACGGCGGCACGGGCATCGCGGTGGGCATGGCCACGAACATGGCGCCGCACAACCTCGGCGAAGTGGTGGACGCCGTCTGCGCGCACATTGACAATCCGCAG
>Ga0007882_10000687_pt1 | contig 19918 bp, 10 predicted proteins | sample CryBogCBH12Aug01_FD_71195 | JGI IMG/M metagenome (GOLD analysis project Ga0007882, IMG submission 71195) | Freshwater microbial communities from Crystal Bog, Wisconsin, USA - CBH12Aug09.1 | ecosystem: Environmental > Aquatic > Freshwater > Lake | place: Crystal Bog, Wisconsin, USA | collected... | reverse complement strand
TTGCCATTACCGCTGTCACTCACGCCGCCCTGCGTGCCGGGATAGTTCAAGAACGGCGGCACGGAATCGTTGGCTCCGTCTTTGTTCCAAACCCGATCCACCGCCCCGGCCGGTTGCTTGTCAAAGAGAATGGTTACGGTGGCCTTGTAAACCTGACCCAGCGCGAGCAAAGCAGGACCATTCCTGGGATTGTATAACTCAATTTCAAAGTCTTCGTTAAACGTCGCATTGGTGGTGTCAAGAATAGGAATGGTAATTGTCTTGGGGGCAGCGTCGCCGGTTCCCCATGACAAGGTTCCACCGGAAACATCGGTAAAATCGGTGTCCGGTATGGCGTAATCCGAACCCGCCTGTAGCTGAAAGACGTTGTATTTGGGACCTTCGGATGCCAACGCGGTGCGGTGATCAATAGCATAATCAACGGTGAACGGACCGGCGGTGGAAGGATACACTGACACGACGATATTACCCGCAGTCCGGCGACAGCGGAAAGTGGCCCGTTCAATATTAAAATAAGGGAGCGTGGCGGCTCGGTCGGAGACACTGGGCGGATAGGTGTCACTTAATACCGTAATGGTTGAATTCACAATTCCCCCCGCCACCGGTGGAATCAAATCAGACGATTCCAGCGGATCCAGCACCGGTGTTCCGAGTGCAACGGTAATCGTTGAGGGTGGAGCAATCTTAATTGTTAAACCGTTGGTTCCCGCCAGAGGCGTGTCAACCCCCGGAATCTTGCTAATCGGCACCCAAATGTCGGCACTCATCTGGTAGTCATCAAAAACCAGTGTGCCGCTGGAGGTGGCCGCCGCTTGATTCGCATCTCCCGTCAAGGAATATGGAACAATCACCCGTCCGCTGCAACCATTCGTGCGGGTCACTGTCACCCTTCCTCCCAACCACGTGGGCGAGTTTGCCGCACGAATCGTCTCAACATCGCTTACGGAATAAGTTGCCGAACTGAGCGTAAAAATTCCTGAAGGAACAGTGGGCACTGTTTCCTTCCAGTTAAGCACGAAGCCACCCTGATCCAGATAGCCCGGGGTCGGGTATTGGTTGCCGTTCACTGAAATATAATAAGTTGTTCCCGCGACCGCCGTGAACGTCAGCCGGCTCTGAGGCACAATCAAGGGGATATAGTCATCATTAGCTGCTACAAGATAGTTCTGGCCGGGAATGGGGGTATAAACCACCAGCACCGTGTCGAAGTCGCTGCCAAACGTATCGAATGAAACCACTCCGTCCGCCGGTGCCGTCCAAGAATACCAAACGGAGTTGTTCACGCTGGGAAAATCATCCGTGTTGATCAAAGTAGGTTCGAGCGGCTCAAGGGTGGCACCGTTGTTGGTGCCAGAAATGGTTCCAGCAAGACCCGTGACGGCGATGGCGTTGGTAAAGTTGTCATTCGCTGGACCGGAGGTGTTGGTGCCGCTAATCCACACCGGCGGAACCAGAGCATAGATTAGGTTCATACCGTTAGGGGTGCCTAAACCAGTGCAAAGGTCATAACCGGGCACGGCATAATAATTGGTCGGGCTGGACGACCAGGTGTTGTTACCAATAGTAGTGTCGTGAAAACAATTGTTATAAAGGGTGCTATTGGTGCCGATGGCATAGAGTGCCGGATTGAGAAAACCAACGGAAGGCAGACTGTTCGCCGCCGCCTGTTGATTAATCAGAGCCGTGAAACCAGCCCACAGCGGCGCAGCGCAACTGGTGCCGCCAAAAATGCCCGCTTGACCGTCGCCGTAAACCACATACACATTGTCGGCGGTCAAAGCCACGTCCGGTATGTTGCGCATGGTGGTCGAGCCTTGGTTGTTGGTCATGCTGATGGGTAACTGCCAACTAGGAATAGTGTAGTTAGGGCTGATGCCGCCGCTGGTGCCAATATAAGCAGCAGCACTTGCGACGTAACCCCAATTCCAAACGCTTTCCGAGGTATAGACTTGGCCGGAGCCGGTCGTTAAAGTGGTGCCACCGACCTCAGTAATATTGGTGCTGTCTGAGGGAAACGAGACGGGGTTATCCGGAATCTCAAACGCGCAATAGTCACCGGAGGCATTGAAAAAGGACTGTCCCTGCGCCGCCATCTGCTTAAAAATATTTTCCGCGCCGGCATCTGGCGGACCACCGCCCCAAGAACAACTGAACTGGCTAACCGCTGTATTCGTAACCATCGCCCCGAGCAAATCCACCCACGGACTCGGATTAGGCGCTTCATAGACATAGATGTTTGAAACTCCCGGAGCCATGGAAAGAATCATCTCAATGTCCAAAGAAACCTCGCCGTTGCCAGAACCGGGCGTCGTCACCCCCCCATCCACCGGCACGGTAATCACCTGCGGCCCGCCATTCATGCCAATCATTCCCTTATAAACCGCAATGTCATTGGTATAAAATCCGTCAAACTGAAGCAGGCCCACATTTTGCCCCGCACCCGTCAAGGTCGTTCCGCGCACATACGCCTTGCGAAAATCGGCGCCTAGATAGGATCCACTGGGACCGGTGCCCGCCTGAGGTTTTGCCGCCGAGGTTTGCCCCAGCGGGTGAACTTGAGACTTGGGATGCGGTAAGAAAAAATTGTCCAAGCCACTGACATGCAAAATAGGCAACGCCGAATCCACTGACGGCTCCACATCCGGAGCGAAAAAGGTGCGGGCTTCCTTGGGATGATTATAAGTCTGGATATTCACCTTGAAAGCCTTCTCCACATCGCTGACATTTGCCTCCACGTCCAAAATCAGGCGGTTCGAGTGCCGGGTTGTGACCGTTAGACTGTTAGCTTCCGCAAAACTGACGACCGACTGATAATCTTGTTCCGTCGGGCCAAAACGCGCCGTGAATTCATCGGGCTTAAGGTAATGCCGGTAGCTGGGGCTGGCCGGATCGGAGATCTGCTGCAGCAACTGATCCAATTCCGCCTCATTGCGCAAGGGCAGGCTGATAGCCAGATGCATGCGATTGGTCCCTGCCAGCCGGCTCACCGGCGCAAGCTGCGCCACCGCCGCCGGCACATGCCCCCGCAATGCCACCGCGCCAGGCGCCGCCGCGTTGGCTCGACTGGCGAGCGTCCCTACCAACAGCACCATTAGTAGCTTTAGCGGCGAACTTTTCACAAAGTTTTGCAACCTCATACTGTTGAAACTTGTATTATTTCCTTTCACAACATATCTCCAATCTGCCAGCGACCGCTAGGCGGGCCAGCTTTCAATTTCAAAAACTCATTCGGCTTCTCCACCCACAGTCGCAACGTGTTACATGATTAATTCGGCTGCACCATCACTCGGTAAAAATGCAGCCCGTTTGTCAGGGTATCAAAAATCCAAACATTCGTCTCCTCCGAGTTGTCCACCGGTTGCGCATAGCCGATATACGGCTGCGGCGAAATGAAATAGCCACCGCTGACGGGGTTTGTGACAATTATGTTGTTTGATGACCAGTAATACCGGTTGAAGTTGGTGAACGGAAGCCAGTTGGTCGCCGTAAGATTTGTCTTGTAAAAGATATAATTACCAGCCAGCGGAATAGTCCGCCATTGCAACCGCGCCAGCGGCGGATGATTGGTGATTAGCGTCAGAATAAACGGCACCTGCGAGGACACCAGCACCGGAGTTGGATCGTGGCTATTGACAGTGCCATCGCGATCCGAATCCAAGCTGGGACTGGCCGCCAGCGCCGCGTTGATGGTATTAGTCGTTCCATCTGGGTAAACCAAGTTAGTCGAACTGAAAGCTCCGGCATAACTTGACACCCAACGGAGATGGTTGGTGTTATAGCCGTTGATCTTTTCGGCCACGGATGACCCATCGGGATTAATCGCCTGGGCGTAATAAATCACTAAGTTAGTGTTGAAGAATAGTTGCGGAATGGTGTTATTCGGATGATTGGTTGGGTTATAGGCGGCATAATCCTGCAGATACAAGCAGTCCACATAGATGGCGTTGTTAGTGCCGGTGCCGGTAAAATAAAATTTGCTGCTACTGCTCTGGGCATCCAGCACCAACTGCCCGATGGCGGCATTGTTGTGGAAGCCGGCCGCCGAATAGCTGTTCGTAGAATACTGGGAATAGCCATAGTTCACGCCCGCCCAAGTGTCGGTAATTTTGGTGCCATTCACGGCAATATTGGTAATGGTAGTGCCCAGCAAGTCGCCGGTGGCTGGCAACACGGGCAATGCCAGCCCTGTCCCGTTAGGACTACCGGCATAGCCTGCCCCCAGCGACCAATAGTTGCTGCTGGCCACGCCGTTGTCCGTCAGAAGATTGGTGGCCGTGAGAGTGAGGGATTTGCCGGCTTGGATTGAAGTGCCGCTGATCACCAGATTGGATGCGGTGTCACTGAATGAACCACCGGCTAGCACCACCCCGTTGGACAAAGTGGAGGTAAGCGATTGAACCGTGAATGAACCGGTGCCGGCCAAGATGGTGCCGTAGTTTTCAAAATCCAAAGTGTTGGCCGTTGCCCCGGCACTGTTGCTGATGACGCCCGTATTGACCAACGCCAGATAAGACAGCGAAGCACTGCCAAACACATTGACCGTGGGATTGGCGGTGCGGATGGCACCGTTGTTAGTCAGGCAGCGCAGCCGGGCGGTTGCCGCTGCCCAGGAGAAGGTTGTTGGCGACAAATTCAACTCACCGTCCGGCGAGGTGGCACCAACACCAATGCCATTGGTAGTCAGAAGCAGGTTGGTGCAGTTCAAAAACAAATTACTGGTGATATTCAACACATCACTGATGACCACATTGTTGGAGCTATAAGCCTGGAAATTTCCAGCTTGCGGCGCGGTGTTTGGCACCAGTTGGCTGGCCACCAGCAGCACACGAAAATCATAGTTAATAGCGTTCGTATTTCCGTTGGGCACACCCGGGTTGTTGATGAGATTATTCGTATCCGTGTAAAACCAGCGCGTGTTCCACGCCCGCACTGTGCCGCTCCAATTGGCGATCGCCGACGCAATCACATTGCTGACCGTCAGGTTGCCGTTGGTGTGGCCCAGAAAGATATCCGCATACGGCGCGGCAAAGGTGGATTGCCCGTCCGAATCAAATTCATTCGTGCTGTTTAGCAGCAGATAGTTCATGCCAGCAACCGCCGCCTGCGTAAGGTTCAGACTTTTAGCCGCCGTGATTTCCACCCGCCCCGGTAACAGGCTCGGCAAGCCATGCAACATTTCATTGGTGGGAACATCCGCGGGAACCATCTGGGCATTGACATAGGAATATATGTTATTACTGACAGTATCACGAGAAAGCAGCCCATTAGTGTAACCACTGACAGCTGGAACCCCCAAGAACTGCTGGGTGGTGGTGGGATAAATATTGTAGTTATTCGGCACGCCCACGCCCGGATTGCCATAGTTCAAAATGTTGCTGGACGAACCTTGAACATAATCGTCGTCCAAATACAGATAATGTGTCACTGGCTGGCCGGTAACGGGATCGGTATAAGTTCCCACCCATTCAACATGGGCAGAGCCGTCGCCGAGAAAGTTATTAAAATAGACATTGGTGGTTACCCCCACGCTGGTATCCTGTAGGAATATCATCCGCACCGTATAATTGGTTCCACCACCGGTGATATAGAAATACGGCACTGAATTACTCAAATTAAGGCCAAATGGCGAGCTGTTCATGTTGCCATAAGCATAGGTTGATCCCAGGTTACCAGGATTCCAGTTGTTTGTGTTAATATCCGCTTGACCGGTGGCGTTAATATAGGGTGCCGCAAACTGCCCGTAGTAACTTACTCCAAAAACCTGTGAGACGTTCTCCAAAATGACATTGCCGTTTTCGAAATTAATATTGTCACCAACGAACCGCGCCAGTCCATCCACCCCGATGTTTATTGCACCACTGTTGTAGATATTGGTGGCCCAGACATCAATGCCGCCATAGCCGCCGTAACTGTATGCAGCATTAATGGGAGAATATAAGACATAAAAATTATTGTTAATACCACAGTTGATTGGTCCGGAATTGTAGAAATTCGCCGCTTTGACACCACTACTGTTTTGAGGAGTCCAAGTGTTAAAATAGAAGCCACTGTTGCAATCCATCTCCCCGTCAATAGTGTTGGTGAAGTTCTGCACATATTGCCAGTTATTATACAGACTCGCCTGCCAACTCGACGACACCGAATTACTGAAGGAAAACTGCGCTTCATTTAAAAAATTGGTGGCCTGAATATACGGAAGATAGTTGACCAGGCCGTCGGTGTTGATGAAAGTGCCGTCAACCGCCAGCGCGCTGCGCCCCGGCCACAGCAGCAACAGACCGAGAAACACAGCCGGCAACCGGCGACCACTGCGTTTCGATGGGCAGAAAAGTGATTCCATAGCTTCAATGAATGGTGATCGAGTAATTAAAATTGACGACCTGATTGGCGGAATCCGTCAACAGCAAACTAAAGCTGTAAATACCCGGTGCCGTCGGCGTGCCCGAAAGCGTGGCCGTGGCGGCATTAAAATTCAGCCCCGGCACCAGCGTAGATATATTTGGTGCCGCCCAAGTGTAAGGCGACTGACCACCGGTGGCCGAGAACGTCACCCCGGAGCCGCCGTTGTAAGCCACCGCATTAGTGCCATCAGGAACCGCCGCCGGAGTGACTTGGATGAGCATCTGGCTCATGAGGCTGGTAAGGCTGGCGCTGGACGGATAAACCACCGGATAATTGGTGGAAGCATCATACGCGCCCCAAGTGGCGAGCTGGTATTGGTTATCCTGAGTCAGAAATTGGTTGGTGGACAAGCCGTATTCGTTCAGGCTGCCGTTCAGATACAAGTTCAGATTTTTGTTGAATACCAGCGTCGTTCCCGGAACAACGGTGCCCGGCCCGGCCAGTTGCGTGACAATGGCGCTCTGGTCAAAAGTCGGGGTGGTGATGGTATAATCAACCCCATAAGGATGCGTCGCCGTGGGCACGGTCAAATCCGCCGCTTGAAACAGGAAGTCCGGCTTTGTCACCACGCGTTGATAGTATTCCACCACATCCTGATTGTTGGTTCTTACAATCATCGAGTAATAGTTGGTCTTCGGAGCCCAATATATTCCTGTCAAAGAATCATAGTCAGCGCGAATGAACTGCACCCGGCCTATGCCCCGGCGCAGGGCCGGCGTGGGCGTGGACTGCGAGCAGTTAATCGCCTGTGCGAGATAGGTGTGGTTGGTGAAATAATAAACCATGCTCTCCGAACCAACAAAGCCAGCGACATTGGTGGCCTGCGTGATGAGATTGGTGACGGCAACCACGCTCCATGTCGGGGAATTGTTTAGGATATTCCACCCGCACTGGCTGGGCGGTAACACAAAGTATTCACCCGAGGGCTGGTTGGTCAAAACGATGGTCTGGTAGGTAATGTTTGTGAATGGCTGCGAGCCATACGGCGCGCCAATTTGATTCGTAAGCTGAACTGTCTGGAGGGTGACGACCGTATTGGATGAATAGTTCAGCACAACATTGGTGCCGTTGAGAATTATGCCAGGAAAGCTGGCTAGGTTCCCTTTGGTAATCACATTGGCGAATGTGCTCTGATAAACCGGTTGATAAGCCGTGCCAACAATGTTCGAATAGACCACCAAAATTTGTGAGCCATAAGGTGAACCGGGAGGGTTGGTAAGATAGGAACCGATGTTCCAATTGGTGACAGTAATCCAGTTGGTTACAGTGCTCGCCACCACCACCCCCGGGAACAAGCCGGAAAGAGCCGTCGGGCTGTTGGTTTGCGCGGCAACCAACAACGGATACAAGTTGGAGGTGGTCACCAGCGGACTAGGTGATCCCAAGTTTGTGTTTAGAATCACCCCTCCCGACGGAGCCGTGGCTTCCCAATTGATGGCGTTGGAACTCAGCAGGTATTTCAAACCTGCGGCGTCATCCCGCGTCAAGCCCGTAAAGAACCAGCCAGTTTGCGTGAAACCACCTTCAAGCAGCCCGCCTCGCGCCACCGCCGAGAATTGGCTCCCGAATGGATCAGCCGGATAAGGGAAAGTCATGGCGCTCCACGGCACATTAGCGTTTTGACCGCAGTTTTCATCAATCAAAAACGTATAAAGCGATCCGTTGATGAAGGATGAATAGGGATAATTCGTATTGGGATTGACATCATAATTCCGTTGCACCACGAGATATTCCACATCACCGGGACATTGCGGGTTATTTAGGCCCAGCGGATTCGGCAGGCGATCGTGCAGCGTCCAGACATAACGGTCCGGGTCGGCCAAACCCAATTGCAGCACTGCCGCGTGGAGCACGGTGGATTTCATATCCCACAACCCCAGTGCCTGGGCGGTGTAATTCACTTGCCGAGTTTCCAGGGGAAATTCCGACAAGCCGGCGCTATAGCTGTCCAAGGTGTTGGCGGGACCCAAGGTAAGTGCCGCGCCGCCCGGTTGACCGTTGGCGGCCAGCGTGGTTCCATTGGTCGGGCTGGCCAGAAAAACCGGGGTGTTGGTCAACCCGCACATGACGCCGTTCAGGATGCCGAAGGCCGAATCAATATTGGTCAACCCGGACGCGCCGTAGTAATTAGCGAAAGATTGGTCACTCGAGTAATACATCACCGGCACCACCGGCCGGTATCCTTCTCGGAAGTCTTTGGGCGCAACGGGGTCATTGTAGCCATAACCGATGGTGATAACCTGCCAGGCATCATCATTGTTCCCAATCGGGCCGGACAGGGCAAAGCCCCACGCGGACTGGAGCGTCAAAAGCAACGCGCCCGCCCGAAAAAAATATTCAATCAGTTTCCGCATACACATTTAATCAGCGCAACAGCACCACCCGGTAATAGCCCGCCGGGGTGCCGCCGACATTTATTGAATCCGTTGTTCCCGCCGCGAGCCGCGGCGAACCCACATTGCTCCACGAGGTGAAATTCGTCGTCGCCTGCACCTGATAAATCAAACCGGGCTGAGGGTTCCAGGTAAGTTGGAAATAGCCAGCCGGCGTCTTGACCAATTGCGTCTGCAACCAAGTCGAAGCATCCCACGGATTACCACCGCTTAAGAAAACCGAATAAAGAGCTGGCCCGCCAGGAGCCACGACCGTGGTTGGCAGCCACCACAAATTCGTATGTGAGGTAAAATAATTCACCATCCACTCATACGGAATACCATGCCAGTTTTTGCCGCCCCAAGTGGTTCCGCTGGTGGCCGTGGAAATGGGCGAACGCCGGCCATCCGTTACCACATAATCCACTTGGAATGAGTGTGTGCTGTTCGTGGTCAAACCATTCGCTGCCGTCAAGGTCCATTGGTTCGTAACCACCACCGCCGCCGGCGTGACCGAGCCATCCACGTAAACCTCATAGTTGGAGACAGACAAGCCCTGTAACAAGGTCCAAGTAACCACCAACCGTGGCTGATAAACATTGTTGCTCACCACAAACGGCGCCCAAACATACGGCGCAGCTAATGGCTGTAAAATTGCCATCGCATTGTGATAACGCTGGGCAAATAGATCAAAGGTGTTGGGATACCCGGTGAAACTCGTCCACACCACCAGAAACTGACTCACGCCATCCGAGGCCACCGTCGGCTGCATCTGCTGGCCAAGTGTCGTCGTATTAACCCGGAACTCGCCACCGGTCAGCGTGCCGTCATTATGCACTAACTGGCCATAAACCCCCTCGCGCGAGCCGTCCTGGCCCAAGCTCGTCCACGTCACAAGATAATCCAGCCCCAGCGCACTAACTCTCGGCACATACTGGTCGCCGTAAAGATGCGAATTGACATAAAAGACCGTGCCACCGACGACGCCGCTAGTGAACGTGCGGCCATAAACATCCAAGCTGTTGGTGGGATTGGCCAAGTCCCGAGCCGTCCAAGCGACGAGAAAACTGCCGTCCGTCGCCGCCGCCACCGCCGGATTGGCGGCCGGATTGTTATCGGTGTTGACCAAAAACTCGCCGCCGGCGGCGCTGCCGGTGGCAGTGAACAACCGCGCATAAATATCCACGCTGGGATTAAGTCCGGTGGTCGAACTGATATAGGTGGAGTTAGTCCCGCCCGTGGCGGCCAGTTGCCGCTGCTGCTCGGAAACCCAAGCAACAACAAAACCACCGCCCGGCAAGGCGGCAATGGCCGGCGTGCGCTGGTTGTAACTTGTGAACTGGTTGACCAGAAAGTTAGTGCCGATGGCCGTCCCCGTCGGCGACAAAATTTGGGCGTAAACATCCTGCATGGAATTGGAAGCGGCCTGATTATAGCTCGCCCACACCACCACCACGTTGCCGTTGGTTAAAACCGCCAACGCGGGATTGATTTGAAAATTATTGGTGAACGTGCTGACCGGAAGGTCATTCGTTGTGAGAAAAGTATTGGTCGGCGTCAGAAACCGGGCGTAGATATGTTGAAAACCCAACTTACCACCCTGCCAGACAAACGCCGCGCCGCCATTTTTCAGCAAGGCCACGCGCGGATTCTCCTGACTGCCGGCCCCGGTGGCATTTACGCGAAACGTGCTGAGCGCGCCGGAAAGGGTCGCGTCCAACCGCCGGGCACTGATGCCCCAACTGTCGCCGTCGGTCACATTGTCCTGCCAGACCACAAAGCCGCCGTTGGTGGTGCTGGAAATGGCCACATCGGGAAAAACCTGATCGCCGGACAGTGAGCCAATGATAGTGTATTCGGTGCCGTTGGCGGTGTAATAATTAGTCTGAGCGGAAGCAACCGAAACCAAGCTGACTACAAACAACCAGCAGCCAAAGAAAGTCAGGCTCAAAACTCGCACGGGCGATAACTTCATAGAACGACGAGGGTAAGGTAAACCACGGCGGCAGGTTTGTCGAACGCAAACCTCCATGGCCGGCCCGGACGCTGCCGGGCCGACTGCCTTGTTGTTTAGCCGACTTTGCAAATTCATTTTCAAATCAATTCTACCTGTTGCTCCGGCAACCGGACTTCCAGCGTTTCCAGCATTCCCCGGAACCCCCAGTTGCGAAAAAGCTGCCGCAATTTTTCGCCGTCCGGTGGCCGCACCGCTAGTTGCTCCGCCACCAATTCACAAGGAACCTCGAGCAACCGCACCAGTTCCAAATTCCGCCGGACCGCTTGCGCCGAACTTTGCAAGGCGGCCCGTAATTTTACGGATTTCACCTCGGCCAACCGTTCGAGCAGCGCCGACACCGAACCAAACTGTTTTACCAACTCCGCCGCCGTTTTCGGCCCGACGCCCGGCACGCCGGGGATGTTGTCCACCGCATCGCCCATCAGCGCCAGCCAGTCCGCCACCTGTTCCGGCGCCACGCCGGTCTTGGCGCAAACCTGTTCGCGCCCCCAAATCGTTCCAGTCTTGTCGTTCGGGTTCAACAACCCGATCCGCGCCGAAACCAACTGCATAAAATCCTTGTCGGCACTAGCAATCACCACAGCCCAACTTTTCTCCGCCGCACGCCGCGCCAGACAGGCGATGTAATCATCCGCCTCAACGCCATCGCCCCGATAACTAGCCACGCCCGCTGCGGCGAGATAACTGCCAATCTCGTCCAATTGCGGTCGCAAATCATCCGGCATCGCCGGCCGGTGCGCCTTGTATTCCGGCAGTGCCGCCCGCCGTTTTGCGCTTAATCCGCCATCCCAGACCACTGTCAAATACGCCGGCTTCACCGCCAGCCGCATTTTTTCCAACATCTTCACAAAGCCATAAATGGCATTGGTCGGTCGCCCATCCGGGCCGCGCAACTCGCGGATGGCGTGGAACGCCCGATACGCGTAGGCGTGTCCGTCAACAATCAGCAACCGGCTCACGGCGTGTTGGCCGGTGGCAATGAATGCACCTCCTTCACCGTTTCCTGCACCTGCCCGGCGCCCGGCGGCTGCGCTGGAACCGCCGTTTGGGCGAACGGCAGGTCGTCATCCGAATGCACACGGTTGCCGGCCGGGTCAACAATGGTAGCCGTCACAAAAATCATCAGGTTTTTCTTCTTGGCTGCCTTGCTCTGGCTTTGGAACAGCCGACCGAACAACGGCACGTCGCCCAAGACCGGAACCTTGTCCTTAGAACTGGTAACCGTGGAGGTAATCAAACCACCGAGCGCCACGGTCTGATTGTCCCAAACATTCACATTGGCCACAATCTGACGAACCGTAAACATCGGCAGCGGGGGCATCACCGCCACATAACCCACCACGGCACTACCACCACCGGCATTGGCGGAACCGGAGCTTTGTATGTTAAAGCCAGGACTGGTATCGTAGCCCAAGAAATCAGTCTCCGAAGGTATCAACGACATGTTGATCGTGTAACCGTCAGATAAAACGTAGGGCACCACATCAAGAATCGGCCCAAGTTCAACCGATGTCACTTCATAGGTTATAGTCGAAAGGCTGGAAGAAGATCCATTGCCGTTGCCATTCCCATTATTGTTATTATTGTTGTTACTGTTATTCGATGTGTTGTTATCCACTCCGGTGATAATGTTCTTAACGGTAGTGCCCCGCATTTGAACCTGGCGACCGCTGGTGGTGAAGGCTTCCGGTTCCGCCAGCGTTTCAGCGCCAGTGCGCGTTTCCAACGCGTGCAGGGCAACGCGGAAATTCGGATCGGTCAGGATGCCGGTGAAGGTAGCGATGGTGGGCGAGCCGGAATTATTCAAACCACCGGTGAGCAACTGATCCGTGGCGGAAGGCGGGATAACACTGGCAGCCGTGTTGCCCGGAAAAGCCCCAATTGGGTTGGCAACGGACGTCGGCACGTTGAGCGACGGCGAAGTGCCACCGGTGCCCACCGCCTGATGCCCCATGTTGAACTGGCCCAGATACCAGTCGAAGCCCAACTGCTTGTTGTCGTCCTGTTCCACTTCGATGAAACGCGCCTTGACATGAACCTGCGGTGGCACCTTGTTCAGGGTTTCAATGGCACGCTCAATGATGTCCAAATCCTCATCGGTGGCCTTGACAAAAAGCAGGCCCAGCCGGTCATTGAAAAAAACCGCCTTGCCGGCTGGCTCTTTCAGATTCACCCCCAGCGCGGTAAAGAACGCTGCCACCGCCGCACTGGGCGTGGCCGCATCGGTAACTTTGGTGATGTATTCCAGACCAGTGCCTTGCCCCGGGATTCCACCGGCAGCTCCACCGGCAGCTCCAACAGCGGGCGCAGCGTTGCCATTGTTATTTCCGCGGTTGCCACCACGACCGCCATTGCCACCGCCGCCGCCACCACCAAAAGCATCCACTATCCCAACGGTGGAACCGCCGCTGTCGTTGCCGTTGCCGTTGCCACCGCCGTTGTTGCCGCGATTGCCACCGCCGTTGTTGCCACCGCCATTGTTGCCACCACCGTTGTTGCCACCGCTGCTGCTGGCGCCGAAAGATTGCGAGCTGACACTTTGCAAACCGGAATAAAAGGTGTTGGGATCCACCTTGAAAGTGCGCATGAAAAGCTGGGGCGTTTCCGCGCCTTTGGCCTGAAAAACGATGGCGTAATCTTGAATGGAGTATTTAATCGGTTTTTCGGAAACAGTGACAATGGCATCCAGCACATCGGCGAGCCGCACATCATTCAAGCTGGGAATTTTTACGATATAACCACCGATGTCAGCCGTTTCACCGCCGCTGGCCGCCGGTGCCGCCGGCAATCCAGTGGCTGGATCCACTTTGCCACCACCACCACCGGCAGCGGCTCCATTGGGATTAATCAAAAAGTTGACCCCCTTTTTTTCCGGATCCCGCAGCCTGACTTGTTCGGACAAATTGCGGAGCACTTCATTCAACGGCAGGCCGTCAAAAGCGACTTTGTCCAGCCGGGTATGATCAATCTTGGCGATGATCGCCTGCCGCCCCGGTCCGGTGTAAACCAGCGGATTGGTGGCATAAGGATTGGGGATATTGGGAAAGGTCACGGTCGAGGCCGGCAACAGCCACTGCTTTTCCACCTGTTCCACGCGTTTCTGGTTGTCCACATTGTGCAGCGCCGCCGCGCGGGCAAACTTAGCCTGCTGGATTAAAGACAGGTAATATATGGCCCCGGCATTGTCGGGATTGAGTTTTATGGCTTCGGAAAATTTTACTTCGGCCTCATCCAGCTTGCCCATTTCGTAAAACAATTTACCGTCGCGCACCAGCGTGCCGGCTTCAAGCTTGTTGGTAATCAACTGCGGCACCTGCTCCAGCGTGGCGGCATCCGGCATCCGGCCTTTCGCGGCGGTGAGCATCTGGTCATTTTGGGTTTTGAAAGCCTGCGCGGTGGTGTTCTTGGGATCGGCCTTCAAAACCTGACGCACCTGCGCGTCGGCCTCGAGCAAATTGCCGTGGCTTTGGGCGTCGCCCGCCAACGCCAACCGGGTGGAGACCAACCCCGCCAGCGCCTGCGCGGCTTCCGTGTCGATGCCGGAACCGACTTGTTGCGCGAGCGCAACGGATTCCTGATACAACTTGGCGGCATTGATGAGATCACCGCGCCGTGCCGTGGCCCGGGCGTCGGACAGCTTCTGGCGGAGCGTAATGGTATTGGCCTGACGCAAAACGGCTTCGTTCACCGCGACCGTGGTGTCATCTTGCGCGGGCGCGGCAGCCGGAAAAAGGAGCAGCCCGGCGAGTCCAATGGAGAAGAAGACGGATTTAATCATGGCAAATTGAAATTAGTGTGTGTCAGCGTCGGCGTGATTTAGTGTAAGACATTTAACAGTCAGGGGGCAAATAGCAAAGAGGTTTTTTTCTGGTTCGACTGGTCGGATAAAATCAATTCCTTCCCGCTAATGTCCGTAACCAGATATTCTGTGCCGCCAAACGCAACCTTGTCCCCCGCCCGCAACCCGTGGAAATTTCTTTTCTCCGGATCGTAACGCAAATCCGCCGTGTAGCCGTCAATCCGCCGCCACGGCTTGTCACGCAAAATGGTCGCCAGTTCACCGGAATCCACCAACTTCACCACCACGGCGGACGGGTTGGCCAGCTCACCGTTCACGGACACGATGGCAAAGGTGTCATTCGGTTTTTTTTCGTCCGGCGATATATAGCGCGACTGTTTTTTGCGCTTGCCGATGGTGGGAGCCGCTTGTCGTTCCACGCCGATGGTGTAACGCGCCCCGAGTTCATTGGTTGTGATCTGGTCAATGGACAACACCAGATACAGCGGCGTGATGGCGGTGACTACCGCCGCACCGGTGCCAACCTCGCTGCCGGTGACAATCTTAATCAACTGACCGTCGGGCGTCTTCTGCCACTCCATCGGGTTGAACAGCTTGTTGGTCCGTTCCAAATTCAACGTGTAGGCCGCTTGGTGCCGGGCTACGGCAGCTTCCAGCGCAGTCAAATCAAGGTTAGGCAGCGCCTTCACCGGCGGGTGAAGCACAGATTCCGCACGCCGTTCCATGTCCTCTTTGTCTGACTCGACGTAAAAAAGCATGGCGACCAGTGCGCCAATCAATCCCACGAGCATGATGCCCAACAGAATTTTTTCGTAATGTTTTTTAAGAAAGTCCATTTTATCTTTTCGGCAGCAATTTCACTAAATCCACTTCCATGGTGATTTGCAGCAACTGTTCCTTCAACACTATCTGCAAGCCGCCTTTGTCGGCCGCCGGTGAAACCGGTGGCGGCGGCGGCGTGCCCGCGTCGCCCATCCGCATCGGACTCCCCGGTGGTGGCGGGGTGGCGGCAGCGGTAGTGGTAGCGGTAGCTGTGGCAGCAGCGGGCTGGACATTCACCGACTTGATGATGAAAGCATTGGGAGCAGCGGCAAAACCGCTAATCACACGACTCAACTCCGGGGTGAAGCAGCGGAACGTGACCACATACGGCGTCAGCACGGCCAAATCATTCGTCAGCGGCCGCTGGTCAATATAATCCGACTGCGGCCCGCTCGCATCATCATCCGAAATCCGCACTCGCTGGATGCCCATCAGGGCGTTGATCCGCGCCGCCAAAAGAATTTCCGTGATGACTTTCACCTCGCCCAGTTGGGCGGCAATCGGCTCCCGGCTGCCTTCGGCAAATTTCACCAGCGTCCGCTGGCCGGAAAAGGAAAAGTCATATTTCGGTGGCAAGGTCACACCGGCACTGTCCGCTTCGTGCTGCAATCCATCCACCGTCCGGCGCAACGCCGAGGCAAACGCCTCGTTGCTCACGATTTTATCTTCCGGAATCGCCGGCACTGGCTGGTAGCACGCCGTCGCGTTGGCAATCCAAGCCCGCAGTTGCTGGATCTGCTCCTGAGCAATTTTGGTGTTGTTAATTTTTTCATTGCCCGGCGACGGCTTCTGCGCCGCGAGCGATTTAAGCGTGTCGTAGATTTCGTTCAGCTTGCCGGCCGCCTCGGAGTTGTGCGACCAGCCGTTATAAATGAAATCGCCCGCCACCCCCAGCAGCACCAGCGCCAGCACGCCGCCGATCACAAATATAAGATTTCGTTTGATCCAGCCCATATCAAAAGTTCAAAGGATTGAGCAACGTCACGTTCACGGTGAACGTAAAGGTGCCGTTGGCATCATCCGGCGAGATATTCGGCGACAATTGCGTGGCCTTCGGGTCAACCAAAGGCGAGGCCTTGATCTCGTTTTCCACCGCATAGGCAATGGACGTGTTGGCTGAAGAGTCAACCGCCGTAAGGCTCACCGCACGGCAGACAAATGTGATGACCTTGGCGGTGGAATCCGCCGACGGGGCCGAATCCGGTGGTGGAACGCGCGGCGGCATTTCGCCGGGCATCCGCGGTGGCATCCGCATTTCGGGAACCGGCGCGGCAGGCGCGGCAGGCGCGGCGGCGCCAAGATTGGCGGCGACAGTCATCTGTTCAACCCAGATGCCGACCTCGGTTCCCGGCTTCTGGGCTGCCAGTTTTTTCTTAACGCTGTCTTCCGCGCGGATGAGCGCCTGACGCATCTCCACCAGAAAATCGCCCCAGCTATAGCGCTGCTGAATCCAGACCGCTAGTTGCCCGGCTTCCTTCTGGGTTTTCTGAAGCTCCTTGTTGGCTCTGGTGAAAACCTCAACCTGATGATTTTCCTTCTGCACTTCCGGGTTCAATCGCGTAATCTCACTGTCTTTATTGGCGGCCAGCTCCTTGAATAAAGATCCAACGGCAAAGGCGACCAGCACCAAGCTGAAAACCGTGGCGATGAAATACGGCTTTTTCCGGTCGAACGATTGCCAGCGCAACGTGCTTTCCGGCATCAAGTTCATTTCCACCGGGCAGGTGGCCAGATTGCGCAAACCGAGGCCGACGACTTCGCCCAGCGAATGCGCCACGCGAGACAGCTCTTCGAGATTGAGGGCCGGATCAATCTGCAAGCTGCGGAACGGATTGAAATATTCCACCGGCACGTTCAGTTTTTCGGCGAAGAACTGTGCCGTGTAAGGCATGACCGAGGCACCGCCAGACAAGAACAGCCGCTGCGGCGAGGAGCCGCCCTGCTGACCGCGGTAAAACTGCACCGTCTGGTTGACTTGAATGTGCAGCTTGGTCATGAACTGCCGCGCAATTTTGGAAATCGCCGCCTGATTCGGATTATCCGGCTCTTCATAAGCGCCGCCCAAGCTCACGAAACCCTCGGCAATTTTTATTTTTTCCGCCTCGGCAAATTTTAATTTCGCCTCGTTGGCAAAATCTTGCGTGATGGTGTTGGCACCGAGATTGATGCTGCGCGAAAACACTTTGTCCTTCTCGAAGAAAATCAGATTGCTCGTCTTGGCTCCGATGTCGAGCAGCAGCGTGCAGCCTTCCAAATCGCTGTAGTTGTATTTAAAGGCGTTGCACAGCGCCGCCGGTGAGGCGTCGCAAAGCTGCAACTTCAGCTTGGCCTGCTCGGCCACGCGGAAAAGCCCCTCGACGATTTCCGACTTGATGGCGACCAGCAGCACTTCCATCTCGCCGCTGGGCGTGGACCCGAGAATCTGGTAATCCCACACTACCTCCGACAAAGGAAAGGGCACGTTCTGCTGCGCCTCGTATTGGATAATCTGGCCGACCTTGGCTGAATCCACCGGTGGTAGCTTGACGAACTTGGAGAAAACGTGGAACCCCGGCGCGCAGACGTTAATGTTTTTGGATTTGATTCCCTTCTCGGCAATCACCTCCTGTAAGGCCTGCAGAATGACTTTTTCCCGCGTGGCTTCCTGCGCTCCCTCCAACCCCAGCGACTTGATGGCGAAATTTTTCAGCAGCAAACCACCGGCATCGTTGATTTCAAACTCAGCGAGCTTGAGGCTGCCTGCCCCGAAATCAACGGTTAAAAATGACTTGCTGTTCAACATGTAGTTTGCGTCGGTGCTGTCCCGCAACCGGATGGTTTGATTCCGTTGGCAGGCAGCCCGTTTTGATTATGGCAAATCGGCACACGGGTCAAATACAAATGGAAAAAATTTATCCTCATTTCGCCAAAAAATGTTGCGACTCACCCGCACCTTTGGCTTCATCTCCGCGTGTCAACCACCGACGCCACCACCTCCCGCCGCCGCCTGACCGTCCTTTATTCCGGGCGGGTGCAAGGCATTGGCTTCCGCTACACCGCCAAAACCGTCGCCGCTGGTTTTGACCTCACCGGCATCATCCGCAACCTCCCGGACGGACGCGTTGAACTCATCGCCGAGGGCCACCGCGACGAACTCGAAGCTTTTCGCGCCGCCATTCTCGCTGCAGGTCTTGCTGGCTTTATTCGTGACGAACAGGTATCTTGGACCGCCGCTGAAAATAAATTTCGCGGTTTTTAAATTGTCCGCTAGGAAATGAAATACGCTATCATCGCCGACATCCATGGTAATCTGGACGCCTTTCAGGTCGTGCTGGAGGATATTCGCGCCCAGAACGCCACCCACATCGTCTGCCTCGGCGACGTCGTTGGCTACAATGCCCAACCCAAGGAATGTCTCGACATCGTGCGCCAGATGAACATCCCCTGCGTCAAGGGCAACCACGATGAATACTGCTCCAGCGAAGACCACTTGGACGGCTTCAACCCCCACGCCGCCGACGCCGTCCACTGGACCCGCGAGCAGTTGAACGACACAGACAAGGCGTGGCTGCGCGATCTTAAATACTCCCGGCTGGCAGAAAACTTTACGATGGTTCATGCCACGCTCGACGCACCGCAGCGTTGGGGTTACGTTTTTGACAAGCTCGCCGCCGCCGCCAGTTTTCCTTATCAAAACACGCAGATGTGTTTCTTCGGCCACACCCACGTTCCGGTGGCGTTCATGCGCGACACCGTCGTCCGCGGCGGCACCTATTCCAAATTCAAAATTGACCCGTCGAAAAAATATTTCATCAACGTCGGGGCCGTTGGCCAGCCGCGCGACAACAACCCCAAGGCCGGCTATGTCATCTACGACCTGGACGCGCAGACGATTGAACTGCGCCGCCTCGATTACGACATCGCCGCCGCCCAGCAAAAAATCCGCGCCGCCGGCCTGCCCGAACGCCTTGCCGAACGGCTCGCCTACGGCCGTTGAAAATTCTCCTGCTCAAACCCAGCTCGCTCGGCGACGTGATTCACGCCCTGCCCGTGCTGCGATTGTTGAAGTTGCATTATCCCCACGCGGAAATTTTCTGGTGGATTGATTCCGCCAACGCCCCGCTGATTGAAGGCGACCCCGATTTGACCGGCATCGTCCGCTTCGAGCGCAAACGCTGGGCGCGCCCGGCGCACTGGCCGGAAATGTTCCGCAGCCTCCGGTGGCTCCGCGCACAAAACTTCGACCTCGTCATTGATTTGCAATGCCTCGCACGCAGCGGCGCGTTCGCGTGGCTCGCCAACGGCAAACAACTTATCGGCCTCGACGAAGTCCGCGAAGGCGCGCGCGGGTTCTACGACCTCGCCGTGCCGCGCAAAAATTTCCACACGCACGCGGTGGACTGGTATCTCGCCGTGCTGCCACCGCTCGGCGTGCCGGTTCACAAAAATTTCACCTGGCTACCGGAACGGCGGGAAATTGCCGCTGAAGTAAAACGGAAATGGCTCGCGGCTTTCCTAACTTCCAAC
>Ga0007882_10000683_pt1 | contig 19979 bp, 18 predicted proteins | sample CryBogCBH12Aug01_FD_71195 | JGI IMG/M metagenome (GOLD analysis project Ga0007882, IMG submission 71195) | Freshwater microbial communities from Crystal Bog, Wisconsin, USA - CBH12Aug09.1 | ecosystem: Environmental > Aquatic > Freshwater > Lake | place: Crystal Bog, Wisconsin, USA | collected... | reverse complement strand
ACATGCATCATCACCAGCCGGCCCACGAAGGCATTGCAAATGCCGAACACCGACCAGACGAACAGTGAGAGGGCCAGCCCCGTTTTGGTTCCAAGCCGGTCAATCACCCAGCCGGCAATGATGGTCATGCCGGCGTAAAACGCGGTGAAAAAAGAGGTCAAATTCGCAAAATCCGTGTTAGACCAGCCAAACCCGCCCTGTGCCAATGGCGTGCAAAAGAATTCCTTGAGGTAACTGATGACCTGGCGGTCCAAATAGTTGACCGTGGTGGCAAAGAACAGGAGCGAGCAGATGACCCACCGGTAATGAGAGCGGGGAGCGGCAGCGGACGGCGGAAGCCGGGAATTCATGCGGTCAGCATCAACCAAATAATGGCGGCGTTCAAGCGCGGAATTCCGGCGCAGTTCCAACTTTACAAACCGGCCACCTTTCTGCCACGATAAGCAGGTTATGTTTAAACGTTTTCTGCCATTCCTGCCGGTGCTGCTGCTGGCTGGCTGTGCCACGGGCACGTTCACCCGGCTGACCCCGAACCTCCAGCCGCGCACCACCAACAATCTTTATTCCGTGGAAGTATCGTTCAACTCGCAGCAGCAGTCGCTGCGCTGGGACAGCATCCAGCCCTATGTGCTCGTCAACGGCAAGGTTTACCCCATGACACAGGTGCCGGTGGTAAACAACCGCTGGGAAGGTTACGTGCCGGTGGCCCCGGGCGAGAACTCCGTGAAATACCGTTTCAAGTTCGACTACCTTTACAATCACATCGGTTCCGCGCCGAAGCCGGATAGCGCGGTTTCCCCGATTTACACGCTGAAGGTGCTCGACCAATAATTTTGGTTCCCAACCAAAAACCGCCGGCAAAAATCTGTCGGCGGTTTTTTATTGGGGTCAGGGGCCGGGGGCAACCGCCCTCAATGGGGCAAACTGCAGAGCAGACCGAGTTCACCCGCCAAGACGATGGCCAGCAGAACCCAGACCAGACGTTCCCGAAGCTGCAGGCTGCGCTGGGTGGCGGCGGCCAGCCAGAATTGAAGTTTCACCGCCCCCAAGGAAATCACATCGCCATTGCGAAGACACTGGCCGGGTTCAACGGCTTGGAGGTTCACCAACAATCCGGCACCCGGCTGCAGCCCAATTTGAATGCCGGCACCTTGGCTTAATTCCAACGTCAGATGCCGCTCCCAGACTCCAGCCTCCGCCAACACCAGATCATTGCTCTCGGCCCGGCCCACCACAAAAGGAAAGCGGCGAATCGCAATGCTGCGACCCGCCGCTGTTCCTGAAAGCACGTTCAACTGAAACATCACCACATGGATTTCCCGACCTCAATCTGGTCACCAGGATACACCGGCGGATCAGTTTCGGGATGTTCCAAAGCCTTAACGCAATTGATCTTGAAACGCTGGCCACTGGCCCGAATCAGCCAGACATCCTTGCGGTCGGCAAAGTCGGTAAAATCTCCTGCCGAGGTGATGGCGCGGGTGACGGTGACCTCCCCGAGATAAACCTGGCGGCCCGGGGCCTTGACCTCGCCGCGAACATAATAGACGCGGTCGCCGACACTGACCGTTACCGTGGCCCGACGATAGATGGCCGGCACATAGAGATTATGGATGGTATCCTGCAATTCCCCGGCCGTTTTGCCGACGGCCTGAACCTTGCCGATGTCCGGCATGGTGATCGTGCCGTCTTCCTTGATGGGTTCCTGATGGGGCTGGATATCCACCGGCAAGCCCGTAAGTGTGACAATCACGGTATCGCCCACATGAAAGTGCGCCACCTGCTCCGCAACGCCATTGGCTTCCGGGTGCCAGGTGTATTTTTCCGAGGCACAACCGGGCTGCAGGAGAACCGCCACGGCAGCAACCAAGCCGGCCAGACCGGCACCAATTTTATGATATGAGAATTTCATCAGTCCAAGATTTTAGGCAGCGGGTTTGTCATTGCCATCTTCCGCAGCGAGGGCCTTGGGGGCAGCGGCATCCGGTTCGTCCTCGTTGTGCGTGTAGTAATAGTTGTGGTAGTAGCCACTATAGTAGTAGTAGCTTTCGTCCTGCGCCATGTTGATGTTGTTCAGGACGATGCCGACATAGTTGCCACCAACCTTTTCAATCATCTGCTTGGCGCGGATATTCATGGGCTGCGGATAGCGGCGGTATTGGATGACCTGAATCACCATGTCCACTTCGCTGGCCAAGACGGAGGCATCGCTGACGCCGAGGATGGGCGGGGAATCGAACACCACGAAATCGTAGCGCTGCTTGAGTTCGCTGATGAGGGCCTTCATCTGGGCGGAACCCAGAATACCCATGGAGCTGTTGGGCAATTTACCGCTGGCCATGAAATCCAGCATGGGAACATTGGTCGTCTGCACCACCTCGGCCAGACTGTTCTGCTTGAGCAGATAGTTGGTCAACCCAAGGTTATTGGAAACATTCAGAATCTTGTGAATCGTGGGGCGCCGCAAGTCGGAGTCCACAATGAGCACGCGTTGTCCGGCCTGGGCAAACACGGTGGCCATGTTGATGGCCGTGGTGGACTTGCCTTCGCCGGCACCGGCGCTGACCACGACGATGGAGTTCATCTTGTCGTCTTTGCAAGAGAACAGCACGTTCGTGCGCAAGACGCGGTAGGCTTCGGCGTGTTTGCTCTCCGGCCCTTCCTGCGCCAGATAGCCGATGTTTTGCGGAATAACCCCGAGCACCGGAGCGTTGAAGGTACGTTCGACGTCATCAATGGTCTTGACGCTGGTGTCGAGGTACTCAATGAAGAACGCGAGACCGACACCCATGACTAGACCGAACACCAAGCCGAGGGTGATGTTCAGCGTCTTGTTGGGCTTGACCGGTGCCTTGCCGGGCTGGGCGTAATCGGTGATGTAAACCATCTGGGTCTTGGGAATCTTCAAGTCCAGCCGTTCGGTTTGAATCTTGGTGAAAAGCAGTTTGTGCAAATCCAAGAGCCGCTCCAGATTACGTTTTTCGTCCCAGTAAGGCTGGGAGGAGGCCGCTTCATCGTTGTCGCGGGACTTGGCGTCTTCCACCTGCTTGACCAATTCATCCAACGAGGCTTTGGTCGCGGTAACTTTGGCTTCCATGCCGAACATGATGCCGTTGACGCGATCGTCAATCTGCTCGTTGAGCTTGTCAATGACGGACTGAACGCGCGTGACGGCCACGTTGCTGGTCGGATAGTCATTCGTCAGTTGCACATACTGCTGTTCAGACTCGTGCAGTTTGTCCAAGAGCGAGGACAGGGAGCCATCGGGATTGATGCCCGGCAGCACATCGCGGAGTTTCTTTTTGTCCAGTTGCTTGAGCTGTTGCAACTGGGTGTTTAAATCCTTGTACATTTTATCCCCCTCAATGCGCATGTCCTCATAGCGCGACACCTGCTCCGACGTCAGGGTGGGAGACGGCGTGGTGACTACGGGTGAAACGTTGAAAATTTTATACTGCTTCTGAAGGAAGTTGACGTTGCTTTGCACGGTCAGGATCTGGGCTTCCTCGTCCTGATACTGGGTTTCAAGGGCTTCCAGCGCCTTGACCGTCCGGTCATTCAGGAGGTTCTGGCGGTAATCATGGTAAACCGAGGCCAAGGTGTTGGCGAGATTTGCCGCCTCGTTTTTGTCATCGCTGTAAACCGTGATGGAAATGAGCTTGGTATTACGCACCGGCATGAGGTTGATGCGCCCTTTCAGGATTTCCATCGTTTCGCTGGTTTTCAGGATTTCCCCATCGAAAAACTTTTTACCCCATTCGACATTCAGGTTCAGCTTGCTGATCACGTTGCTCAACACCACTTCGGATTGCATGAGTTCGAACGTGGTCTGGATGAAATACGGGTCATACATCGCCTGGGAAACCGAGGTGAGGCCGCCGCTTACACCACCAACGTCGGTGGAGTCGCGTTCTACCTCAATACGGGCGGTACTGGCGTAGGATTCCGGCAGGATGAAGGTCACCGCCGTGGCAATAATCGCAGTAATCAGAAATACCGTGATAATCAATGCTTTCCGAATGCGGATAATCCGCCAGTAATCCAGGAAATGCAGTTTGTTCTCCACCGGAGGAGCAGAAAGTTGTTGGCTGGTTGGTTCCATAGTCAAAAAAGGAGCCGGACAATTATCCGGCTCCGTAAAAAAAACTCAAGAATTATTCACGCTGGAATTAATATGAGCCGGTGAGACCGACTTCATACCGGTTGCGCTGGTAGCTGGCATTGGCTTGAACCGCATCAACCTGGTCGAAATTGTATCCAATTTCAACGGACAGGTGCTTGGTGATGGTGTAGTTCAAATTGGCCACCGCAGAATAATAATTTTCCGACCCGCCGAACCCTGATCCGCCGCCCGCCGGCCCGCCATTGAAGCTGGAGTGCTGAATGCGGCCACCAAACAAACCAACCAAACGGGAGGTAAACTGGTGATTGAGATTGAGGTAAACCGTCGAGCTTTCCTGGTTTTCCGTGATGCTACCCGAGTTGGTATTGATGGCCGAGCTCTGGAAAATCGGCAAATAGGTGCTGTTCAGCGAGTGGGTGAACCCAAACTGGAGCGAACTGGCCCGGGCATACGTGTAGGTTCCCGACATGTCCACATACGGCGTTACGGTGGAGGTATTGGGCGTCACGTCATTATACGGATCGTTGATTTGCGCACCACCCATGGCCGTAAACCGCAGCGTATCGGTCAGATTTTGCTGGTAGCTCACGTAAATGGAATGCGTGAAACTATTGCGCGTATCACTGTAAAGCACCTTGGGCGTGCCACCGATCGGATTGTAGTAGCTGATCGGTTCGTTGGCGGTAAAATCGCTCCATTCGAACGAGTAACCCAGACCAAGAATAGTTTCCGTGGACTTGTGCCACTGGAAATCCACCGTGGCGGTCTGATCAATACGATTAAACTGGCCCGCTTCGCTGGGCGACCCGCCCGCCTGAATATTGGCCACCGTCTGGTTGCCGACTTGATTATACAGGAAGAGATTGTTGGCGTAGGTCAGCACCGTACCGAAGCGGCGGCTCCAATCCGTATGAACCGAAGCCGAGGCACTGTTGAGAATGTAGTTGCCATCCGCGCGAAACGGATCACTGGTGGCGGTCGCACCGGCACCAAACAACTGGGGATTCTGGGTCACCGTGATGTTGTCGCTCAGCTTGGTTTCCCATCTTTCATTGAAAACATGATCCAACCAGAGGTTCACCCAATGGTTTTGGTCATACGGATCTTCATGAAAATGATCCCGGCCCTCGTAGTAATACAGGGCGTAAATATAGCGCAAACCCAGCTCCGTCTGGTTCAGGGACTTGGTGATTTGGAACTGCGGCGTCAGTTCGGCACCAAAACTACCCTTGGGATTTTGCGCCGCATTCTGCGCCGCAAAGTTGTCATCATAAAACCCGCGCAAGGTAGCGGAAACCGACCAAGTCTTGTTACCGGAGTTGTCGGGAGCATAGGCAGCATGGACGCTGGCGGCACCAACAGCAGCCAACCCAACCGTCATGGCAATTTTCTTCATAATCATATGCAAATCAATATTTTACTAAGTTTTTTCGTCACCTTGAACACGCCGGCTAAACTTTTTAATCGCAAACTTAGCCAAGACTAGCACCAACTTTAACCGTGCGTCAAAGAAAAAATGTAATATTAATGGCCATGCGCCCCGAATCGCCCACTGCAACCGCCGGCGGACGAAATCAGTCCAGAAGCCTCCGCAACACTTGCAGCGGAACGGTATTGACAACCTCCTGCCGGCCCAGCCCCCCCTTGCGGGCCAGGCCCGCCCCCAAACGCAAATAACCCGCGTGGGCATTGCGGTGGGCATCCGGATTGATGACGCATTTCACCCCCCGGCCCGCCGCGTAGGACCAGTGGCGCCAGTCCAGGTCAAACCGGTGCGGGTTGCAGTTCAGTTCAATCCAAGTGCCGGTCGCCGCGCAGGCGTCAATCACGGCCTGCACGTTCACCGGATACGGCTCGCGCTCCAGCAGCAACCGCCCGGTCAGATGCCCCAGCATATGCACAAACGGATTCTCGGCGGCGCGAATCAAGCGCTTGGTGTTCTCCGCCTCATTGCCGCCCGGCACGTGCAGACTGGCCACCACCACGTCCAATTCCGCCAGCAGGTCATCGTCAAAATCCAGCCGGTCTTTGAGGATGTCCACCTCGCTGCCGGTGAGCAGCCGGAACCCGCTCCCCCGCGCGGCGGCGGCCTCGTTGATTTTTTTAATTTCCCCAAGCTGTTCGCGCAGGCGTCGGGCATTCAGCCCATTCGCCTGCACGGAGGCTTGGGAGTGGTCGGTGATCGCCCAGTATTCCAGCCCGAGTTCCTCCATGTAGGCCGCGATTTCCTCGAGGGTGTTGCGGCCGTCGCTCCAGTTGGAATGGTTGTGCAGCGAACCCTTCAAGTCGGTCCACTCCACCAAGCGCGGCAATTCATTCCGCTCCGCCGCCAAGAATTCGCCGCGGTCTTCGCGCAATTCCGGCGGCACAAACGCCAACTCCAGCGCCGCGAAAATATCCGCCTCGTCCCGACAAGGCACGCACAGCGTCCGATCCCGGGTTTCCTCCGGCGACCGAAACAGGCCGTATTCATTCAGGCGCAGCCCCCGCTGGATGGCGCGCTGGCGCATGACAATGTTGTGCTCCTTGCTGCCGGTAAAATAGGCCAGCGCAAAGGGGAACTCCGCATCGCTGACCACCCGCAAATCGCACTGGATGCCGCCGGCGAGAATGACGCTGGCCTTGGTATCCCCGTGGGCGATGACTTTTTCGACTCCGGGCCGGCCCACAAATCCGGCAATCACGGCGGCGGGCTGCTTCGACGAGGCCAGCAAATCCACATCACCGATGACTTCCTTGAACCGGCGCAGGCTGCCGGCGGCACCGCAGCGGATCACGTCCGGATGCTCGCGCAAATATTCCAGCAGCGGTTCCGCCGCCACCAGCGCGTCCACCAGCAGATGCTTGGTGGCGTAGGCGCGCTTGCGGGCGATGCCTTCCAGCAGGTTGGCCTGCGTTTTCTCACCAAAGCCAGCCAGCCCCGCCACCTGACCGGTTTGGCAGGCGGCTTCCAGTTTTAATACGGAATCCACGCCAAGCTGTTCGTGCAGGGCGCGGATTTTTTTGGGCCCCAAGCCGGGAATTTCCAGCATTTCCAGCAAGCCCGGGGGCAGCGACGCTTTCAATTCGTCGTAATAGTTCAGCTTCCCGGTTTCCACCAGTTCGGTGATTTTCTGTTCCAGGGCGGCACCGATGCCCTTGATTTCACCCAGCCGTTTTTCCGCGACCAGTCGGGACAGCGGCTCGCTCAATCCCTCCAGCGTGCGTGCCGCCCCGGCATAGGCGCGGGTCTTGAACGGGTTCTCCCCCTTCAATTCCAACAGCTGCCCAATCTCCAGCAGAATTTCCGCCACTTGCTCTTTGTCCATGCCCCAAGATGCCGCCGCAAGTTCCAAGTTTCAAGTTGCACCTTGTCCCGCTACCATCATTTCATGAGAAAACGCAAATCCCTGGCCGTGGCGCTGACCATTGCCGGCTCGGACAGCGGCGGCGGCGCCGGCATTCAGGCCGACCTGAAGACGTTTGCCGCCCTCGGCGTTCACGGCACCAGCGTCATTACCTGCCTCACGGCGCAACATCCCGGGCGCATTCTGGGAGTGGAAGCCGGTTCCCGCAAAATCCTCCGGCAACAATTGGAGGCAGTTTTCACCGGCCTGCCGCCCGCCGCCATCAAGACCGGCATGCTGTTTTCCGCCGCCCACATTCGACTCGTGGCGGATTATTTGAAAACGGCGGCCACCGGCCGGCCGCTGGTGGTGGATCCGGTGATGATTTCCACCAGCGGCACCCGACTGCTGGCGCCAGACGCCCTGGCGGCGCTCCAGCACCGGCTGCTGCCGCTGGCCACACTCATCACCCCTAACTTGGACGAGGCGGGCGTGCTGGCGGAAATGAAAATCACGTCATTGGAATTGATGCGGTTGGCGGCGCGAAAATTGCAGGCCCGTTTTGGCGCGGCCATTCTGCTGAAGGGCGGCCACCTGAAGGGTTGCCGGGAGGCCACCGATGTCTTTTTTGATGGCCGAACTGAACTACTGCTCGCCGCGCCCTTCGTCCAGGGAATCACCACCCACGGCACGGGCTGCACTTATTCGGCAGCGGTTTGCGCGGGATTGGCGGAAGGAAAGCGGCTGGTGCAGGCGGTCAAAACCGCCAAGGATTACATCACCCAAGCGATTGCCGGCAGCCGCCCAGTCGGAAACAGTTTCGTGCTGGGCCACCTAGCCAAAAGCGATCAGAGATTGGGACGACGCAGACGGTAGTAATGCAAATCCAGATTTTGGTTGTAAACCGGAACCACCGTTACATTGGTCGTATCGCCGGGGCCAGTCGGGCCGGGACCGATGTTGATGCCGCCGCCACTGACCACGTTGGTTACAGTATAAAAGGTGATGGAAGCGGGATTGATGCTGGGCACGGTGACCTGATACTGGCCCCCTGACAACACCGGCGTCAAATTAGTCTGGGCCACCCAGTTTTGCCACGACAGGTTGGTGGTGGCCTCGACCAGAAAACCGGCCGGATAAACGGGCCAAGAAATGACTACGTTCGTTCCCGACGGGGTCATCGTGACCGACTGGGAAAAGAATTCGTAGGCCAGCGCATAATTTTCCGACGGGGTGACCGCCGAACTGCCGGGCATCCACACCTGCAAATCATAGACTCCCGGTGCCAGTGACGGCAGATAAACGTGCTGCACATTGTCCACCAAACTGGTGCTGCAGGTGATCAACTGGCCATTGCTGGCATTGTAAAGGAACAGCCCCAAGTTGTTGATGGCGGCCTGGCCGTTTTGCAAATCCCAAACCAGCGTGGCCGTGGCGGTGAACGTCGCGCCTGCCGAAGCGTTGGTCAGACTGAAATAATAATGATTCACCACGTCGGCCGTGCTACTACTGGTGATGGCATTGAAATCCCAGCCGCGTAACGGGGCGGAACCGACGGCCGTCTGCGCAAAACTGGCGGGGGAGGCTCCGGAGGGGGCATGCGCCAAACCGGCGGCATACGAGTGGCTGGTGACATAACCGTGTTTGCCACCGACCAGTTGCTCGTAGGAATTGAGCAGATTCACTATGCCCGCGCCATAAACATAATGCAGCGGCACGGATGGGGAATTACTCCAACCCAAGGGCTTCACGGCCCCATTGAGCAGCAGCGCCTTGATGGTGCGGAGGTCGGTGGCGGAATTAGTGTCAACCCCGCCGTCACCGCGCGCGCCCGCCTGTAGCAACACCGCCGCCGAACCGGCGACCAAGGGGGTGGAATAGCTGGTGACCGTGTCCTGGTTGCCCCAAGCGGTAATATCCGGCTTGCAGCGTCCATCCGGCGTGGGACCGTAGGATGAACCGGGGTTATTGTAGACCCCTACGGCAATGCCGTTAAAACAGGTGGCCGGCGAATACACCGGCCCGTTGTTGAAACCTGCCCCGCTGATAAACAGCACTCCATACTCATCCGCATAGTTGTCGAATGCCGAATCAATAAAACTATAATAGGCACCATAGGTGAAACTCTGGTTCACCACCCGGGCGGCAATCGGGTTGTCATACAGCACGGAATTATAGACCAACGTGTTGGCATCGTAATTATCCACGTGTGCAATGTTCGTGGCCACCCCGAAGCGCATGCCGTAAAAATCGCCGGCAACATTGTCCGAATGGCCGGATTCTGTGCCCAAGGAGTTGGGAAAGCCGGTGGCAGAACTGGAACCATTAATGAAAGTGAAGCGACTGACCGGCTGGCTCACTTCAGAATTGGTGGGATTTACTTCGAAGACCGGTGCGGAAGCTTCAGCTTGCGCCACCCGCACGCCACTGCCGTTCAAATTGGTGACCAGCGTGCGCAGTGCCATCAAACCCAATGTGTCCGGATACAACCCTCCTAGGTTGGTGGTGTTGGAGCCCAAGAAATAAACATTGGTCCCGTCATCCCCCAAAGCATAAACGTTCGTGGGGAAGGAATCACCACGCACAGCATTGCTAGTCAAAAGCAACCCCAACCCAATGACCGCAAGCACCTTTTTCCCTATTGCTTTCATGTTTTTATTTATTAAACCAACACCCAGAACAATCCCAGTTTTGGATTTTTAACAAAAAACCAAAGTTTTGCAAGGAAAAATATCGAGAATTAAATTAACCACCCTAATAAAACGCCGGGAAATGCACGTATTTATGGCCAGAACGCACCACCGAGGCGAAGCGAAGCAAATTCTTCCCGACGGTCAGAATTCAAATTTTTCAAAAAGTGCTACACGAGATTGCGACGAATGCTGACATAAAAAAAGCCGCGCAGAATAAATTCTGCGCGGCTGGGGAAGAAACTTTAACAACGATTACTTGACCGAACGGCGGCGGAACACCATGCCGAGACCAGCCAAACCAGTGCCAATCATGGCAAAGGTGGAGGGCTCAGGAGCCGGAGCCGGATTGAAATCATAGGTAACGATGGACTGCAGATCGGCATAGGTAACCTGCGAAGCCGTCGTGTTACCGCCCGTGTTCTTCAGCACGGTTTGAGTCACGGAAGTAACAGGCAATTGCACCGTACCAGTGCCGGTCAGAGCTCCCAAAATACCCGAGTCCGTGATGGAAGAACCGTTGGCATAATAAAAGCTTGTGCGACTGGTCGTATCGGTGCCAATCGTGGAAGAATTCGTGGAACCGCCAGCAACAAGGTTGTAGGAGAAAGTGCGGCTAAAGTAGTCCACCACCGGATTGGCCACATTGTACAAAACGCTTTCGGAGGTGCTCAGCGGAGTGCCGTCAACCGACAATTGCACTTCCGTCGAGGCCGTACCATGGCTGCTCGTGGCCGCGCCGTTAATGACACCCAACGTGGTCGAGAGACCGGCAACCAAAGACAACTGCACGCTGTTCAAGGTGCCCAACGCAGGGTTAAACTGGGTCAAAACATTATATTGACCAACCCAATCGGTCAGCGTGGCGGAAATAGTGTTTGTATAGCTGATAGTGTCAGCTTGGGCAACAACACCAACGGCTGCGATTGCGGCAACTGCAAATACTTTTTTCATATTTTATTCTGATTTTATCGTCTGTTAAATTGTTTATTTCCCCAAATACCCACAAACCTGAAGACATATTATCACACCCACACCCAACGTCAACCTCTTTTTTTATTTTTCCCAGCCAGGAAAAATCCTTCCCAAACGCATATCACCCCACCACGACACCGACCAGCCAGACTTACTTAATGTTTATAATCAAACATTTACATCACTTTTAATCCATCAGAATGAGTCGCAAGCCGCAAGTTATGGTCATATTCGCACCGCCAAGCAAACTTTTTTTGTTTTTCGATTGGCAAGTTACGGCCATGCTTGAGTGATTCGCGGCTGACCGCCGGAGGCACCGCTCGCTTGGATCAACCGATCACCGAGCTTTAACTGCGTATCCTATTGAATTTAGATAGATCAGACAGAGTCTGCTTTCAACCCAGAAGGTGAATAAATTGCACCTTCGGAAATCTGGGTGCAGCCAAGTTCAGCTGTGGCTAATGAGTGGCTCGTCCGATTCCAACTGCGGAATTTAGGTTGACCCTGGTACGGCGTTGCTTGAGCTCTCCAAGGTTCTGGCGCCACCCAGAACGACCACATTTGATAGTCGGAAACCGGCCGGAAGACTAAAAACCGCGTGAAAAACCCTGCTGGTACAACTTATTTACGCTGGCGCCGGGCAAACGAAATGGCAGCCAAGCCAAACCCGCACAAGGCGAGAACCGAAGGTTCAGGCGTCGGATAAGGGGTAAACCCGTAAATAACAATGGTGTGCAAGTCTGATTGTGTGGTCTGACCAGCCCCCGTGTTGCCGCCGGTATTGGCCAGGAATGAACGGGCAAAAGTGTAGGTCGTAAAATCCACAAAGCTGGTGCCAGTAAACGCAATTAACGTGGAATTGTCTGTCACAGGATTGCTGGTGGCGCTGTAATTTGCCTTCAAATCACCACTGGAAAGCACCTGAAAGCTCGGCAGCGTGTATTCAAAATCCGGACTGGCATAGTCCAACACCAATGCGTTGGGAAAAAACGTGAACGATCCCGTTTGTAAATACTGTTTAAGCTGGGTGATAGCGGAACCCGAACTGGCACTCGGAGAGACGTTTTGAACATCGAGCACCGTATCGAGATCGGACTGGACGGTAATTTGAACCGAATTGAGCGTGCCAATGGCGGGATTAAACTGGGCCAAGGACACCGTATTCGTCCAATCGGTGAGGGTCGCACCGATGTTGTTCGTGTAGGAAATAGAATTCGCCTTGGAAGCAAATTCAAATACGGACACGGCGAATATGAGCAGCCACTTCTTCATTTTAAGGTTTACTATATTGATTATACTGCATTCCGTTCGCCACCGGAATATTAACGTGCTACAAAATAACACACAACTCGACGCCGTCAAGCAACCCGGACAAGAATAAATACAGCCCCCCCTGTAAATCGACCAATCTTCACTGCCCGAAATACCAACCAGCGAACCAAATCATTTCCTGACGGAACGGCGACCAGCCCAACCGGTCAAACCAGCCAGACCGGCACCCAGCAAAGCCAAAGTGGACGGTTCGGGCGTTGGCGCCGGCGGAAAAGTGGCGGAGGTAAATCCGTAGGTTACGATCGCCCCCAAGCTGGCAGAGGTGGTCTGGGAGGATGCCGTGTTGCCACCGTCGTTGGCCAAATAGGTCAACGTGCTGGTGCTCACCGAGATAGAAACTGAACCACTACCTGCAAAGGCACTTAAGGTGGGGCTATCTGTCAACAATTTGCCCGTCACGGAACCGAACGAATACAACGAGCCACTGCTGGTAGCACTGCTTCCGCTCAGCGTATAATCAAAATCCGGGCTGAGCAGCGTTAGCGCGGGGTGAGTGGCATCAAATAAACTATAGGAACCCGTGGACAAATTCAGCTTCAACTGCGTGATGGCCGTGCCTTCACTAGCTGAATGGCTGTAATTGGTCACCTGCAACACCGTGGTCATGCCAGACTGAATGGTCACTTGGATGGAATCCAAGGTGCCCAAGGCCGGATTGAATTTCCGCAAACCGATGTTCTGCGTCCAATCCGTGGGCGAGGCACTCAAAGAATTCGTGTAGGAAATGAAATCAGCCTTGGCAGCCAAGCCAAACACCAGCGCCGCCAAAATCGTTAAAGTCGTTTTCATATCAAAAAATCTTGTGTCAAAAATAATCAAATGAGTTAATCCCCTGACTATCCCTAACATTTGTCATACTAGAATACTCCCCGCAACGTTGTCAACCTTAATTTTGCTGCATTTTGAGGACACCTTGACCACCAATTGCCCAATCCACACCACTAATTAATCAGTAATATCTGAAAAATCGCAGGCTTTACCACCTGCCCCCCGAGAAAACGGTTCAAAAATCAATCCATGGGCTCGATCTGCCACAAGGCCACTCCCTGCCGGGGCAAATCGAACTTCAACCGCACTTTCCCATCTATCACATTCTGAGTGGATTGCAGCGGTATTTCCGCCAGTTGTCCGGCCCGTTGGAGCAACTCACGCTGCGCCGGGGTCAACGGGAGGGGTTGGCCCAGCTTCTGCCAGGCCTGGTAGGAGTTGCTGTGATCGGCATCAATGCGGAATTGCCGCAGGCGCACCTGCCGCCAACCGGTGGGCAGTCCGTCCACCGCCAAACTCACCGTCGCCGCTGGCCCGGGGACGTCATCATCATGATAATGCCAGACCAACACGCATAACTGGTTGGTGCCCAAGCTCGCCATGGCAGATATATCAGGTTGACCGCGCACCCCCGAGGCCAAAATGCTCCGGGCATCCAATCCGGCGGTGCTGCTGACCGCCAGACGCCGGCCATTCATCCGGCCGAACATCCGGAAGACGTTCAGCACGGGCAGATCAATGCCATCGCCCGCCAATGCCCGAAAACCGGCGAACGGCGGCTGATCCTCAAATTCAAAGGCCCAGGTCAGCGCGCCTGCCAGATTCACACCATATTGGGCGGCCAACTCGTATTCCCGGGGGAAACTGGCGGCGGTGTAGCTGGAATACATGGTGCCGTTGCGATAGGCATCCCGGGGCTCCCGGCAGGCGGCGCAGCCTTCCGGGTCGGATTCCCCGATGACAATCGGCAGATGCCGGAATTCGGGACTGGCCGCAATCACGGCAAACGCCTCGCTGATGTTTTGAAACTGGTGGGACATGCCCATGCGGACATGGTCATTCGTGAAGCTGGGCGCGCCCTTGGCATGGAAAGAAATGAAGTCCAGCGGTGAACCGTGCCTGCCGTTAACAAAATTCACGCCCCGGGCGCAATGCTCCAAAAAGTCATGCAGAAAGGTGCCGCCGGGGCCACCCGCCGTTTCCGGTCCACCGACCCTGGCTTCCGGCAGGGCGCGGCGCACGCCGGCTACCGCATAATCATATAGCTTGAAATAATCCGCCTGCGACCCGTGCCAATAGGGGCTGTTGGGTTCGTTCCAGACTTCCCAATACCATTGCGCCACCTCCGCGCGACCATACCGCTCCACACAATGTTTCGCCCACTGATAGGAGAGTTCCCCCCATTTTTCATAGTCCCGGGGCGGATACGACTGCCCGGCATTGGGCGGGGCCATTTTGTTGACGGGCGGATGATGCGGATAATTTTGCGGATGCGTGCTCAAGGCTTCGGGCATAAAACCGATCTGGACGTAGGGTTTCAGGCCATTCGTCAGATAGGTGTCGAAAATCCGGTCGTTGATGCTCCAGTCATAGACCGGTCGGCCGGCGGCATCCTCCTTGTAGGCACTCGTGGAGCCCCACTTCAACGCATACGCGCCATCACCACTGGTCAGCAAATGATGGCAACGCACATATACCTGCGGCGTCCCCAGGCAGCCCAATTCACCCAGCAACTGACGCCCGTCCTGCTGGTAGGTATAATTGGCCTCGTCATAGCCAAAGAATCGCCAAATGGGCGTGAGTTCTCCCACGGGCTGATCGGCGTGAACCTGGATGGTCACGGGCATGACGGGGGCATCCGCCGCGCATAGCGGCTGAATGGCCACGGCACCGAGCAGCGCCAAAGCGGAAAACCAAGGGAAAGGCATGCCGCACCATAGCGAATAGCCTGACGGCGTTTCAATTCTCATCGGGAAAAATCTGTCCAAGACCGGGGATTCCGCCTTAACTTGGGGCGATGTCCGAAGCGCTGGCGGTCAATGAAGTTTATCTGAGCCTGCAAGGGGAAAGCACCTTTGCCGGGCTGCCCTGCATTTTTATCCGTCTTACTGCCTGCGATCTGCGCTGTTCCTACTGCGACACCGCCTATGCCTTCAGCGGCGGGGACAAGCTGCCGCTCGAAACGATACTGGCCCGCGTGCGGGAACTGGCCGCGCCCTTTGCGACCACCGCGTCGGCAGCCGGTGGCCGTCTGCCACTGGTGGAACTGACCGGCGGCGAGCCGTTGCTGCAGAAAAACGTGCTGCCGCTCATGACGACGCTCTGCGACGAGGGCTTCACCGTGCTGATTGAAACCAGCGGCGCGCATGACATCTCCGCCATTGACCCGCGCGTCCGACGCATCATGGATCTGAAATGCCCGTCCAGTGGCGAGGTCGCGCGCAACCGCCTGGCCAACCTGCCGCACCTGAAAGCGACCGATGAAATAAAATTTGTCATCGGCACGGTGGAAGATTACGAATGGACCAAGCAGCAAATCGCCGCGCACGGACTGGCGGCCATCTGCCCCCTGCTCCTCTCCTGGGTGCATCCGCTGGCCCCGGATCAGCAGAGCAAGCTGCTCAAACCCGTGCCCGCCGGGCTGACGCCGATTTCGCGCCGCGAACTGGCCGAGCGCATCATCGCCGACGCCCTGCCCGTGCGCTTTCAAATCCAGCAGCACAAGATCATCTGGCCGCCGGAACAACGGGGGGTTTAGCCGTGGCACTAGAGTATGAACCCAAAAACGAAATACGGGAACACGGCGGTCACAGACCGCCGCTACAGCAAAACGCCCTTTTCAGGTGAGTAAAATTTTTTTGTGACGGACACCGAAACCATCTTGCAGCGGCTGCGCGATTTTGAGTCGCGCAACGTGACGTTCATGGAGCCGGATGGCTCCTGGCCGATTGTCTGGGAGCGCGCCCGCGGCGTCCATGTCTGGGACACCACTGGGAAAAAATATTTGGATCTCACGGCGGCGTTCGGTGTGGCTGCCGCCGGCCATGCGAATACCCGCGTGGTGCGTGCCGGCCAGAAACAGATGGGCACCCTGCTCCACGCCATGGGCGATGTCCATCCGCACGCCCTCAAGGCCGGGCTGGCGCGCGAGCTAAGCGCCCTCACTTTCGAACGCTGGGCGGGAAATCGGCGCGGCAAAACCATCTTCGGCAACTCCGGCTTTGAGGCGGTGGAAGCCGCGCTGAAAACCGCCGCGCTGGCCACCGGGCGGTCCGGGGTCATCGCCTTCGCCGGGGCCTATCACGGGCTGGGTTACGGCACCCTGAACGCCACCCATCGCGAACATTTTCGCGGCCCGTTCCGCAACCAGTTGCGCGAGTTCGGACAGTTCGTGCCATTCCCGCTGGAGTTGGGCACGAACACCCGGGATCGGATGCTGTCCCAGCACCGGGTGCTCGCGCAAACTGCCGCCGGCCTGCGGGAAATTTTCCGCCGTGAACCCATCGGGGCCATCCTCGTGGAACCCGTGCAGGCGCGGGGCGGCATCAATGTGCCGCCGCCCGGCTTCCTGCCGCTGCTCAGCGAGTTGTGCGCCGAACATGGAGCGCTGCTCATCCTGGATGAAATTTACACCGGGTTCGGCCGCACCGGCAAATGGTTCGCCTGCGAGCATAGCGGCACGGTGCCCGACCTCATCTGCCTGGGCAAGGCGCTCACCGGGGGCTTTCCGCTTTCCGCGTGCGTGGGCCGCGCCAGCCTCATGGACACCGCCTGGCCCGCCACCAACGGCGAGGCCATCCACACCAGCACCTATCTCGGCCATCCCGTCGGGTGCGCCATGGCGCTGGCGCAAATCCGGGAGCTGAAACGCCTGAAACTTCCGGCACGCGCCGCGCAACTGGGTGCGGCCTTGCTGAAAAAACTGGCGCCCCTCCACCGCCAAAAGGGGAATTTGCGCTGCCAGATTCGCGGCCTGGGCCTGATGGCGGGGGTGGAACTGACTCGCCCCGACGGCACCCCCGACACCCACACTGCCCTGACGGCCATCAAGACGCTGCTTCAGCGCGGCTATATCTTTCTGCCCGAAGGCGAGCACGGCAACATCATCAGCTTCACCCCGCCGCTGACCATTTCCGCCGCGCAACTCAACGAGGCCGTCGAGGCGCTGGCCGAAGTTTTAGCCGGGGCCTGAGACCATGCATTCACGCCTGCGCCAGAAAATCCGTCGAGCCTTGGGTTATCAGTGTCCATCCGGGTTTATCCGTGGTAAAATTTCCCCCCGATGAAGCTCTCCGAAATGCGCGACCTGCTGACCAAGCGGGACATCCAGCTCACGAAATCGCTCGGCCAGAATTTCCTGCACGACGCCCACCAGTTGCAGCGCATCGCCAACGCCGGCAAGTTGACGCCCGGCGATAAGATTTTGGAAATCGGCCCCGGCCTGGGCCCGCTCACCGAACTCCTGCTGGCCCAAGCCCGCCAGGTGTTCGCCATCGAGAAAGACGGCCGCCTCGTGGAGGTGCTCCAAGAACGTTTCGGCGGCCCGGAATTTGCCGACAAATTTGAACTGCTCCACGCTGACGCGCTGGAGCTCCTGAAAAACGAGCCGCGCGACTGGTCCGACTGGAAACTGGTGGCCAACCTCCCCTACTCCGTTGCCTCGCCCATCCTGGTAGAACTCGCCTGCGGCGTGCGCGCGCCCCAGCGCATCGCCGTGACGCTGCAACTCGAAGTCGCCCGGCGGCTCATGTCGCAGGCGGACGACGATGACTACGGCATCCTGACCTTGCTCGTGCAGATTGATTTTCAGCCGGTCGAATGGTTTAAAATTCCCGCCGCCTGTTTTTATCCCGCGCCGGATGTGGACTCCGCCTGCGTATCGCTCGAACGACGCCCCGAGCCACTCCTGCCGGAGGCGCTCCGCAAAACCTACATCCGCCTCGTGAAGCTCGCGTTTTCGCAACGCCGCAAAATGATGTTGAAATTGCTCAAGCAGGAATGGCCCAAAGAAAAACTAGAGGCCGTCTTCACGCAACTCGGCATCTCCCACTTTGAACGCGCGGAAAAGCTGACCCTGGAACAATTCGTGGCGCTGACCAAGTTGCTGGCGGAATAAAGCGGTGCCGGACGAAGCGGGAAAAATCAAATAGCCCTGTCAAACGCTAGGTTTGACAGGGCTATTCTTACATCCGAAGGTTACTTTTTCTTCACGGAGGACTTGGCGGCCACGGCGGCGCTCTTCTTCTGCGAAGCCTGGCTGACTTTCGCCTGCTTCTGGGAGGATTTCTTCTGGTTGGATTTCGGTGACTTGTCGCCCATATGTTTTTTGTTCTGCGTTTGACCTGCCGGCGGTATGGAATTTTCCCCGACGACTTCGCCACATTACCAAAACCAAAAAGAATTTAAAACCCTGCTTATCAAAAATCCATCCCTGGCCGGACGATGGAAACTTTGTTCCCTGTGCGAGTTGCTTTTCTTTTCGCACCGGTTAAATTCACCTCATGCCAGTTGAAGTTGCCATTCCATTGCCCGACACATGGCAGCGGCGGGAAAATGACGGAAACTTGCCCAATAGCACGGGGTGGCGACGAGCCGTCGTTGCTCCGGCGGCCTTTAACGGAAGTTGCTTATGAAAGCCCCCCTTCAAGTTATCAATGAGATTATTGACCCGGTATAATCTGCTTGCCAAATGGGAGCAATTCGGCAATAGGTTCTTCAAGAACCAATGAGTGACTTCATGCGCAAAGTATTGGAAAGCAAACGCCAGACGCGTCAGCGTCTGGCGCGGTTGCCGTTCGCCGAGAAGCTCGTTCTGCTCGAAAAACTCCGCGATCGCAGCCTACTGATTGCGGCCAGTTCCCTACGCCGCCACCAGCGGCACACTTGATTTTCCCGCCCGCCCGGCGGCGACCCGAAGTTTAACGGCTGCGGAAAAATTCACACTGGTTTAATTGGCTGGAGTACTTAGGCTGATGCAACCGAAAGACCAAGCATGTCAATAATCCAACGACAAATGACCATTCATATACGATTTGCATTTTGTGTGGCTTCGGCTTGAGTGAGTCCAAACTTATGAGTGAAGAGATATTCGACATTGTCAACGAACGCGACGAGGTGATCGGGCAGCGGCCGCGCCGCGAGGTGCATCAGCTTGGCCTGTGGCATCGCGCGGTGCATATCCTGGTGTTTAACGCGCAGGGCCAGGTCTTTCTCCAAAAGCGCTCCCAGCTCAAGGATACCGCCAAGGGCAAGTGGGATTCCTCCACCTCCGGCCACGTGGATTCTGGCGAGGACTACGACACCAGCGCCGTGCGCGAACTGGGCGAGGAAATTGGCCTGTTCGTGGCCGAAACGCCCCAACGCCTGTTTAAAATTGACGCCTGCCGGGAAACCGGCTGGGAATTCTGCTGGGTTTACCGCTGCCAAAGCGAAGGCCCGTTCATACTGCACCCGGATGAAATTGAAACCGGCGGCTGGTTCGCGCCGGAAGCGGTCACCCAATGGGTGGCGGAAAAGCCGCAGGAATTCGCGCGCGCCTTTGTGCTCATTTGGAAACTGTATCTGGAGCACCAAAGCACAACCGGCGGGAAAGGTTGAAGCAAGGGTTCTGGGTCAAGGTTTCAGGTTTCAGGATTGCCAATACCGCTTCCAGTTTGAAACTGCACTATCATCCTTGTTGGTGAGGGTTGCCTACGTGAGGCGCGAGCGGAGCGCGGCGTTCACGCCGCTTCAGCGTCCAAAAGGAAAGCGGACTGGCCGATGCTG
>Ga0007882_10000681_pt1 | contig 20055 bp, 12 predicted proteins | sample CryBogCBH12Aug01_FD_71195 | JGI IMG/M metagenome (GOLD analysis project Ga0007882, IMG submission 71195) | Freshwater microbial communities from Crystal Bog, Wisconsin, USA - CBH12Aug09.1 | ecosystem: Environmental > Aquatic > Freshwater > Lake | place: Crystal Bog, Wisconsin, USA | collected... | reverse complement strand
AGCCGGATTTGAATGGCGCGAACCGGGCTGCTCCATGTGTTTGGCGATGAACGCCGACAAGCTGGAAGAAGGCGAACGCTGCGCGTCCACCTCCAACCGCAACTTTGAAGGCCGCCAAGGTTACGGCGGACGCACCCATTTGGTCAGTCCGGCAATGGCAGCGGCGGCGGCAGTGGCGGGGCATTTTATTGATGTCCGCCAACTGTAATGCCACTCCAAAGCAATAAACTCAAAACCATCAAACTAATATGCAAGCTTTTACTTTGTTGAACGGCTTGGTTGCGCCCTTAGACCGCGCCAATGTCGATACCGATGCCATTATCCCTAAGCAGTTTTTAAAGTCCATCCGCCGCACCGGTTTTGGCCCTTATCTTTTTGATGAATGGCGTTACCTTGACCACGGCGAACCCGAAATGGATTGCAGCCAGCGGCCTTTGAACATGGATTTTGTGCTTAATAAGCCCCACTACCAAGGCGCACAAATTCTACTGGCGCGGGAAAACTTTGGCTGCGGCTCATCACGCGAACATGCCCCTTGGGCATTAGAAGATTTTGGTTTCAGGGCCATCATAGCACCCAGCTTTGCCGACATTTTTTATAACAATTGCTTTAAAAATGGCATCTTGCCGATTGTCCTGCCTGCCGAAACCGTTGACCGTCTGTTCAAGGAATTGGCAGACGGCTATCGCCTGACCATTGACTTGGCGGCACAAACCATCACCACCCCCAACGCGGCAACCTTTGCCTTTACCATAGACGAAACACGCAAATACCGCCTGCTCAACGGCTTGGATGACATTGCCTTGTCGCTACTACATGCTGACAAAATTGCCGCCTACGAAAACGGGCGTGCTAAACGGGCGCCTTGGCTGTTTGCAAGCAACCTAAAATAATAATTAAGGTGTTACATGACAAAAAAAATTACAGTATTGCCTGGTGATGGCATCGGGCCGGAAATTATTGCTGAAGCCGTAAAAGTATTGGCAGTCATCACTGCCGATATGAATTTGGCTATGGTGTTTGAAGACGGCTTGATTGGTGGTGCGGCTTATGATGTGTTCGGCACCCCCTTCCCTGAGCAGACGATTGCACAAGTGCAAGAAGCAGATGCCATTTTGCTGGGTGCCGTGGGCGGCCCCAAATGGGAGTCTTTGGACATTTCCGTGCGTCCCGAAAAAGGTTTGTTGGGTTTGCGCTCAACCTTGGGCTTGTTCGCCAACTTGCGTCCAGCGGTGTTGTACCCGCAACTGGAACAGGCATCAACCCTCAAGCCCGAAGTGGTGTCCGGCCTTGACCTGATGATTGTGCGGGAATTGACCGGCGGCATTTATTTCGGCCAGCCGCGTGGGGTCAGGGTATTGGAAAACGGAGAAAAACAAGGTTTCAACACCTTGGTTTACAGCGAATCAGAAATCCGCCGCATAGCCCATTCAGCATTCCAAATTGCCCAGAAACGTAACCGCAAAGTCTGCTCAGTTGACAAAGCCAATGTGCTGGAATGCACCGAGTTATGGCGGCAAGTGGTCACGGAAGTCGGCAAAAGCTACCCTGATGTGGCACTTAGCCACATGTATGTGGACAATGCCGCTATGCAGCTGGTGCGTGCACCCAAACAGTTTGATGTAATGGTCACCAGCAACATGTTCGGCGATATTTTATCGGACACCGCCGCCATGCTGACTGGCTCCATCGGTATGTTGCCGTCCGCCTCGCTGGATGCCAACAACAAAGGCATGTACGAACCTATCCACGGTTCAGCACCGGATATCGCCGGACAAGGCATAGCCAATCCGCTGGCAACCATCTTGTCGGCATCAATGATGCTACGTTACACCTTCAACGAAACTGAAGCGGCAGAACGCATAGAAGCGGCGGTGCATAGTGCATTGGATGCCGGTTTCCGCACAGCGGACATTTACTCGGAAGGGATGCACAAAGTCAGCACAGCGCAAATGGGCGATGCCATTGTTGCCGCTTTAAAAGGATAAATACCATGAGCAAACTTTATAACGTCGCCGTAGTGGGCGCAACCGGTGCAGTGGGCGAAACCATGCTGGCCATTTTGGAAGAACGCGATTTTCCGGTCGGTAATGTCTACGCGCTAGCCAGCAGCAACTCAGTGGGCAAACGCATTGCCTTTAAGGGCGGTAGCCTTAAAGTGGAAGATTTGGCCACATTTGATTTTTCCAAAGCGGACATTGGCCTGTTTTCTCCCGGAGCCTCGGTTTCGGAAATTTATGCCCCTATTGCCGCAGCGGCGGGGTGCGTGGTGATCGACAACACTTCCCAGTTCCGCTATGACGACGACATCCCGCTGATTGTGCCGGAAGTCAACCCCGAAAAAATCGCCGACTACAAAAACCGTGGCATTATTGCCAACCCTAATTGCTCAACCATCCAAATGCTGGTGGCGTTAAAACCCATTTATGATGCGGTGGGCATCACCCGGATTAATGTCTGCACTTATCAGGCGGTATCCGGTACGGGTAAGGATGCCATGGAAGAGTTGGGCAGACAAACCATGGCACTGCTTAATCTTCAACCCATTGAAGCAAAAGTTTATCCCAAACAAATTGCGTTCAATGTGTTGCCGCAGATCGATGTGTTTATGGACAACGGCTACACCAAAGAAGAAATGAAAATGGTCTGGGAAACCCAAAAAATCATGGGCGACCCTAACATAATGGTCAATGCCACCGCTGTGCGTGTGCCGGTTTTTTACGGGCATTCCGAAGCCGTGCATATAGAAACCCGCGACAAAATCACCGCCGAAGCCGCGCGGGCATTGCTGGTCAACGCCCCCGGCGTGACCTTGGTCGATGAACGGGTCAACGGTGGCTACCCCACCGCAGTGACCGATTCTTCCGGTCATGATGACGTGTTTGTAGGGCGTATCCGCGAAGACATCTCCCATCCTACCGGTTTGGATTTATGGGTGGTCGGCGACAACGTCCGCAAAGGCGCGGCGCTCAATAGCATACAAATAGCCGAGGAACTGATAAAAAATTATCTGTAACCATGCGCTTTTCAAGCAATCTTATTGATATGAAAAGGGTAATTTAACAAAAAAGGCATCGGCCGACTGTAACAGCTACACTATAAAATATACAGTATCAATATCGTTGTAATTTACGGATGCGGTGCATATTTTGAAAATATTGGTGACAGGGGCGGCAGGCTTTATTGGCGCGGCAGTCAGCATTAAGTTATTGCAGCGGGGTGATCAGGTTATCGGTATCGATAACCTGAACAGCTATTATGATGTCAATCTGAAACAGGCCAGATTGCAGCGATTACAAAACTTTTCCGGCTTTACATTTGTACCGCTGGATATTGCCGACAAAGCGGGGCTGGACGCCTTGTTTGCCGATGGCACTATCCGGCAGGTCATCCATTTGGCAGCCCAAGCAGGGGTGCGCCATTCCTTATCCAACCCGCATAGCTACATCCAATCCAATATGGTCGGTTTTGCCCATATTTTGGAGTGCTGTCGGCAACATGCCATACAACATCTGGTTTATGCCTCTTCCAGTTCAGTGTACGGCGCCAACCGCCAAACCCCGTTTTCGGTGCAGGATAACGTCGACCACCCCATTTCCCTGTACGCCGCCAGCAAAAAAGCCAATGAGCTGATGGCTCATAGCTACAGCCACTTGTTTGCCTTGCCCACCACTGGCCTACGGCTGTTCACCGTATACGGGCCTTGGGGCCGACCGGATATGTCGCCTTTTTTGTTCACCCGCAACATACTGCAAGGCAAACCCATTGATGTGTTCAACTACGGCAACCACCGTCGGGATTTTACCTATATTGACGACATAGCCAACGGACTGGTCAAAGTGATCGACCAACCCGCACAAAGCAACCCCGCATGGTCGGGGCACTCCCCAGACCCCAGCAGCAGCTTCGCCCCTTATAAAGTCTACAACATGGGCAATAATAAGCCCGTAGAACTGCTGGACTTTATCGCCGCCCTTGAAAACTGCCTAGGCAAAAAAGCCATTGTCAACTTGATGCCCCTACAACACGGCGACGTACCGGATACTTATGCCGATGTCTCGCATTTTGAGCAAGATTTTGCCTATAAACCGATGACCGATATAATCGAAGGTATAGGGCAATTTGTAACTTGGTATAAAGGTTATTATGGTTGAGTTAAAACCAGCCTAAATCAGCTTGCCTCATGGTAAAGTGGATTCCGGCAATCCCCGACGACATCACTGCACTGCTTAAGCATCAACAGTCAAATAACAACCAGCACTTATTTTTTAATATTATGATTGTATTGTAATTTTTAATGGGGTGCGCCTAGCCATTACTCATTCGCGTATAATGGGTTAATTTTTACCCCCCCTTTGATGTCCAGCCAAGATACCCTTCAGCAACTCAGCCAGCAATTGGCACATTGCTTAGCCCAAGACAAACACACCTTAAAACGCCAATTGGACCGCTGCCGCAGCGATGCCAAAAAAGGCCACAACCCCCAACAATTGGCAATACTAGCTGCCCGCATCGAAAAATCGCTTGCCGCCAGAAACAAACGCCTCAGCAGTATCCCGCCGCTGACTTTCCCCGATTTGCCGGTCACCGGCAAAAAAGATGACATTGCCGCGCTGATTGCCCAGCATCAGGTGGTGATTGTCTGTGGCGAAACCGGTTCCGGCAAAACCACCCAATTGCCAAAAATTTGTTTGTCCTTAGGCCGTGGTGCAGCGGGTTTTATAGGCCATACTCAACCGCGCCGTATTGCCGCACGGACAGTTGCCGACCGCATTGCTGAAGAGTTGGGTGAACCGCTGGGCAAGTCAGTGGGTTACAAAATCCGTTTTCATGACAAAACCCATCCCGAATCATTGGTCAAACTCATGACTGATGGTATTTTGCTGGCCGAATCCCAAAACGACCCGTATTTAAGCCAATACGACACGCTGATTATTGACGAAGCCCATGAACGCAGCTTAAACATTGATTTTCTGCTGGGCTATATGAAGTGGCTGTTACCTAAACGGCCTGATTTTAAGCTGATTGTCACCTCAGCAACCATTGATACCGAACGTTTTTCCAAGCATTTTAATGACGCGCCGATTATCGAAGTGTCAGGGCGGACTTATCCGGTTGATGTCCGTTACCGTCCCATTGAAACCAAAGAGGATGAAGAAGCCGACGAAACCACCGACGATTTGCAAAACGCCATTCTCGATGCCGTGGATGAACTCTATAGGGATTTGCGCGGCGATATCCTGATTTTTTTAAGCGGCGAGCGGGAAATCCGCGAAACCACCGAATCGCTCAAAAAGCATCATGCCAGCCGCTATGAGATTTTGCCGCTGTATTCCAAGCTCAGTGTCAGCGAACAAGAACGGGTGTTCAACCCTAAAGGCGGCAAAGTCCGTATTGTCTTGGCCACCAACGTGGCGGAAACCTCACTGACGGTACCCGGCATCCGTTGTGTCATCGACACTGGACATGCCCGTATTAGCCGCTATAGCCACCGCAGCAAAATCCAGCGCTTGCCGATTGAACGCATTTCCCAATCCAGCGCCAACCAGCGGGCTGGGCGATGCGGACGGGTCGCCGAAGGTATCTGCATCCGTTTATATTCGCAAGACGATTATTTGGCCAGACCGGCATTTACTGAGCCGGAAATTATGCGCACCAATTTGTCGGCGGTGATTTTGCAAATGATCGCCTTGAATTTGGGTGATATTGCCGATTTCCCGTTTCTTGAGCCGCCCGATGACAAAATGATCCGTGACGGCAAAACGGTGCTGCACGAAGTCAATGCACTGGACAAATCAGGGAAGCTGACCAACATTGGCAAACAACTAGCCAAATTCCCCACTGATCCCAAGCTGGCGCGGATGCTGCTAGCGGCTAAAGAAGAGCATTGCCTGACTGAGGTGGCGATTATTGTGGCGGGCTTGAGCGTCCAAGACCCACGCGAAAAACCTGCCGACAAAATGCCCCAAGCGGATGCCAAACATGCCGCTTTCCGTCATCCTGAATCGGATTTCTTGACCCTGCTGACCATTTGGAATACCTTCGAGGAACAAAAAAAGCACCTGTCCAACAGTAAATTGCGCAAATATTGCAGCGATAACTTTCTGTCTTATATCCGTTTGCGCGAATGGTTCGATATTCACGCACAAATTATGCAGGTAGTCAGGGGTGAGCTGAAAATGACCTTAAACACTGAAGAAGCCAGTTACGAAAAAGTGCATCGCGCCCTGCTGACAGGCTTGTTGTCCAATATCGGTTTCCGTCACGAACCTTACGAATATCTGGGTGCACGGGGACTGAAGTTTTTTATCTTTCCGGGTTCCGGCCTACATAAAGTGCGCCCCAAATGGATTATGGCGGCAGAACAAGTGGAAACCAGCAAAGTTTATGCCCGCACAGTAGCCCGCATTGAGCCAGAATGGGTGGAAGCGTGCGCCCCGCATTTGGTCAAGCAATCCCATTACGACCCGCATTGGGAGAAAAAAAGTGCCCGCTCGTGGGTGTCTGAACGCACCTTATTGTATGGCCTGACCTTGCAAGCCGGACGCAAAATCCCTTATGACCATATTGATGCCAAAGGGGCGCGGCAAATGTTCATCATCAATGCTTTGATTGAACACGATTACCACAGCAACGCGCCATTCTATGTAGCCAACCAAAAATTGCTGGAAGAAGTGGGCATCATCCAGCACAAAGGCCGCCGGGTCGATTTGGTGGAAGATGAACAATGGCTGTATCAGTTTTATGACAGCAAATTGCCTGAAGATATTGTCAGCGGTGTCAACTTGGACACCTGGCGTAAAACCGCCGAGCGTGACAATAAGAAAATCCTGTTTTTGACCAAAGAAGACCTGACCCGCGAACAGGAGGGCTTTGTTAATGAATGGGATTTTCCCGATACCAAAAAACTGGGCAATTTGACTATCGCCCTGCAATACCGTTTTGAACCGGGGCATGATGAGGACGGCGTAACAGCCATTATCCCGGTGCATCAGCTCAACCAGCTCTCACCGCTGCCATTCGATTGGCTGGTGCCGGGCTTACTGGAAGAAAAATGCATTGCCCTGATGAAAAGCTTGCCTAAGCAAATCAGAAAACATTTTGTGCCGGTGCCCGACTTTGCCAAACGCTGCCTGGAAATAGAACCCGACTTTAAAGGCAGCTTGATGGAATGGTTAGGTGGGCGCTTGAAAAAACTGACGGACGAAGCCATTCCACTGACCGCATGGAACAAGGACGCGCTGCCGGAGCATTTGAAAATGAATTTTCGGGTGATTGACGAAAACGGCAAACTGCTGGACTATGGCAGGGATTTGCACATGCTACAAGCCAAGCACAGTAGCCAGGCGGTGGAGAGTTTCGAGCAAGTCGCGGCGGATGAGCTGTATTACACCGGCTGCATCCAATGGGCATTCGACGATTTACCGGAAAGCCATGCTTTTATCCAGAACGGCCAGAGCTTTGTTGGTTTCCCTGCCTTGGTTGACGAAGGGGATGCCGTTGGGGTGCGTATTTTTGATACCCGCGAAAAAGCACAGCTGCAGCACCAAGCGGGCTTGATCCGCCTGTACCAGTTGCAAATGCGTAAAGACTGCACTTACCTGCTAAAGAACATTCCGCAGTCGGCAGCAGGCGAATTGGCTTACAACCGCTTGCCCAAGCATCCGCTGTCGGATTGTGGCTTAGATTACGGCACGGTGGCCTCTTACAAGGAGGATTTGCTCAGTTTGGTGTTGAACACGCTGTTTGTGGAAGGCCGCAATATCCGCAGCCAACAATCGTTCGAGCAAAACCTAAAGCAGCACAAAAGCGAGCTGATCAGCACAGCCAATGCCGCCGCCACTATTGCGCTAGATATAATGACAGTCTATAACGCCATCAAAGCGCAACTGGGCCGGCTCAATGCCAACGATGCGCTGGTCATTGACCTGAACGGGCAATTGGATATGTTAATTTATGGCGGATTTATCCGACATATCCCTTACACGCACTTTAAAGCCATTCCGCGTTATCTGAAAGCGGCCCAATACCGCTTGGACAAATACGACAACAATGTCCAAAAAAGCCAAGAAATAGCCCGTTGCACCGTGCGTTTCTGGAAAGATGTCGAGAAAAAAATAAAAAAATCGCCACAGTATCCCGAGCAAGACCCCTACCGCTGGATGCTTGAAGAATACCGTGTGTCACTGTATGCGCAACAACTAAAAACGCCTTATCCGGTGTCCGCAAAGCGGTTGGATAAGGCGTGGGAAGAACGTGGCTAAAGCAATCTAAACCGGCTGCCAGGTTTCAACCGGTAATAGCCTTGACCACAAACGCCACGGCTATACCCGTGACAATGCCAGCACCAATCTCAATCTTAGAATGCCCCATGCGTTCCCGCAATGTCGGGTGATCTGCGTCGGAAGCCGCCAGCCGGTTGATTGCCACGGCATGTTTGCCCACTTGGCGGCGCAAGCTGTTTGCATCCAGCATGACAATAAACGCCAACGCGACCGCAACGCCAAATGCAGGATGAGCAATGCCTTCTTTGAAAGCAATCAAAGCCGCCATACTGCTCACAATAGCACTGTGGTTACTGGGCAAACCGCCGTAACCAATCAAGCCAAAAGCCAGTTGCTTGGCCTTAATGCTATTAATGGTAAATTTAAGGATACCAGCAACCAGCCAAGCCAGAAAAGGGGTTAGTGCATAAGATAAGTCCATAACCCCCCCTGTGTCGGCCAAAGCGCCCATCCACAGGCGGCAATCCAAGCCACCACCGTTGCCAACAGTTGCCAGTCTGACAACAATGCATCGGTTGGCGATTCGCCACCTTCCAGTTCTTCCACCACATACCAATAGCGGAACAAGCCAAACAGCACCAGCGGTACGGTAATCACCAAGTGCGGCTTAGCGGACATTACGAACATGCTATAGAACACCAGTGCGCCCGTGGCGGACATTTCCGCATAGCGGTCAACCAGTGACACCGAGTATTTTTCCAGCACTTTACGGCCTTCACCACCGGTTTGGCTAAGCTCTTGCCGACGTTTTACCGCCGCAAGATAAAGCGCCAAACACAGGGTAGTGACAAACATCCACGACGACACCGGAACGGACAAGGCCATAGCGCCTGCATAAACTCGCAGCACAAACCCCAAGGCAATGGTAAAAATATCCAGCACCGGCTCATGCTTCAGCACAAACGTGTAAGCTATGTTCAATGCCATATAAGCGGCAATCACCATCAACACCTTAGGGGCGACAAACCAGCCACCGATCAGGCAAGCGTACAGTAACGCCAGCAACACTAATGCCGCCGGTACTGAGACAATACCTGCCGCCAGCGGACGGGTCAGGGATTTCTTAGGGTGTTGCCGGTCCCGTTCAATGTCTTGGATATCGTTGACGATGTAAGTGGCTGAGGAGGCGGTACAAAACAGCAGCATTGCCAGCAAAGCGTTCTGGATGGACATAGGGTCCAAAAACGTGCCGGAAAAAACTAACGGGGCAAGGACAAAACCATTTTTAACCCATTGCTTAGGCCGCATCAACTTGATCAGGCCCAACAATTGCTTGACCGGTGATGGCTTCACTTTTTTCTCAGGAGTATGTTTCGATTTATTGACCATGACAATGTACGGTAGTAGCTTAAAGTCCACATAATACCAATATTTCTGCTGGATACTTAAAGAATATTCTATAAAACCTATTCTGGCCTATCGCAACAACACCCCAGTGTTTTTACCTGTATGGTCACACCTGCGTTTCAAAATACTCCAGCACCAATTGCACACTACGGTTGCCACGGTATTCATTAACATCCAATTTATAAGCCGCTGTTATCTTTCGGGTGCCTTGCCATTGCTCAGGGGCTTCTACAAAAAAAGCAATCGCATCCAGCAATAATTGCCCGCCCGGTTTCCTTAACACCCATTTTAAATGGCGTTGCCCGACAATACGCACCTGCACCACCTCAAAAGTACCCGCAAAGACAGGTTCGGGAAAGCCCTGCCCCCAGGTTGCGGCCTGTTCCAGCCTGTCAGCCACGGCAACGCTCATCTCAGATTCAGACAATTCACCATCGACTAGGATAGTTTGTTCCAAATCGACATCCGCCAAGCGTTTTTCAACCACTTCATTAAAAGCCAAGGCAAAAGCAGGATAATCATGCAAGGCTATGCTCAAGCCTGCCGCCATCGCATGACCGCCAAATTTACTGAGTATTTTGGGATGGATAGCTGCAACGTCGCTTAAGGCATCACGGATATGCAAACCGGGAATGGAGCGGGCCGAACCTTTTATGACATCTTTACCGGCGGGGGCAAAAGCAATCACCGGGCGGTGCAGGCGATCTTTAATCCGCGCCGCCAAAATCCCTATGACCCCCTGATGCCAATCCGCATCATACAAACACACACCTGCCGACAAGTGGTTATTTTCTAAAGCATGGCTATCTTCCAGCAAGGCCAGTGCCGCAAACTTCATTTGCCCTTCTATATCGCGGCGTTCATTATTCAGTTCTTCCAATTTTAGGGCAATGCTTTTGGCCTGTTGCGGGTCGTCTGTCAGCAGACAGCGTATCCCCAAAGCCATATCATCAATACGTCCGGCGGCATTGAGTCTTGGCCCTAAGGAAAAACCCAGATCAGAGGTGGTCAGTTTTTCGGCTTGCTTGCCCGCTGCCTCAATCAATGCCAACAAGCCCACATGGGCTTTGCCAGCCCTTATCCGCATCAGCCCCTGAAAAACCAAAGTGCGGTTAATCCGGTCCATAACCACCACATCGGCAACCGTACCCAAGGCGACAAAATCCAGTAACAAGGCTAAATTGGGTTCGGGCAGTTGTGGTTCGGCAAACCAGCCTTGTTCACGCAAACGCGCCCGCAGCGCCATTAACACATAAAATATCACCCCCACGCCGGCAATCGCTTTGCTGGGGAAAGCATCATCAGGCAAGTTAGGGTTGACAATGGCATCAGCTTCGGGCAATTGCCTGCCCGGCAAATGATGGTCGGTGATCAACACATCAATCCCAGCTTGCTTGGCAAACAACACCCCTTCCATACTGGAAATGCCGTTATCAACCGTAATCAGCACATCCGCTTGCTGTTGCTTGACCAGTTCGACTATTTCAGGGGTCAAACCATAGCCATATTCAAAACGGTTCGGCACCACAAATGACAGTTGCGTCGCGCCCATCAGCTGCAAGCCCTGCATAGCCACCGCACAACTGGTTGCCCCATCGGCATCAAAATCGGCAACAATACAAATATGCTGCTGTTGTTTGATTGCGGTTATCAAGCGTCCAACCAATGCCTCCATCCCCGACAATAACCAAGGCGATGGCAATTTTGCCAAGGAACGCTCCAAGTCGTTGCTTGACGTAATGCCTCTTGCCAAAAACAGCCGTTCCAATAAGGGTGAAATGTCGCCAAATTGACCACGTTGGTTACTTAACGGGCGGGTGACGATACGTCTTTTGACACCTTGGTGATACATGGTTGACCTAAGAAAAAACCGCTACGGCGGCTTGGTGGTAAACAGGCAGCCGATAACAAAGGGCTATGGGCAATAGGTGGTTGGCAGGGTGAAGAATGACTTATCAACTGTTACGCAAAGCACCATCTGTGGGGTATGGTCTATCTCTTACAACAGCACACAGCGAAACCGATGTTACTCCCTACGAGAAAGAATTTACGTTATAGGTTATGAGTAGTGGCTAAATTGTAACTGTTTATAAGCGGCTAGCGCACACTGATGCCAACTAATGCTCATCCTTGAAGGACTTGCTGTCGTAATGTGCAATTACCGTTTAGCCACTACCAAAATAGTTCGCTTAAATAATAAAGATCAGGCTCAGAGCGAACGCTATAGCGCTGCCTAAACCCCATAACTCTCCAACACCACCACCGACATTGCCCTAACCAAATACCCGCCCGCCTCAGCAACCTGTTGCTGTGCCGGTGCAACAATATCCAACGGCGCGGGCAAGGCGGTATCTAACGCCAAACACCATTGTTTGCTTTCAATAGCAGGCAGTTGCAGAGTTATATTTTGGTCTGACATGTTCAATATGATATGTAAGTCGGATTCGTTGTCATCAACCGCTGCTAAGGTAAATGCCAATAACCGCGCTTCCGGATTGAACCATAAGGGAGAATAAAGTTCAGTGCCATGCCAGGCAATATCGGGCATTTTACCTTCCACTGTTGACCTGCCGGTCAAGAACCGCCGCCTCATCAATGATGGATGCCGCTTACGCAAGGCTATCATGGCACTGACAAAGCGGATCATTTCGGCATTTTTCTCAGCCATACGCCAATCCAACCAACACAGTTCGTTGTCTTGACAATAACCGTTATTATTGCCTTGCTGGGTGTTCAAAAACTCATCGCCCGCCAATAACATCGGTACGCCTTGGCTAAGCAGCAGAATGGCAAAAGCATTTTTGGCTTTTTGAATGCGCAGACGAATAATGTCGGGGTTATCGGTTTCCCCTTCAACACCGCAGTTATAGCTCAGGCTATTATTACAACCATCGCGGTTGTTTTCGCCATTGGCCTCGTTATGTTTGCTGTTGTAGCTGAACAAATCATATAGCGTGAAACCGTCATGACAGGTGACAAAATTAATGCTGCTGATTGGCAAACGCCCCTGATGCTCGTATAAATCGCTGCTGCCGCTGATACGCGTGGCCAATTCAGTGATCAGGCCAGCATCGCCACGCAGGAAACCGCGCACGGTATCGCGGTAGCGGCCGTTCCATTCCGCCCAGCGATAGCCAGGGAAACTGCCGACCTGATAAAGTCCGGCGGCATCCCATGCTTCGGCAATCAACTTGGTTTTGGCCAATTCCTTGGATAATTCTATACCCCACAACACCGGCGGATCATGCAGCACATCACCATTTTCGCCACGCGCCAAAGCACTCGCCAAATCGAAGCGGAAACCATCCACATGCATTTCGGTGACCCAATACTCAAGGCAGCTGATAATGAAGGCAGCCACTAAGGGATGATTGGCATTAACCGTATTGCCGCAACCGGTGTAATCGCGGTAAATGCTTTTGTCATGTTGGTTGAGATGATAAAAAATATCACCGCCAACCCCCCTAAAATTCATCACCGGGCCATTGGCCCCTGCTTCGGCGGTGTGGTTGAACACCACATCCATAATGACTCCGATACCCGCTTTATGCAACGCCTTGACCAGATCACGGAACTCGTTGATATGGGTGCCTTGCCCAGGGGTGACACAATAGCCGGGGTGAGGGCTAAAAAAACTGTGGGTACTGTAGCCCCAGTAGTTTTTTAAGCCGAGGTTAGCGGTATTGGCGGGCACATCTTGTTCATCAAACGCCATAACCGGCAATAGCTCAACATGACTGATGCCCAATTTTTGCAGGTAAGGAATTTTTTCTATCATCCCGGAAAAAGTGCCTGGGTTGCTCACATCGGAAGTGGGATGCCGAGTGAAGCCCCCCACATGAACCTCATAAAGGATAGCTTTTTCACTGCTGATGCGTAACGGGATATCACCTTCCCAGTCGTAATCGTTGACATCAACCACCCGGCAACGCATGGCGGTCGCGCTATTGTCACCCGGTTGGCAGGCGGCTGTTCGACTCCAGCGCTGGTCATCAACCACATAAGCCCAAGGGTCAATCAATTGTTTGTCTTTGTCAAAACTAAAGCCTGCTTCACGCAAGCGGTTCGGGCCATCCATGCGCCAGGCATACCATGTGCCTATCGGCAACTTGCAGACAAAAACATGCCATGAGAAAAACGTCCGGTTAGTGTCCTCCTGTAGCGGTATGATCTGAAAAGGCTCTTCACAAGCGGCAGTGCGGAACAGCAACAGCTCCACACGGTTGGCATGGCGGCTAAAAATGGAAAAGTTAACACCATCCTTTGTGGGCTTGGCTCCCGAAGGATAAGAATTACCAGGCTTTATCTTGTATTCAGTTTTCTTCATAACAACATCTCCTGATTTGCTGCATACACTTAATCAAGTGTTTCTCAAAGCGGTCAAACAGCACTTAATAAATGGGTACAGCGTAATTTTTCCGAGGGCTTGGCACTCGCCTAGGGAAAATGCGCTCTTATGGCTCAAACTATGGGATTAACATGAAATAAATCATGCAGGGGGTTATTGTGTAAAACTATTGCCCGCGGAAACCACTTAAAGCGGCATCAACAACCGCAACCCGCTAGTCCTTTATAGCAATAATACAAACAAAATTAAACCATTGAAAATAAGTGTCAATTCGCTTAAATCCTGCCTGCTTGAGCAAGGCGACGTTTTCATCCAAACGGTAGGGTACCAAAACATTTTCCAGTGCTTCGCGCTTGCGTTGGTTTTCGCTGTTGCTGTAACCGCGTTGGTTGGCCTTAAAATTCAGGTAGTGGTCAATATAAAGCCGATTCAATAGCCCGTCAGCCGCCAAAATTTTCTCTGACAACAAAACTATGCCGCCTGGCTGTAATGCCAGGTAAACAGCGGCCAACAAGCTTTCCCTTGCCAAAGGCCGCACAAACTGCAAAGTCCAATTTAATAGCACCGCATGGCAAACCGGTAATGGGCCAATAGCGGCCAAATCGGCAAGTTGTAAGTTGACACGGCCTTCTGCCAGCGCAGATGCCAATTTTTCACTGGCTTTATCAAGCATTGCCTGGGAATTGTCATACCCCATAAAATGCATGTCCGCTGGACAATGGGCATGCTTGATGAAAGTGTCAATGCTCGTGCCGGTTGAGCAGCCCAAATCACACACCAGCGCCTGATGAGGCGCACAATCCATCACCAAATCGGCTTGCATCCGTTGGATTTCATGATAAAACGGGACGCTTCTCGCCACCATATCATCAAACACCCCCGCAACACGTTCATCAAAGACAAAATCCTCCACCCTGCCCTGTGCTTGAAAAAGCCTATCCTGAACGCTCATAATTAAGTTATCGGCGCGGCTTATTTGCGGTTGAACAAACCCACCCAATAAGACAGGCGACCGGCGCGTTCCGGGGTCAGTTGTTCCCAATGGAAACACCAGCCCCAATTGCCAACCGTAGTGCCGGGGGTGTTCATGCGATGTTCGGAACCCAGCTCAAGAATATCTTGCATAGGAATCACCGCAAGATTGGCAACCGATGCCAATGCCGATTGCACCAAGGCTTGGTGCAATGGCATGGCGGGATTGCCAAGGTACTCATAAACATAATGCTTTTCATGATCAGACAGTTTTGATGCCCAACCCAGTGTAGTGTCATTATCATGGGTGCCGGTATATGCCACACAATTTTTACCGTAGTTGTCCGGCAAATAAGGGTTGTCTGGCCCGCCGCCAAAAGCGAACTGCAGTATTTTCATGCCCGGCAAATCAAAACCATCCCTTAATGCTTCCACTTCCGGAGTGATTATCCCCAAATCTTCAGCCACTAAAGCCACCGAACCCACTTCAGCTTTAATGGCTTGCAACAATTCATAACCCGGCGCCACCACCCACTGGCCCACTTGAGCAGTCTCTTGATCCGATGGGATTTCCCATGCGGCTTCCAATCCACGGAAATGGTCGATCCTCAAAATATCGAACTGTTCGCTCTGTGAACGCATCCGGTCAAGCCACCAAGCAAACCCTGTTTGTTGCAAATACTCCCAATTGTAATGCGGATTGCCCCAACGCTGCCCCGTTTCTGAAAAATAATCAGGTGGCACACCGGCGACAACCGGCATTTGGCCTTCTTCATCCAATTTGAAAACCTTCGGGTTTGCCCATACGTCAGCACTGTCATAAGACACAAAAATGGGTATATCGCCAAACAGGTAAACCCCACGCTGATTGGCATAGTGCTTGATTGCCATCCATTGCTTATAAAATATGAACTGCTCGAATTTATAGCCAGCAATTTGATGTTTTAATTTTAGGCTGGCTTCTTTAATAGCCTTTTTTTCCCGATCACGCAACGGTTTAGGCCACTGGCTCCAAGGCATTTGGCAGAATTGGTAGCGTAGCGCCATAAACAACGCAAAATTATCCAACCAATAGGCTTTGTCTTTGCAAAATTGTTTAAATTCTTTTTGGTCTTTTGCATCGGCACGTTGCAAAAAACCAGAATAGGCTTTAGCCAGCAAACAAAATTTATTAAATGCCACACTGCCACGGCAAGCATCACAAAGATCATCTGCCTGTAGCCAGTTGCTTTCCACCAGCTGGTTAATATCAATCAAACTGGTGTTGCCAGCATGGGCAGAAAGCGACTGGTACGGCGAACCATCAGCATGAGTCATGCCCAATGGCAAAGTCTGCCAGACAGTTATGCCACAATCATGAAGGAAATCAACAAAATAATAAGCATCTTTACCCAAGTCAGCAGAAGGTAAAGAAGTGATGTGCAACAGAATGCCCGCCCGGCGTTTAGTTAAAATTTCATTCACCGTATTGTGTTCCGAAGTAGTGTGATGCCCTGGCACCTAACCCTGATGATGCTAGGGCTAGGGAAAATGGCATAGGGAGGATAAAGTCAGCAGATTTAGCTGTGCCTAACAATAGGCAGCCACTGGCTATCTGACATAGTGCAGCTTCTGCCCCAACATATCAGGCGTAACCAATACCACGCCCCCCGGACTAACATAAAAGCGCCTTTCATCATCCGCCCTATTCTCACCCACCACCAAATTTTCAGGCACATCACAGTTTTTTTCAATAATCGCTTTGGTTATCCGGCAATGTCTGCCAATGTTCGCGCCGGGCAACACAATACTGTCTTCCACCGTGGAATACGAATTGACACGCACATTTGAAAACAATAACGAATGGCGGATTTTAGCGCCGGATATCACACACCCGCCAGACACCATCGAATCCACCGCTGAGCCTCGACGGTCATCTTCATCAAAAACAAATTTGGCGGGGGGCGTTTGTTCCTGATAAGTCCAGATAGGCCAAGTTTTGTCATACAAATTCATATCGGGTTTTACGCCAATCAACTCCATGTTGGCAGCCCAATAGGCATCAATAGTGCCCACATCACGCCAGTAACTTTGCTCGCCACTTTGCAAATCCAAGAAAGGGTAAGCATTGACCATATACTTATCAATGACTGATGGGATGATGTCCTTGCCAAAATCACGGCTGGAACCCTTGGTGTCAGCATCTTTAAGCAATTGCTCAAACAAGAAAGCGGCGTTAAAGATATAAATGCCCATCGAAGCCAAGGCGGTATCCGTGCGGCCCGGCATAATGGGCGGGTTTTCAGGTTTTTCGACAAACGCCGTGACGCGGCGGTTACCGTCAACACCAATCACCCCAAAAGCTTTGGCCTCTTCCAACGGCACTTCCAGACAGCCGATAGTCAAATCCGCATTTTTTTCAACGTGGTCACGCAGCATTTCCGCGTAATTCATTTTATAAATATGATCGCCCGCCAAAATCAAAATATGCGCCGGTTTGCGGGTACGGAGAATATCAATATTTTGGAACACGGCATCCGCCGTGCCTTTGTACCAAGAATCTTCATCATGGCGTTGTTGCGCGGGCATCAAATCGACATATTCGCCAAATTCGCCCCTAAGGAAGCCCCAGCCTTGCTGGATATGGCGGATCAAAGAGTCCGCCTTATATTGCGTCAAAATGCCAATTTTACGGATACCTGAGTTGACACAATTGGATAACGGAAAATCAATAATACGGAATTTGCCACCAAACGGCACTGCCGGCTTCGCTCGCCAGTCCGTCATATTCATCAATCGGGAGCCTCTACCGCCTGCCAAAATTAACGCAATAGTGTCACGTGTCAAATGATGGATATTTTTGTTGGCTGATTCTGACATTGGGTATCTCCAGATGGAATAGTTTCACAACCATTGTTGTGTTTGGTAATATTGCTTATCATTTTACTACACAGAGGCAATAAAAAGTGAAAAAGCGTTCGAAAAATGCACTTGATTCTACGTCTGCCCCCTCAGAAATTGCAACTGAAATAAATCTGCCGGAAGCAAGCACTGCTGATGAAAAAGGGTCGGGCACAGCCCCGGAAAACATACCGCTTGATGACGCCCTACAGCTCATCATAGCTGCACAACATCATGATCCCTTTGCCATTCTTGGCTTGCATGGCAATGAGATATTAGTTTTTCTGCCTTATGCAGAAAGCGTCTCCTTGTTGGACACCCAGACCCCTTTTGAACGCATTGAAGGCACGGATTTCTTTGTTTGCCGCGACACCACCGGCCTGCCGCCACACTACCAATTGGCATGGACTGACAAAGCAGGCGGAATACACCACAACTACGACCCCTACAATTTCGGCCTGCAATTGCAGGATTTTGACCTGCACTTATTTGGTGAAGGCAAACATTGGCACATCTATCAAAAACTTGGCGCACACCTACAGACAGTTGATGGCATTGACGGCGTGCTGTTTGCCGTATGGGCGCCGAACGCCGCCCGGGTCAGCGTGGTGGGTGATTTTAACCACTGGGATGGCCGTTGCAACCCCATGCGCAGCTTGGGCTCAGGTGGTGTCTGGGAGCTGTTTGTGCCGGGGCTAGCTGCCGGTTGCCTGTACAAATTTGAAATACTCAACCGCCATAGCCATCAGCTGCTATTAAAAACAGACCCTTATGGGCAGCAATTCGAACTACGGCCCAACACATCATCCATTGTCGCCCACAACGGCACTTATGCTTGGGGCGATCAGGACTGGATGGACAACCGCCCTGCTTTTGACTGGCTACACCAACCCATGTCCATTTATGAAGTGCATCTTGGCTCTTGGCAACGTGACCCGCAAGGCAACTTCTTAAACTACCGCGAATTGGCGGTCACCTTGGTGGATTACGTCAAAGAATTGGGCTTCACCCATATTGAATTGCTGCCCATATCGGAACATCCGCTGGATGCCTCTTGGGGCTACCAATCCACCGGTTACTTTGCCCCCACCAGCCGCCACGGCTCGCCCGATGACTTCCGTTATTTCATCGACACCTGCCACCAAAACAACATCGGGGTGATTTTGGATTGGGTGCCCGCCCATTTCCCTAAAGATGCCTTTGCCCTGGCCCGTTTTGACGGCAGCGCCCTGTACGAACATGAAGACCCGCGCAAAGGCGAGCACCGTGACTGGGGCACGCTGATTTACAACTATGGCCGCAACGAAGTCAAAAACTTCCTGCTCGCCAGCGCCATTTTTTGGCTGGAAGAATGCCATTTGGATGGTTTGCGTGTCGATGCGGTCGCCTCCATGCTCTATTTGGATTACTCCCGCAAACATAATGACTGGATACCAAACCATTACGGTGGTCGCGAGAACCTTGAAGCCATTGATTTTTTACGCCAGCTAAATGAAGTGACCCACGAACAGCACCCCGGCACCGTGATCATGGCGGAAGAGTCCACCGCCTGGCCACAAGTGACAAGGCCAACTTGGACGGGCGGCCTGGGCTTCTCGATGAAATGGAACATGGGCTGGATGCACGACACCTTGGCTTATATGAGCCATAACCCCGTGTACCGGACACATCACCATAACCAGCTCACATTTGGCCTGCTGTACGCCTTCACCGAAAATTTTGCCCTGCCCTTCTCCCATGACGAAGTGGTGCATGGCAAAGGCTCATTGGTCAACAAAATGCCCGGTGACGAATGGCAGCGCTTTGCCAACCTGCGCTTGCTGTACACCTTTATGTACACCTATCCCGGCAAAAAACTGCTGTTTATGGGCTGCGAATTTGGTCAAGGCACAGAATGGGATTTCAGCCGGATGCTCGACTGGTATGTGCTGGAATACCCGCACCATAAGGGCTTACAAACCTTGGTGAAAGACCTGAACTACCTGTATAAGACCCAACCTGCCTTGTTCAGCCATGATTTTGATGCCAAAGGCTTTGAATGGCTCGATTGTCATGACATGGAACAATCAGTTATCTGCTACCGGCGCAAAAGTGAATTTGAAGAAGTCATCGTGATACTTAATTTCACGCCCGTGCCCAGACCGCACTACCGTGTCGGCGTACCGGCGGCGGGCACTTACAATGTCATTTTCAACTCAGACTCGCATTTTTATGATGGCAGCA
>Ga0007882_10000673_pt1 | contig 20121 bp, 18 predicted proteins | sample CryBogCBH12Aug01_FD_71195 | JGI IMG/M metagenome (GOLD analysis project Ga0007882, IMG submission 71195) | Freshwater microbial communities from Crystal Bog, Wisconsin, USA - CBH12Aug09.1 | ecosystem: Environmental > Aquatic > Freshwater > Lake | place: Crystal Bog, Wisconsin, USA | collected... | reverse complement strand
CCCAGAGTAAATTAGACATCTGGTCAGTGAATGCATACCTACCATTTGAATAAACTGGTTTTTATATAGGCTTTACTTGTTTGCCATACAGGAAGTATTGATTTATCTCTGTACACTTTAACTAATTCTATGCTTAAGAAAATCGCACTATTATTATCTGCTGTGATGGTTATTCTCATTGCAATTGTTCTTGTAAAAACCATTCAATTCAGCAAACCCATTCCGGTAAAAGAATCCCTGGCAATCCCTGCTTTACCAGATTCAGTGGTTTCGCATATGCAACAGGCTATCCATTTTAAAACCGTAAGCTTTGGCTCCAATCTGCCGATAGATTCCGCAGCTTTCAAAGAATTCTGGCAATTCGTTGGTAAGAGTTATCCATTGGTAACAAAATCATTAACCCAACAATCCTTTAATGAATTCAGTCGCGTATTTAAATGGGAAGGGAAACATCCTGAATTGAAACCCTATGTTTTCATGGCCCATATAGATGTGGTACCTATTGAAAAAGCAACAGAAAAACAATGGACCGTTCCTGCTTTCGGCGGAATACTTAAAAACGATCAGATTTATGGACGTGGTGCCGCAGATGATAAAGCCTGTGTAATCAGTATACTGGAAACAGTAGAGAAATTATTGAAACAGGGGTTTCAACCCGAAAGGACTATCTATCTTAGTTTTGGACATGATGAAGAAATTGGTGGTCCTCGTGGTGCAGGCACCATTGCCAATTGGTTCAAAGAAAATAAAATTCATCCTGAAGTAGTAATAGATGAAGGTGGTATGATTACCAAAGAGCATTTCCCTGAATTGAAAAGACCCATCGCACTGATTGGGGTTACAGAAAAAGGTTACATGTCATTTTTAGTGAGTGTTCAACTCGAAGGCGGTCATAGTTCTATGCCTGTTCCTGAAACAGCGATCGACATACTTTGCAAGGGACTCGTTAACCTTAGAAAAAAACAAATGCCCTATAAAATATTACCGCCATTACAGGAAATGCTGCAAAGAGTGGGCCCGGGTCTTTCTTTTGTGCAAAGAATGGCAATAGCCAATCAATGGCTATTCGAGCCCATACTGGTAAAAGGTTTGGAAAAAGACAAAGGCACCAATGCCATGCTGCGCACAACCATTGTACCTACCATTTTGCAGGCGGGTATCAAAGACAATGTAATACCCGGACTGGCAACCGCAACCGTGAATACCCGGATTCTTCCCGGTCAGTCGATAGAAGAAGTAGAAGCATTTATTAAAAAACAAATGAATGATGATCGTATCGTGGTGAAAAGAACCGGACCGGCCAGCGAAGATGGGCCACCTGTTTCCGTTGAAAGTGTTGCTTTTAAAAAAGTAGAATCTGCCACTTACCAAGTAATGAAAGATGTGATCCCTACCCCATTTGTTATGATTGGCGGTACCGATTCAAAATATTTTCAACCCATTGCTGATGGCGTAATCAAATTCACCCCCGGCATTGACCCCAAAGGTTTTCATGGAGTTGATGAAAGAATCAATAAATCTGATTTGGCAAGGATGATGTTCTTTTATGAGTTGCTGATGAAAGATGCCGGGAGATAAGTAATTAATAATTATTAATTACTTTTAATCAATGATTTCCATTACCATGTTGGGCAGCTGAAGCAATTACAGCAGTGGCTATCAACAAGCCCAAACCTGCCCCAGTCCCATTTGTTCTGGAAACATAAAACTTGTCTCCGTTTGGTGATTGCGCATATCTAAATTCAGCGGGCTTGAGTGGGGTTTTTACAATTTCAGTAATATAAAAATGATGTTCCTGAACAAATTCTTTTTGGACGGAATCGGGTGCAATAAAAGTGAGGTAGGTTTTAAATACCAATGGAGATTCTTCTTGAGTAAATTTGGCAATTCTTAGCTTTTCAGGCAGTATATTGTCGTAATTAAAATAAGAGGTTTTCACATATTTTTCATCCGGGATATAATCAAAAAACTGGTCTGTCAAATTAATGGGAACCACATCAATATATGTATGCGAAGGGATAAACAAAACTTGTTGTGGCAAGTTTGTATTCACTGTAACAATTCCCCGATTAATCGTATTCATCTGAATGGAACTGGAATACAGACTGATCGCTTTATCATTCACAATTAATGATGACCTTCCCAGATCAAGTTGGAGACTTTTATTCATCCGATTGGTAATCGTTAAATGCAAGGGGCCATAATTTCCATAAAACTGGTAAGTGACTTGCAGACTATCTGTAATATCGGCAAACCCATTATCTTTTTTGAGAGAAAGATCAGGTGAATCCAGTTGTAAGTACCGGTATGAAGTACAGGAGGAGAGTGCAAATAGTATTGCTAAGGGTAAAAAATATTTCACGTGATTTTTCAATAAATCTATTATCGAAACATCAGCTTATCTGTTAACAGGGTCTTAATTAACCCTTTTTTAGAAAACTATAGCTTATCAACTAATTCAAATTTAGCTGTACAATTCTATCCTCAAATCCTGTACCCGCTTATCTTCCATATATTCATCAAATGTCATTAACCGGTCAATGATACCTTTTGGCGTTAACTCGATTACCCGGTTGGCAACAGTTTGTATAAAAGTATGGTCATGGGAGGTGATTAATACTACACCCGGGAAAGTCTGACAGCCTTCATTGAAACTCTGGATACTTTCCAGATCCAGGTGATTGGTAGGTTGATCGAGTATTACGAGATTGGGGTTTTGCAGCATCATCCTGCTTACCATACAACGTACTTTTTCTCCCCCGCTTAATACATTTGTTTTCTTCTGGATATCATCCCCGCTAAATAACATTTTACCCAGGAAGCCGCGGATAAAGGGTTCATCCGCATCGGTAACATGGGCAGGAACAAACTGACGTAACCAATCCATCAGGCTCAGTCCTTCCGTAAAAAATTCCTGGTTTTCCTGTGGCAGGTAGGCTTTGGTAATTGTAGTACCCCATTCAAACTTCCCTGTATCGGCCTTCATTTTATCATTGATAATCTCAAAGAAATTCGTAACCGCCAAGGGATCCCTGCTCAGAAAAGCAATCTTTTCTCCTTTATTGATGCTGAAATTTACTTTGTCAAACAGTTTTCTTCCATTCACACTCTTACTCAGGTTCTCAACATTCAGAATCTGGTTACCCACTTCACGCAATGGCTGGAAAATAATACCTGGATATTTACGGTTGGAAGGTTCAATCTCTTCAATCACTAATTTTTCCAAAGCTTTCTTCCGGGAAGTTGCCTGTTTGCTCTTGGAAGCATTCGCTGAGAATCGGGCGATGAAATCAAGCAGGTCCTTTCGTTTATCTTCATTCTTTTTATTCTTATCACTGATCTGCCTGCTGATCAATTGTGATGATTCATACCAGAATGTATAATTACCCGTGAATGTTTTGATTTTGGATCTGTCCACATCCGCCACATGCGTACAAATGGTATCCAGAAAGTGACGATCGTGACTAACCACCAACACGATATTTTCATAATCCGCCAGAAAATTCTCGAGCCATCCTATGGTTTCTATGTCCAGTCCGTTGGTAGGCTCATCCAATAACAATATATCCGGGTTACCAAAAAGGGCCTGTGCCAATAATACCCTCACTTTAAACGTACTGGGTATATCTTTCATCAGACTCTGGTGCATTTCTTCCTTTACACCCAAACTGCTTAATAAACTTCCGGCATTGCTTTCTGCCTCGTAACCGCCCATCTCCCCAAATTCTCCTTCCAGTTCCCCTGCTTTCATCCCGTCCTCTTCGGTAAAATCTGCTTTGGCATAAATGGCATCACGCTCATGCATCACATCCCATAAACGCTTATGTCCCATTAACACGGTATTCAATACAGTACACTCATCAAATTCAAACTGATTTTGCTTCAACACGGCCATACGCTCGCCGGGAGTAATTTCAACCGTGCCTTTATTGGGTTCTATTTCACCACTCAGGATCTTTAAAAATGTAGATTTCCCGGCACCATTTGCACCAATCACACCATAACAATTCCCTTTAATGAAATTGATATTTACCTCATCAAACAATACCCTTTTGCCATATGCCAGGGTGATATTTCTTGCACTGATCATTTGTTTTGCGCTGTTTTTCGGCGGCAAAAGTAAGGTTTCGTAACGGATTTGAGGGTAAGATGTTGAAAACAGTTACCGGGAATAATAGTGCTAAAAGCCGCTTAAATAATTAAATTTAACCTTCGTGCAGTTAAAAAATCATCTGCCAGTTTTATTTTCAACAAAACCAAAATCGCCATTATGCTTTCCAAGATCAACCCATTTCTTACCCTATTATTGATCGTTGCCATTTTATCTGGCTGCCAGACAACCCAGAAAGACACCCGACTGGATAAAGCTTCCCGTGAAAATAAAAATGGTTGGATCTATGTGCACCTGGAAGGCTCGCCTGCTACCATCGGTTACCAGCATGGTTTTTTATTGGCCAATGATATTGATACTTCTGTTCAGGCAGTAAAACACCTGCTTACGCATGAAACCAAAAAAGACTGGAATTTTTACAGAGATGCTGCCAAAAATTTTCTCTGGAATAAGCTGGACCGTGAATACAAAGATGAAATCAATGGAATTGTGGAAGGTCTCCAGGCAAAACACCTGAATTATGATAGTCTGGATATCACGGCCTATAATGCATTGGAAGAACTGGCTTACTATTATGTTCCGCAGGTACAGGAAAAAGAAAAAGCTGGTACGGGCCTAAACAAAGCACCTGGTAATTGCAGCGCTTTTATTGCCACAGGCAGTTATACCAGTGATGGAAAAATCGTGATCGGGCATAATAACTGGACCTCCTATATAACCGGTCAACACTGGAATGTAATCGCAGATATCGTTCCACAAAAAGGGAATCATATTTTGATGGATTGTATGCCCGGTTTTATTCATAGTGGGGATGATTTTCTCATTACGGCCAATGGATTGCTGATTACAGAAACGACCATTACACAGTTCATCGGGTTTGATACCACAGCCGTTCCTGAATTTGTTCGTGCCAGAAAAGCCGCGCAATACAGCAATAGTATTGATGATGTGATCAAATATTTTACCGATGGAAATAACGGCGGATACGCTAATGACTGGCTGATAGGTGATACCAAAACCAATGAAGTAGCCAAGCTGGAACTGGGTCTTAAAAATACCATTGTCTGGCGCTCAAAAGATACCGCTATGATTGGTTCTAATTTCCCCAGCGATCCCAAGCTAATCAAAGAAGAAACCACGTTCAATGTAAACGACAAAACGAGTTCTCCCAACGCCCGCAAATTGCGTATGGAGCAATTGGTATTGGTTGATTTGAAAGGCAAATTAAATATTGAAACGGGTAAGCAGGTAGAAGGGGATCATATGGATGCATTACAAAGTAAAAATGCCAATAACCGTTGCGTAATCTGCGGACATATCGATGAAGATGCCAAAGGATGTGCCGAATGGGATCTCCCCGCCTACTACCCCATGGGAGCCGTTCAGGGAAAAGTAACTACTGCCGATCTGGCCAAAAACATGCAGCTATGGGCTCATATGGGTCACCCTTGCGGACAAGACTTTATCGGCGAAAAATTTTACAAAGACCATCCCGAATTTGAATGGCAATCAAAGTACCTGAAGAATATGCTCTCTTATCCATGGACTTTGTTTGAAGCAAAAAAATGAGTGGAAGGCAAAAAATGATTCTAGTTACCTACTGAATTTTGTTTTTTGATTTTGGTTTGGTTTAGCTGCTTGCTTTTGGGGCTATTGGCTATTGGATTTTGGATTTTGGATTCTGATCTACCATTCTGCTCTCGCACTTGGCGACTCTTCCAGAGAACTAAATTCTCTTGCCTGGTATTTGTAGTAAGCGGTAATGGCAATCATGGCGGCATTATCGGTGCAGTATTCAAATTTGGGAATATAGGTTTTCCAGCCTTCCTTCTCACCCATTTGCTGCAAACCTGCTCTTAATCCACTATTGGCGCTTACACCACCGGCTATACAAACGTTTTTTACTCCTGTTTCTATAACCGCTTTTTTCAGCTTTTTGAGAAGTATCTGTATTATAGTGTATTGAACTGATGCACAAAGATCATTGCGGTTCGTTTCAATAAAACCCTGTTCTTGTTTCTGTAAAAAATAGAGAACGGAAGTCTTTAAGCCGCTGAATGAAAAATTCAATTCGGGTATTTGTGGTTCCGCAAATTTGAATTTCTCAGGGTCTCCTTCTTTGGCATATTTATCAACCAAAGGGCCACCCGGATAAGGGAGTCCCAATAATTTCGCAGTTTTATCAAATGCCTCACCCGCAGCATCATCAATGGTTTCACCAATCACTTCCAGATCCAATGGCGAACGGGCCAGAACAATTTGTGTATGTCCGCCGCTAACCGTTAAACATAAGAATGGAAATCCAGGCCTTTCCTCCGGAATCAGGTTGGCCAACACATGCGCCTGCATATGATGCACGGCAATCAAAGGTTTATCAAGCGATAAAGCCAAAGACTTCGCAAACTGTGCCCCCACCAAAAGACTTCCAATCAGTCCGGGTGACTGTGTATACGCAATTGCGTTGATTGTGGCGAGTTGCGGGTTATGGATTAGAGGTTGTGCGTTACGGGTTGTGTGTTCAGGAAAAGCGATATCCAGAGCAGCGCTAACAACAGGCACAATATTCTGCATATGCGCCCTACTCGCCAATTCAGGCACCACTCCCCCATACCGCTCATGAATGGTTTGATTGGCTATACAATTGGATAAAATTCTCCCATCCAGACAAACCGAGGCCGAAGTCTCATCACAAGAAGATTCTATTGCTAAAATAGAGATTGACAAATTACAAAAATTAACTGCTGATTAATTAGGTGATCAAATTCTTACATATTCGTTCCGCACAAAATAATTTTCAAATTTTCAAATTCACAAATTTTCAAATTACTTAGTCCTAATCGCCACCACCGGATCCATCCTTGCTGCAATAGAAGCAGGTATAATCCCGGAAACAATACCCAATATGATACAAATACTCAAGGCAAGACCAATAATATTACCTGCAATAAAAATCGGGAAGGGTAATACGGTACTGAGTACAAGCGATAATAATCCCACAAGAGCCAGACCTATCAATCCGCCGATAATACATAAAAAGGCACTTTCTATCAAAAACTCGGTAAGTATGGTTCGCTTTTTGGCGCCCAGGGCTTTTTTAAGACCTATCTGACTGGTTCTTTCTCTAACCGTTACAAACATGATATTGGCTACACCGAAAGCACCTACAATCAGGCTTAGGCCCGCAATCGCCCATCCACCCGCACTTACCTGGCCAAAAAATCCTTTTACCTGTTCGCTAAACATCGCCACATCATTACAACTGAAATTGTCTTCCGCAACGGGACTCAATCTTCTTACCTGTCGCATTACCCCCACCAGTTCATCCTGCAAAGCAGCAGATGGAATATTGGGTTTGCCCTGGACCATGATAAAGGGGCTGCTATTATCCGGATTATAAATACTGGCAAAATACTGGTAAGCAACGATAACAGATTTATCATAGTCAAATCCACCCACAAAACTCTGTCCCTGTTTCTTGATCACGCCCACCACTATCAGCCTTTTACCGCTATAGGTAATTTCCGATCCGACTGCTTTTTCAGGGTTATCAAATAATTCATCTGCTACGGTATATCCAATGATGGCGGTAGGTGTTCCACGAAGAAACTCTGATTCGTTCAGGTACCGACCGTGTTCGATATCGATGGTTTGAATGGTATTGAACTCCTCGGATACTCCATACATATTTACACTGCTGAGTACATTATCCTTATAATCAATATTCACGGTATTGGACACAAAAATCGCTGCATTCGCCGCTAATTGACTCTTCACTTTAATAAAACGCATCTCCTCGATTTTCATAGGCGGACGCTTCATGTATTTCCACCAGGGATAATCATTACCCCCACCATAATTCCATTTGTCAACATAAATGGTATTGTTTCCGAATGATTTGATATCGTTCTGCACTTTCCTTTCCAGGCTGTCCACTGTTGCCAATACGCCAATGATACAGAAGATACCGATGGTGATCCCAAAAAGAGAAAGAAAAGTCCGCAATTTGTTTACCCAAAGCTCCTGAACCGCCATGCGGAAACTATTCCATAATATGCTTAATAGTTTTAACATGGTTCAAATGTAAGAGAGCTTGGGCTTAGACGGAAGTATTTTTATGTAAACGGTAGCATCTGCTGTTCAGGAATCCGTCCGATTAAAGAACAGTAAACTCAACAACCGAACTTTTTAGTATGATTTTCGTCATATATATTAGACTGTAAAGCTTGCATAGGAATAAAATACTGACAAAAAATTTTTTGGTTTAGAGTATAGCATTGCTTCCTGTGCTATTTTTGCAGCGATTTCATCAAATACAAACTTGCACTATGACCTTTAAACATGTTTTCACTTCTTCTGTTGGAAAGAAACTGGTTATGGGCCTGACAGGTATTTCCCTTATTCTTTTCCTGGTTGTTCATGTTGGGCTGAATGCCTGTATCTGGGCCATGGATGGTGGAGAAATGTTTAACAGGGCCGCTAATTTCATGGGTAGTAATGTGATTCCGAGGATATTGGAAGTAGGGCTTTTCGGTGGAATTTTCCTCCATATTATCCAAGGCTACCTGCTTACCCTCGAAAACCGCAATAAAAGAAATATTGGATATGCCGTAAGCTATAAAGACGGAAGCAAATGGTATAGCCGGAGTATGGCCATTCTGGGTACCCTGCTCCTTTTATTCTTTATCATGCACTGGAAACAGTTCTGGATACCCTCCCGCTTTACTGGTGTTGCTGAAATGCAGCTTCCCAATGGCAAAATGGTACATAATCTTTATGGCTTGATGAAAGATACTTTTCAGGATCTGTGGGTAGTTATCCTTTATGTGATCGGGTGTATTTCCTTAGGTTATCACCTGGCGCATGGTTTCCAAAGCGCTTTTAAAACTCTGGGCGTTCACAATAAAAGATACCATGCCATCATTTCCTCTTTCGGATATGGTTTTGCCATCATCGTGCCCCTGGCTTTTGCCATGATGCCGGTAAGCTTCTATTTTGGATGGATTAGTTGATCATTAATAATTTGTAATTTCTGATTATCCTACTAACTGGAATCAGGAACAAAACTCAAATCTTCAAACTTCTCATATGTTAGATGCAAAAATTCCGGCAGGTCCTTTGGATGATAAATGGACAGAGTATAAGGGTCATTGTAAACTGGTAAATCCTGCCAATAAGCGCAAATTGGAAGTGATTATTGTGGGTACAGGTTTGGCCGGTGCTTCTGCCGCTGCTTCCCTGGGTGAGTTGGGATTTAAAGTGAAAGCATTTTGTTTTCAGGATTCTCCCCGTCGTGCGCACTCCATTGCCGCTCAGGGTGGTATCAATGCTGCCAAAAATTATCAGAATGATGGAGATAGTGTATTCCGTCTTTTTTATGATACGATTAAAGGGGGTGATTACCGTGCACGTGAATCCAATGTACATCGCCTCGCTGAAGTCAGTGTCAATATTATCGACCAGTGTGTAGCACAAGGTGTTCCTTTTGCCCGTGAGTATGGTGGATTATTGAGTAACCGTTCTTTTGGTGGTACACAGGTGCAAAGAACTTTTTATGCTGCCGGACAAACCGGTCAGCAGTTATTAATAGGTGCTTACCAGGCCCTTGAGCGCCAGGTAGCATTGGGTAATGTGAAAATGTATAGTCGCCATGAAATGCTAGAGATCGTTAAGATTGACGGAAAAGCAAGAGGTATCATTGCCCGCGACCTGGTGAGTGGTAAACTGGAAAGACATTTTGGACATGCTGTATTACTTTGTTCCGGCGGATATGGTAATGTGTTTTACCTCTCCACCAATGCGATGGGCAGTAATGTTACAGCAGCATGGAAAGCACATAAACAAGGTGCTGCCTTTGCCAACCCATGTTTTACACAAATTCACCCTACCTGTATTCCGGTAAGTGGCGATCACCAGTCCAAACTGACCCTGATGTCAGAATCTCTGCGTAATGATGGCCGAATCTGGGTGCCTTTGAAAAAAGGAGATACACGCAAAGCAAGTGAGATCCCGGAAGACGAAAGAGATTATTACCTGGAAAGAAGATACCCTGCATTTGGTAACCTGGTTCCACGCGATGTGGCATCCAGGGCCGCTAAAGAGAGATGTGATGAAGGATATGGTGTTGGTACCAGCAAACAGGCTGTGTATTTGGATTTTAGCGCGGCAATTATTCGTTATGGGAAAATTGAAGCGGGTAAAGAAGGGAATGACCATGCCCCTGAAGAAGAAATCATCACTCTCGGAAAAGCCGTGGTGAAAGAAAAATACGGTAACCTTTTCGATATGTATGAAAAGATCACCGGCGAAAATCCTTATGAGATTCCGATGCGCATCTACCCTGCCGTTCACTATACCATGGGTGGATTATGGGTGGATTACGAATTGCAAACCACCGTACCCGGTTTGTATTCTTTGGGAGAAGCCAATTTCTCTGATCACGGTGCCAACCGCTTAGGTGCCTCGGCTTTGATGCAGGGATTGGCAGACGGCTATTTTGTGATCCCTTATACCATTGGTAATTATCTGGCGGATGAAATCTATAATAAAGCCATCGAAACCTCGCACCCGGCTTTTGAAGAAACAGAGAAAATGGTAGCCGAGCGCATCCATACCCTGATGAATATCAAAGGAACCAAAACGGTAGAAAGTTTTCATAAACGTTTGGGTAAGATAATGTGGGATAAATGCGGAATGGCCAGAAATGCAAAAGGATTGGAAGAAGCCATTGCAGAAATCCAGGCATTGAAAAAAGAATTCTGGAGCGATGTGAAAATACCCGGAAGCATTGAAGAGATGAACCCAGAACTGGATAAAGCCAATCGGGTAGCCGATTTCATTGAACTGGGTGAACTCATGTGCAAAGATGCCCTTAACCGCAACGAAAGCTGCGGCGGACATTTCAGAGAAGAATACCAAACACAGGATGGAGAAGCTTTACGTGATGATGTGAACTATATGTATGTAGCGGCCTGGGAATACAAAGGCGATCATAACTGGGAGCTGCATAAAGAACCATTGGTATATGATGTAATCAAACCGACGCAGAGGAATTATAAGTAGTTGTGCTGGGTATTTACCGCAATTGCCTAAATGGGTTGATGTTTCTTGATAAATTGCTTAATTGATCAATTGTTCAATTGTTGCATGGTTATTCAAAACATCATTACAATGGAAGAAAAAAAGTTCTTAAAATTAAATGACATTGAAGCCTACCGCATTTCATTTCATCTAAGTAACTCAATATGGCAAAATGTTACCAGATGGGATTATTTTGCAAAAAGAACGATTGGTGAACAATTTGTAAATGCTATAGATTCAGTTTCTGCAAATATTGCAGAAGGCTTTGGAAGATATTTTAAAAAAGATAAAATAAAATTTTATCGGTACAGTCAGGGTTCGTTATATGAATGCCTTGACTGGAACCAAAAAGCTAAAAGCAGGGATCTATTTACAAGTGAAGAATATGAATATGTATTTAACGAGCTTCAAAAATTACCAAAATCATTAAACTCGTTAATTATCTATACAGATCAAAAATTAAAAATTTAAGCAATTATAAACCGTATAGCAATAAAACAATTAAGCAATTTAACAATTCAAGAATACCTTCATGGAACATAAAGAAATGAATCTAAACCTCAAAGTTTGGAGACAAAAAAACAAAGACAGCAAAGGGGAATTCAAACTGTATCGTGTGGAGAAGATTTCTACGGAAATGAGCTTTCTCGAAATGTTTGATGTGTTGAATGAGCAGTTGATCCGTGACGGGGATGACCCGATTACGTTTGATCATGACTGTCGCGAGGGTATCTGTGGTGCCTGCTCGATGTATATTAATGGAAAGCCGCATGGTCCTTGGCAGGCCAATACTACCTGTCAGTTGCATATGCGTGCGTTTAAAGATGGTGATACCATTGTGGTTGAGCCCTGGAGAGCGAATTCTTTTCCAGTAATCAAAGATTTGATGGTAGATCGTTCTGCATTCGACAGAATCATTCAGGCAGGTGGATTTATTAGCGTGAATACGGGTAATGCGGTTGATGGCAATTCTCTTCCGATACCTAAAGATGATGCTGATGCATCTTTCGCAGCGGCCATGTGTATTGGTTGCGGTGCCTGTGTAGCGGCCTGTAAAAACAGCAGTGCCATGCTTTTCTTAAGTGCCAAGGTTTCGCATCTGGCTTTATTACCACAAGGTGACCCTGAGCGTAAAACAAGGGTTATGAATATGGTGGCACAAATGGATAAAGAAGGTTTTGGTGCCTGTACCAATACCGGTGCTTGTGAAGCTACCTGTCCAAAAGAGATTTCTATCAGCAATATAGCGAGACTGAACCTGGAATATTTATCAGCTGGGTTGACTGCAGACAAATAGTTTTTTTATCGCTAAGAACAAGAGAGCGCAGAGTTGGAGCAGAGAAATCTCTGTCTAATCTCTGCGCTCTCTTGTTCTCAGCGGTGAATCCATCTTTACTCAGCAAGTTTCTTTTTCTTCAATACCAGGGCACTAATCAAAGACACCACCAATCCAACCGGCAATATTTCCATATAGGTTAGCAGGGCATTAATGAATGGATTCTTATACATCTGACTAAAACTCGCCATCTCGGCTGTTTTCTTTGCCAATTCCGAAGCACTCGCCCCACTCGCTTTTAATTTCTCCAAAACATGGGCACTGTATTGTTCCGCAAAATCAGTCAGAAAATAATAATAGTCAAATAGCCAACTGATCACATAAATCGTGGAAGCGATCAGGGTAATAAAAAACCCGATCTTAAAGGCTTTTCCAAAACTGATTACGCCCCCGTCATGTCCATCCCGAACATTTTTTACCCCTACAAATATCAGAGAGAAAGCCAGGATCATGGCCGTATATCCATAAATGGCCCCATGATCAAAATTGCCCCCTTTTAGGGTTATGGCAGTGGTAATGATAAACATGACGGTAGTAATCAGTCCACCAATGATTCCACAAACAAGAATGTTTTTTTTCATGTGTACAGGTTTTGATTTGAAGAATAAAAATAGCCGTTCCGCTTATCCGATGGGTCATACTTTAGTATGATTTTACGAATCCGGAGCTGAAATCACCAGAAAGTATGAAAATTCAGGGGATCAGTCTAAGCCTTTTTGCTTTTTCAACCGCCTGGGTGCGACGGCTCACATCCAGTTTCTCAAAAAGCCTTGAGGAATGTGTTTTGATGGTATTGAGGGATACAAACAGACGATTGGCAATTTCTTCATTACTGAAACCCCGGGCCATTAACTCCAATACTTCCAGTTCGCGTTTACTGATACCAAGACCGGCAATTTCTGTTTCATTGGGTACAAAGCCCAGGCTGGTATCAGGGTACACCGTTTTTTCTATAATGATGGTTTCTTTTTGGGGCCGGGTTAATTTTCGGGCCAGCCAGATACCCAATAAAGTAAACATAAGGGCAATGGCACCTACATATAATTCCATGGCATGATCATAGATCACAAAACGAAGTTCCAGCCATTTCAAGATAAACAGCAACACGGCCAGGGATAGACCATAGCCTAATACCGCTTTATTTTTTGAGAGAAACCTGCGTATCATGATTCTGCAAATTAACCTCTTTACCTTTACTGCCCATGTCGAATACTTATTTCCGTTTCAAACAATTTACCGTTCACCAGGAACATTGTGCCATGAAAGTATGCACAGATGCCTGTTTATTTGGGGCATGGGTGGCAGATGGGATTAACAGATGGGGCTCAGAGGAGCCTTCACATATCCTCGATATTGGTACAGGAACGGGCTTATTAAGCCTGATGCTGGCACAGAAAACCAATGCGGGAATTGATGCGGTGGAACTGGATGAAAAAGCTGCCGAGCAGGCTGGAGATAACTTTGAGAGTACTCAGTGGAAAAAACAGCTCCAGGTAATCCAGGCCGATATACGTACCGTGCACCTGGGTAGAAAATATGATTTTATTCTATCCAATCCCCCTTTTTTTGAGCATGATCTGAAAAGTGAAAATGAAGAAAGAAACCTGGCACTGCATAGTAAAGAACTAAGCTTTCTTGAATTGCTGAAACTGATAAAACAGTGGCTGTCTGATAAAGGAAAATTTGCCCTGCTCTTACCTGCGCATCGAAAAGCGGAATTCATTCAATTAGCTGCTGTACAAGGTTTTTACCCTGAAGAAATCCTCATGGTAAAACAAACCCCGACACATGATTTTTTCCGAGTCATATTGTTGTTTTCGGGAACAGGACTGGCTACCAAGTATGATGAAATTATAATCCGCGAAAACGATCAATATTCAAATGAGTTTACACAACTCCTGCAAGAATATTATCTGTATCTATAAGAAATGATTTTACCCCAAAGGCACGGTTTAGTGGTTTTATTTTTGGGCATATTCCGCTAAATAAGAGAATGAGGAACTAAGCTTCCCCTTATCCAGAATGGTTGCCCGCTCAATCGTTGGTGAGCCTCCTTTACGGATATCATCCAGGATATATTTGATCAACTGCTCACCGAAATAACGACTCGCATCCCTGGGTAATTCATTCGGCAGGTTACCTACGGCCATGATATCCACAGAGCCATCGATATAGGGGGCAGTTTTCTCTCTACTCATTCTATCAACCCCATAAACGGGTGCTTCCATCGATCCATCCCCCAGATTACAGGGAATACTTCCTCCCCTGTCATCTGAAATATCGGCGATGGTACGAATCCGGAAATCAGCAGATGACATATCCGACCATTCAAACAAACGCGGGATCATGGTATCCCAATAAATCCCATTCATCAAAATATCTGTATGCGGATAATACTCATGAAACCTGCAAGCATATTCATCTGCATGCAAATGAAAATGTTCCCGGTTATATTTTCCCGTTTGTTTATGCTGGTACAAATCATTTCCCTTCAAATGCACATAGACCGGGTAATCGAAACTGCGCGCAGTATATTCATCCGGCTCCACTTCCTGCACATCCATCAGGTTCATGATCTCCAGAATTCCATGCGCCACCCTACCGCTGCCGGTAACCGCAATCTTTACCGGTGGCAATTTTAAACCAAAATACGTATGTATCAGTTCCCGATAATCCTTCACTTCTGCTACCCTCCCCAACTGATAGGCTCCGGTACGGTTTCCATAGGCCATGATCCCATTATGCGCCCCAACAATCCCCGCAAAAAAACCAAATCCAATGATCCGCTGTCCATCTGCATGCTCCATACATTCATAATCGATCAGGGTATTTCTATTTTCTATCAAGGCATGAAACAGATCCCGGTTATACGGCTGCATTTTGCGGGTATGGGAAAAGAATAGATATCTTTTATCTGCTACTAATGCATTGATCGGTACTTCTTTAATCCCAACCAATAGATTACAGGTAGTAAGATCTTCCGAAACGGTAATCCCTGCCTGTACATACTCTTCATCCGAAAAGCAACGGTGAGGAGAACTTTGCACAATAATCTGCACATCCGCAAAATGCCTGACCAGCCATTTACACTGTGCCGGCGTCAGCGCCACCCGGTTATCCGCCGGAATTTTTCCCTCTCTAATCAGTCCGATGACAAGCATTGATGTACTTTTATACAAAGTAACGGAATTGGGTTGGCGAATTGCGATCGTGTTACGTGTTTCTGGTTACCAGTTACCTGTTAGCCAAGATATACCCAATGACCAATGATTACTTACCAATGAATTTTATTATGAATTACTTCGAACTATACAAGCTCCCCATCACCCTCCATCCTGATCCCGAATTGGTGAAAAAGAATTTTTATGCGTTAAGCAGAAAATACCATCCGGATTTTTATACGCATTTGTCGGAGGAAGAGCAGGCAGATGCTCTGGAGAAATCATCAATGGTAAACCAGGCCTATCGTGTGTTGCAACATCCGGATGAAACCATCAAATATGTGCTGCAATTAAAGGGTTTGCAGGAGGATGAGGAAAAATACCAGCTTTCTCCCGATTTTCTGATGGAAGTGATGGATCTAAATGAACAGGCCCTGGATGTATCGGATGAAGCCGATATGGAAAGACTGGACAAAACCATTGCCGATTTCATCAAACAGATTTATACGCCTGTAGAACCCATTATCCTTCACTACCAGGATGGGATTACTACTGAAAAAGAACTTTTACAGGTAAAAGAATACTATTACCGTAAAAAATACCTCGACAGGATTTTGGCGGGTTTGAAGTGATACTGTAATATTGCAACCCGTTCGGGTTTGGGGTTTGTGTTTGGAGTTTGGCGTTAGATCAACCCCAAACTCCAAACTTCTAACACCAACCTATCAGCCCAGATGGCGGAACTGGTAGACGCGCTAGACTCAAAATCTGGTTATCGCAAGGTAGTGCAGGTTCGATTCCTGTTCTGGGCACAAAAGCTTCAAAATAGCTTTTATAAACCGTTTAAACTGAATGTTTAAGCGGTTTTTTGCTTATGGGAGGTGTCATCAATTAAGGTGTCAAAAATTAAAATTTAAATTAACATTTATTAAAAACTCAGTTGTATTGTAAGTGTCCCTAAAAAGCAGGCATTTAAACATTAGAAATAACTCTTAAATTTAACCAACAAAATCAAAAAGAAATAATTTTCAAAAAACCATATTGTATTAATATTAATAATTTTCTTTCAAAAAACGCGACCTTCCCTTAAAAAGGCAATTATCATACACAAATCAATTCATGAAAAAGTATCTTGCTATAAAGCTGCTTTTAATACTGATTACTATTTTATCTATGCCATTGTCCTGTATTAAGCAGGGTTCTTTTACAGAAACCAACCTTATTTTAGAAGCCAACATAAAACTTTGGATGGAGGGGCAAAAGACGACTAATACATCATCGAATACATATATTGACAGTTTGAAAAATCGGGCGTCCTGGCCGGGTCTAAGCATTTTAAGCATTAATAGCATGGAAAATCTGGTGTATGTGCCTATTCAGTATAATACACATATTACAGGTCTGGTTTTTATAATCAATAATAAAAACCAGCGTGTTGAAACTGGTTATCTATCAGAAATATCTAGTACTGTTGTTACACAGAAGGGAAATTATTTAAAAATGCAAAGCCCGCTAACCCACCCTGAAGTGATAATGACTAATTTTTACAGGTACAAACTCAATGATTTTACAGGCAAAATCATGGCTTATGCCATTACCAATAAATTTTTGTGGGAAATGGGCTATTCTTCCGGAACTAATATCTACAAAAAAAAGATTGTCAATTTCAGTTCTACCTACCAAGCTCCTATCATCAGATTCAACAATAAAATAATAACCAGTCCTTTTGACTCGGTAGCAAAAAGTATAACACCCGGATGCAAAGCTTATTTTCTCGTTACTTACTGGCAAGATATGGAAGCCTCTATATCGAGCACCTATCTTGGCGAAACTTGTAATAATCAGTGTGAAAAAACAATGGCGATTGCAAAAGATACCTTGCTACATTACACAACTTTTTGTTCAGGTGCGGGAAGATAGCATATACAATTTATTTACCATCAATCCTCCTTACTATCCAATTATATTGATTGTCAAATTTCGCGCAGGTTCTATGTTGTAATCATTTTTTAGGGCAATATGAGGTGAAAAAAAAATTTGGGGTTGATTACGCTAAAGGGTTTTCCGCTCTGATATGGTTTTCAAATTTCTCCTGAAGGATTTCATAAAGAACTGTAGCAAGTATCCAGATCAGGGAGTCCATGTATAATATATTATTAGATTTTTCAAAATCGTACCTTACAGTAACAAAAAAATCGTTAATTGCTTCTAGAAATCCAGAGAACGAAATATTAAGTACGAAATTAAGCGCATCAAGATGTCTTTGCTTTAATGAATCACCATTATCATCTTGTAATGTACTTTTTTCAATTACATCCTTCGCAAATAGAAGCTCTTTATGCAATTGCTTATATATAATTTCAAATCTTTCCTTAATATCTATTTGTACATCAGTACTTAATTTTTCATATAAATCGACAACTTTATGCCCTCTTTTCAATTTTGGTTGTTCTATCAGATAAAGCGATTTAAGGAAAAGTTCAATACTGAATAAATAAGTAACAATTGAAGGCAATGTCAATGATTCAATACCCCCGTTACCAAGTTTTTTAGGCTCTAAGCACCTCAACCCAGCCTTATAATAAGCCCGTGCATTAAAAAAAATACTTAACCATGTTATATCCTCTTCAACATAATCACTAAATGTAATTGTCATTGGATATTCTACCCCTTTGTATAAGAAAGTAGAAGCTATGCGATTAATTGGGAACCTTTTACTCATAAAATAAAGTTTATTTTTATTCTTCGCAATGTCTTCATTTTAAACAGTCAAAACAAGTTCCCCGCAGGTGTCTCTCGCTGAGGACCCTGCGGTTTAGAACGGTAATACACAAAGGTTAACTGATCATGAAAAAGTAGCATGTTTTATATCCCAGGATTCACAGCGTAAAATATAAATTATTAATGATTTTTTATAATTGTTCTTCGGAGATGTATTGTAACCTAATCGTATACTGCTAATATGCTGCAGGGTCCTCTGCAAGAGACACCTGCAGAGAACTCTCTATATTGGTGAATAAAAGGAAGACATTGCGAAGAATAAAAAAATAGAAACGCTCGCCAATATTCCTTTAGAACTCATGGTCAACCTTCTTGGCAAGCCCGGTGCTTATCTACATCGTTCTGCCAATGGCATAGATGAATCCCCAGTTGTACCCTTCCACGAACAAAAAAGTATCAGTACCGAAAATACATTCCAGCAGGACACAACTGATCTTACTTTACTGAACAGTGAACTGGTTCGCATGACTGAAAAGATTGCTTTTCAATTGCGGTGCGATAACCGGTTAACCGGCTGCGTATCGGTCAAAATACGCTATACAGATTTTGAAACGCATAATATTCAAAAAAGCATTGATCATTCCAACCAGGATCATGTCTTGCTTACAACTGTAAAGGAATTATTTACAAAATTGTATACAAGACGTATCCTGATTAGGCTTATTGGTATACGGTTTACCAACCTCATTCCGGGCAATTACCAGATCAATTTGTTTAAGGACACCCAGGAAAAGATTAAAATGTACCGGGCGATTGACAGTATTAAAAATACCTACGGAGAACGCTTTATTTTAAAGGCAGCAGGGATTTCACACAAATAACCTGGCAGTTGTGCCCCTTTTATATGAAAAATACTATATTTAACTGCCCAAACAGCAACGGATTTACCTCCCCCCCGCCTTTCCGTTGTCATTGTGATAGCGCTAAACTGATGTTCAGATACACCAGAACCTTTGCCATGCCAAAAATGACAATACGCTTCTTGCAAGCACAAAATGGTGATTGCATTTTTTTGTCACTATCTGACGAAAAAAATAATACTCATAATATCTTAATAGACGGCGGTACCCCGGATACTTATACAGTTCTAAAAGACAAAAAAGGCAAAAGAGAGAGCGGCCCTTTAAAAATACTAATCGAGCAGCTTCGCGAACTTGATCAATCTATCGATTTACTTATCCTGACGCACATAGATGATGACCATATCGGAGGAATTCTGCGGTGGTTTTCAATGGATGACGATGCCCCTGGAATGATAAAAGAAGTATGGTTCAACGGAGGAAAAGAGATTGCTGAATTTTTAGAAACGGATGTCAATAAAGATCTGAATGTGTCCATCCATCCGAAAGCCTCAACGCAAACAAGTTTTAAGCAAGGAATTGACTTCGCAAAATTCATGTTTAAATATTCTATCTGGGACAAAACAGTTATTCAGCAGGGAGATAAAATTGAAAGATTCGGCTTGGTATTTAAAATACTTAGTCCAAACAGGGAAAAGCTAATGAATCTTATAAAAGATTGGCGAAAAATGAAGCCTGATTTTTTTACTGCACGCAGACAGAATGATTATAACTTAACATTGTCCGATCACATAGCAAATGATAAATACGAAGAAGACAAATCACCAACCAACGGAAGCTCAATCGCCTTTATAG
>Ga0007882_10000671_pt1 | contig 20124 bp, 17 predicted proteins | sample CryBogCBH12Aug01_FD_71195 | JGI IMG/M metagenome (GOLD analysis project Ga0007882, IMG submission 71195) | Freshwater microbial communities from Crystal Bog, Wisconsin, USA - CBH12Aug09.1 | ecosystem: Environmental > Aquatic > Freshwater > Lake | place: Crystal Bog, Wisconsin, USA | collected... | reverse complement strand
GTCTTGCAAGGCTGAAATCATTTTGGGGTCTGTTATCATGTCGCTCATTTTTTCCTCCTTTAGTGCCATATTTTATGGCATTCAAAAATAAGCGGTTACACGGTTTTATTTACACCCTCTGGCGTTAGTCCAGCGCGCTTACTTTCCGGTTGCAAACCATCAACCAAAGTGATTCAATAGCAGCGATCCGGTCATTATTTCTGATAACTGAATAACATATAGCAACCACTTAATTACTATGGAGGATGACCATGTCTGTAGAAATCGTAAAAATTCTAGCGGCAATAAGCAGTATTATAGGATCAGCAATTCTTGCTTATCGAGTTACTGGCATTTTGTCTGCCCTGTCGATTGTGGTTGACTGCCATGAGCTTAATATTCAAAAGCTAATGCCCAATTATCATGGCAATATTCAGCATCTTGCAAACTCTAATGAGTATGTTGAAAATGCACAGAAAAAAGGACTCTTAATCACGGGGTTTATTTTTCTAATAGCGTCTGGAGTTCTTCAGCTAATGGTGCTATTTTTTGTAAAGTAGAAATACACAACACAAAGGGTATAGTAATGAAAATTGAAGAATTAATTGAAAAAATTTATAAAAGTAATATTGATTCAATTACAGTAAGCAGGCATAAAGTAATGCATGGGAACAAAAATCAAGTCGGGGATTATTCAACGGTGACATTAGAAGTAAATAGTGAGAAATATATATTTAGTAATGAAACGGGGTTGTGGATTAAACAATAATGCAAGTTGTCAAAAAGCTCAGTGGTCGGCTTTTAGCCGATTTCTGCCGTAGCTAAATCGTAGCTACACTAGATGATTGATAGCCAATCCGTGGCTTTTTGACACCGTTTTCAGTTACGGCTATCATTTCAAATCATTGATTTAATTAACCATTAATGATATGTTTAACATTTGTAATCAGTCGGTCGCTGGCTCTAGCCCCATCTACAACTACAATATAATCAAAGGCTTAGATAGAAATATCTAGGCCTTTTTTATGCCCATCGATAATTTTTGCCAATTTAGCCCCAGTTAGCATTTTGGCTTTAGCTGTACGCCTTGGGACGTTGCAGCACTCTCGTATGTTTGTAACCGTGCAAAATGACTGACTTGGCACAACAGCCATTGATGAGCCATTGCCATTGGATGCAGCATTTCTTGATGCGGTTAAACATAAACAATTTTTAACCGCTCACACTATTTTAAAGTGTGTGTCAGGTTTAGTGTGGCCACATCAGTAAGTTAACGCCCCCGACTATTACGCCTGCCCGCATTGCCACCGGGCTTGGCAGTCCCTGTCCTGGCAGTTGGTTTTTTACTATGGCGGTAATCTTTTTTGCCAGTCGTTTTGTTAGGGACGTGTTTTTTGGGGGCGTCCAGCACTTTTAACGATACCGGCTCGTAGCCGGTATCGGCAACCCTTGGCAATTGCCGTTTAAGCAAAGCTTCAATTTGCGCCAATAGATAAGCTTCTTCCGGGCAAACTAAAGAAATGGCCGTGCCGCTGGCGCCGGCACGACCGGTGCGGCCGATGCGGTGCACATAATCTTCGGCCACTTGCGGCAGGTCAAAATTGACCACATGCGGCAGGTCATCAATATCCAAGCCGCGCGCCGCCACGTCAGTCGCCACCAAGGCAATGACCTTGCCATTTTTGAATTGCTCCAGCGCTTTATTGCGTGCGCCTTGGGTTTTGTCGCCGTGCAGGGCGGTGGTGCGGATACCGTCGGCAATCAGTTGCTGTTCCAGCCTGTCGGCACCGTGCCTTGTGCGGACAAAGATCAGTACTTGTTGCCAATTGTTGCTGCCGATCATGTAAGACAGCAGTTCGCGCTTATATTCACGGGCAATACCATATACTTGTTCGGTGATGTTGTTGGCGGTGGCGTTCGGCCTGGACACTGCCACTTCGACTGGATTATTCAGCAATTGTACCGCCAATGACCTGATGGCATTGGACACCGTGGCAGAAAACAGCAGGCTTTGCCGTTGCTTAGGAATCAGCGCCATAATTTTGCGGATATCGGGCAAGAAGCCCATGTCCAACATCCGGTCGGCTTCGTCCAGCACCAACATTTCAATCTGTGACAAATTGATGTTGCGCTGGTTAATATGGTCGATCAGACGACCGGGCGTAGCGACCACAATATCGCAACCGTGGCGCAAGTTGCGCGTTTGCTGGCTAATGCTGGCACCACCGACCACCACTTCTGCGCGTAAGGGCAAATGACCGCCATAAACTTTTACACTTTCGGCTACTTGTAGCGCCAATTCGCGGGTCGGTACTAAGATGAGCGCCCGGATGATGCGTGGTTTTTGCTTGATGTCAAAATTTTCTGCCAAGCGATGCAATAACGGCAAGGTAAAGCTAGCTGTTTTGCCGGTGCCGGTTTGTGCCCCCGCCAACACATCCTTACCGGCAAGAATAAGCGGGATAGATTGTTGTTGCACGGGGGTTGGCTTGGTGTAGCCTTGGTCGCTGACGGCTTTAAGCAATGCTTCGGATAAGCCGAATTGTTCAAATGACATGAAAAATCTCTGTAAAAAAAGGGGGGGCTTAGTGATTGCTGGCAACCACTAACAGGGTAAAGGTGTTAGGCGGTTGCTTGTCGCGGGGCTGGCCCGCTGCTACCGTCTGATGGCTTAGGACAATGACCGGTTCAACCACCGGTCATGTTCATATAACGCAAAATGACCGGCTGTTCATGGATATTAAATTGGTGGCTTTCGGGCTTAATTTGCATCGCATCCACAATAGCTTGCTGTAGCACCGGCATATTGCCGGGATGTGCCCTTAACACCGCTTTTAGGTCAACCGAATGTTCGTTGCCTAAGCACAGCAACAACCGGCCTTCCACAGTCAGGCGCACACGGTTGCAACTGCCGCAAAAATTATGGCTGTGCGGGGAAATAAAGCCAACCCGGGTAGGTGTCCCGGCAACGGCATAATAATGCGACGGGCCACCGGTGTTGTCTGTGCAAGGCAGTAAGTTAAAGGATTGCGCCAAATCGGCCTTAATCGCATCGGTGGAATAATAAGCTTCGGCGCGGTCATGTTGGGCAACCACACCCAATGGCATTTCTTCGATAAAACTGATGTCCAGGCCATTATCAATGGCAAATTGCACCAAGCCGCACACTTCTTCATGGTTACGGCCTTTTAGGATGACGGCATTTATTTTAATGCGCCCAAAGCCCGCCGCCTTGGCTGCGTGGATGCCCTGCATCACTTGGTGCAAGTCGCCGGTGCGGGTGATGGCCTTAAATTTATCGGCATCCAGAGTATCCAAGCTGATATTCAGGCGTCTGACCCCCGCCGCTTTTAGTGGGGCGGCTAGGGTTGGCAATTGTGAACCGTTGGTGGTGATCACCAGTTCTTTTAAGCCATCCATTGCGGCTATATTTTGCAGCAGCCCCAACACGCCCTTCCTGACCAACGGCTCTCCGCCGGTAATGCGGATTTTTTTGACCCCTAAGCTGACAAAAGCCTTGGCTAAGGTTTCGATTTCTTCCAGACTTAAAATGTCGGCGCGGGGCAAGAAGGTCATATTTTCGGCCATACAATACACGCAACGAAAATCGCAACGGTCAGTGACGGATATCCGTAAATAGTCCACCGTTCTGCCAAAACGGTCGATTAACTGGGCGGGGAAAGCTGTAGACGGCATCAAAGCATCATTCAAATGGGGGATATAATAATAGCATGGTTGGTCGTCGCAACAAAAAAAATGCTAGCAAAACACCGTTTTACCAAGGTAAGCAGCCATATTAAATGTCATGTTTGAGCGGATTAAGACCGGCTTTTTTATAGGTGCTGTAACGTTGCCGCCCCGCCGCTTTGGTGGCCTCGCTATTATCGAGCACTTCCAAAATTCGCTGGAATTGCAGAAAATCGCTAGGGCAGTCGGGCGACAAGTTTAGCAGGGTATTATGCCATTGTGCGGGGGCATCCACAGTGCCGATTAAAATGCACTGCGCCACCTCGGGCAATGGGCCGGTAAATAACTGATGGGGAACAAAGCTACCTGGGCGGAATGTCCAAAGCAGATCATCCAAGGCTTGGCTTTGTGCTGGCGAAGCCGTCAGCACATAACAAAAATGCCCTGCCCGGTAGGCTTTTTCCAACAATTTGCAGGCAAACAGCAAGCGTTCCGTGGCGGACTCGGTCGGCAACACATAAAAACTGATGTCGGGCATTTACGCACTGACTTGCGCGGCACGATCCAACAGATATTGGCATAACAATGGCACGGGGCGACCGGTTGCGCCTTTGGCAGGGCCGGTGCGCCACGCGGTGCCGGCGATGTCCAAATGCGCCCAGCGCAAATTTTCGGCAAAACGGGCCAAGAAACAAGCCGCCGTAATGGTGCCCGCATCTTTGCCGCCAATGTTGGCCATATCGGCAAAATTGGATTGCAACAGCTCTTGGTATTCTTCCCATAACGGCAAACGCCAAATGCTGTCATTAGCCGTTTCACTGGCAAGCTGCAAATCGTGGCACAAGTCGTCGTCATTGCCCAACAGCCCGCTTGGGATACGCCCCAAGGCCACCAAACACGCGCCGGTTAAAGTTGCCAAATCAATCACCACATCGGGGTTCATGCGTTCGGCATAGGTCAGTGTGTCGCACAAAATCAGACGGCCTTCTGCATCGGTATTAAGGATTTCGATGGTTTTGCCGGACATGCTGGTCCAAATATCGCCAGGTTTATTGGCATTGCCATCAGGCAGGTTTTCCGAGGCCGGAACAAGGCCGACAATATTCAGCGGCAATTGCAGTTGCGCCGCCGCCTGCAAAGTGCCCAGCACCGCCGCTGCACCGCACATATCGTATTTCATTTCGTCCATGCCCAGGCCCGGCTTAAGGGAAATGCCCCCGGCATCAAAGGTGATACCTTTGCCAATCAGGACAATAGGCTTACAATGGGGTTCGCCGCCCTGATAATGCAAGCCGATCAGCTTTGCTGGCTGGCGGCTGCCACGGGCAACCGACAACAGCGACCCCATACCCAACTGCGCCATATCCTCCTCTTCGAGGATGGTGACCGTCATATTAGTGGATTTTGCTGCTATTTCGGTTGCTTGCCCAGCAAGATAGGTGGGCGTGCAGATATTGCCGGGCAAATCGCCCAACTGTTTGGCCAAATTGACACCTTCAGCAATGGCAATGCCTTCGGCCAATCCGGCCTGTGCTTGGCTTTGGGCGTTTTGGGACACGGCAATAATGATTTTTGCCAGTTTGCTGTCAGTATGCTTGTCGCTCTTGGTGAACACATATTGATAGACGCTGTCACTAAACGCTTGCACAATTTGGCGGGTTTGCCATTGCGGGCCGGCATCGGCAACCGCACAGTCCGCCAAGGTGACAACCACCGACTGGATAGCCGTTTTCTTTAAGCTTTCCGCCGCCGCCGCCAACACTTTACAATAACTTTTGCTGGTCATGGGCTTATTTTCGCCAAGGCCGACCATCAGGATGCGGGCAAATGCCTGCCCCGGCAACCAATTAAGCAATAATGCCTCGCCTAGTTTGCCGCTCAGGTCGCCACGCTCAAGCACTTGGCTGACCGCACCTTGGCAATTGCCGTTGATAATGCTGGCTGCCGCCGTCAATTGCCGGTCTTGATACACGCCGACAATAATACAGTCACATTGCAGTTTTTCTACGGGGCCGGTTTCTATAGAATAGTCCATATCAGTTTTTTTAAAGTTGCATGGTTTTTGGAAGTGGCGCGGCATGATAAGCGCTTAGCAGGCCCGCCATTAATGGCATTGCCGTGAATTATACATCACTAAACGTTTTCATTGAGGAGTTAAGCTTGCCTAACGTGTACCAACCCACCAAACTTGGGCTAACAAAACATAGCAAACTCAGTGTATTGGATAAAATGATAGCGCAAGATTTGTCGGTTACACTGGTCTCGGTGTGGTCGGTTATTGTCGTGATCATTGTTAGCCGCGAGTTTGTCAGGGTGTTGGACAAAGCCGTACAAGGTGATATCCCCAGCGACGTGCTGGCTATTTTATTGGGGCTAAAAACTATCACCATTGGCATTAGTTTATTGCCGCCCGCCATGTTCATGGCAATATTGATGGTGCTGGGCAGAATGTACCGCGACCAAGAAATGTCCGCGCTATTTGCCGCTGGTGGCGGCCCGGGGATTATCTACCGGGCTGTTTTTCTGGTTATTTTCCCGCTGACCCTGTTTGCGGGCTGGTGTTCGTTTTATGCCGTGCCTTGGGCGGAGGCGCAAAATGAAAAAATCCTCAAACAAGGCAAGCAAAGTGCTGATGTGCGCGGCATTGCAGCCGGTAAATTTAGCGATTACAGCCACGGCGAGCTGGTGTTTTATGTGGAAAGCATCAGCCAAGACAACACCTTGCACAAGGTGTTTGTAGAACAGCAAGAACAAGGCAAACAAGGTGTCATTAATGCCGAATCGGCCACCTTGCAGGACAAGCCGGAAGGCCGTTATATTGTCTTTAACAATGGCCAACGGATACAAGGCCAGCCCGGCAGACTAGACTATACCATCGAGCAATTTAAAGAATACTCGGTCAGGGTGGCCAGCGAAGAGGCGCCCGGCACAATAACCCGACTGGCGGGCATGATGCCCGGCGCTTTATGGGGCAGCCACGACATCAACCACATCAGCGAATTGCAACGCCGCTTGGCCATCCCCATTAGCTTGCTGCTGCTGGCTTTTATTGGCGTGCCACTGGCCCAATCCGCACCGCGCGGCGGAGTTTACGGCAACATAGTGGTCGGTTTTTTGATCTACTTCAGTTACGGCAACCTGGTCAGGGTAAGCCAAGTTTGGGTGGTGCATGGCACAATACCGGTGTGGTTGGGGGCTGTTGCCGCCAACGCCTTGTTATTGCTGATTGGCGTACTGTTACTGGGGCGGTTTTATGGCTGGCGGTGGCTATTGCTAAAAGCCCGCAGCCAACTTAAGGCGGCGGCATGAAAACACTTGACCGATACATTGTGCTGGAAGTGCTGAAAAGCTCGGCGATTGCCCTGCTATTGCTACTGACACTGTTTGACCTGTTCACCTTTAGTGACGAACTCGACGACATCGGCAAAGGCAGCTATGGCCTGACCGAAGTGTTCTATTTTGTCACCCTCACCTCGCCGACCGTGTTTTACGAACTGATGCCCGCAGCGGCGTTATTGGGCAGCCTGTTCGCTTTGGGCAATATGGCCAACCATAATGAACTGATTGCCATGCGGGCGGCGGGGCTATCCATTTTTGGCATTGTCAGGGCCGCTTTGCTGGCTGGTGTGTTTATGGCAGGCATTGCCGTAGCGGTGGGGGAATTTGTCGCCCCCGATTCCGAAGCACAGGCGCAAACCATGCGCGCCAACGCGCAAAACAAACACCTAAGCTTAAGCAGCAAAAATGGCCTGTGGTTACGGGAAGAGCAACGTTTTATCAATGTCCGGAGCATTGCCGACAACGGCGGGCTAGCGGACATCAACCTTTACGAACTGAACGGCCAGCACCAATTGGTGCGCGCCACCCATGCCAAGCAAGCGGTTTATCTGGGCAACAAAGAATGGCGGCTGGAAGATATCCAATCGTCACAAATTTCCACCACGCAAATGCAAGCCAGCACCGCGCCAGCACAGCTCTGGCAATCCTCCATTGCACCGGACTTGCTTAAAATTGTGGTGGTGCTGCCCGACAACCTGTCACTGCGGGATTTGTACGCCTATGTGACATTCTTAAAAAACAACCAACAAAAATCACAAAAATATGACTTGGCGTTTTGGGGGCGGGTGGTCAACCCCTTGGTCATTTTTGTGATGCTCATCGTTTCCGTGCCCTTTGTGATTGGCATCAAGCGCGGCATCAACGCCAGTGCCCGTATATTAATTGGTGTCATCATTGGCATGAGCTTCAATGTCCTTGATATCAGCTTTGCCCATCTTGGGCTGATCCACTTTTTCAACCCCATTTTTACCGCCACCTTCCCTAGCCTGATGGTTTTGGCACTGGCACTGCTAGCCATCCGCCGTTTAAATTAAGCAACGAATAGGTTTTAATCAGCCCCATAAAATGCTAAAGTTTGACCTTTTATTTTGGTGAAAACGGGTTCTATCACGTTCTTTTGCAAGCTTTAACCCGCGCACTTAACCCTATCGGCCACATTTATGACAACCTATAATTTTAATAAAAACCTGATTTTTTCTCTGCTGACCGGCTGTGTGTTCGCCCTGTCCTTAAATGCCTGTTCCGACAAAAACAGCGATAAAAACGCAGCAGCTACGGCAACCACCGAGCAAGCAGCCCACAACCCGTTCGACCACAGCCACGACACCCCTGTGACCGATGTGCAAAAACATAAGTTTGAACATGCGTTTGCCGACCAATGCGTAGCACGGGAAACCAAGCACTCCAGCAACCCCGAAATCGACAAAGAACGCTTCAGCAAACCTTGCCTGTGTATCGCCACTTACATGATGAAAGACCTGACCAATCAGGAAGCGGAAAAATATCTGAACGAGCATGAAAACCCACGCTCATTGCAGATTAAATTTGACAGTGCCGCCTACCATTGCCTACAAGAAAAAACCCCGCCTAAAGACCCGGACTTTATCCGCCAGCCCCACTAGACGGTTAAATTTGGCTTAGCTGCAAGCGCTATGCTTGCAGCTAAGCCGCCAACCAATAACCGACTGGCCTAAGCCAATTCAAACTCAGCCGGATTCAGACCCAATTCCCGGGCAATCTTTGTCGCCACCCGTTTTTCTGAACTGTCAAAATTGCCGTCTGATGAAGCAATGGCAATAATCATACGCAGCAATAAACGCGCCGCATCATTATTGGATTTCATTTTGCCCAAGGCTTGATACGCTTTGGCTTCGCCAATATCAGTGTCAAACTCCAGTTGACCGACAAAATCTTGGAAGGCTTTGATAACATCACTGGTGGTGAACACCGATAATGCATCATTGGTTTCAATAAAACGGATCATTTTTTGCTTTTCTTCGGCACTGATGCTGCCGTCCGCCAAAGCAATCAACGCCGAACCAGCCATTGCCGCATTAAGGAAGTCTTTGTTTTTAAATTTCAAAGCCTCAGTTTTCAGTTCGCTGGCCTTTTCTTTCAATTGGTTAATAAAGTTTTCAAAACTCATGGTGTTCTCCTAGGGTTATGGGGTGGGTAAACTACTTGCTGCCGGCGACATATTTTAAGCCCCAGCTGTACGCCTTATCCATTGCCGGGTGTCCGTTAAAATAGTCCACCAATTTGGTGATACGCAGTTGGTTGCCGACATTTTCCAATAGGGCAACCGCGCACAGATTTTGGTCGTTGCGGTGGCTATCCAAACGCACCTCAATATCCGGTTGCTGGGGGCTTTTAAGGGTGATGACCGCATCAACATGCGACCAATTGGGCACGCCTTCGTAAATAAAGGCAAACACCAAAATACGCCGGATAGCGGGCCATTGACCACCATTAATGCGTAAATTTTCCCCGCCGATAGATTGCCCGCTACGGTCATCTTGATCCAGCTCAATAAAGGGCACACGGTGCAAATTGCCAAAATGTCCCCCTAACGCCTGTACTGCGCCTTTGCTGCCATCGTGTAATTCCCACAAGCAAGCCAGGTCAAGGTCTACGCCAGAGCGGGCGGCTTTAAAAAAGCCCGCCGATTTAACCGGCGTGGCGTTCCAGTTCAGATTGATTAACACCTCGCCCAGCCCGTCTTGCCGTTTTTCCAGCGAGACCGATTGGCCGCGTTTTTCCAAGATGATTTTACTCAGATTGACCGAGCGGGGTGGCGCGGCCTGTGGTATCGGCCTCGGGGCGGCATTTGGGGTGTTAACAGCGGGGCCAGTGTTGGCAGGGAGGGACTCGCCTTCACCCACATCCACACCATAAAATTCTGCCAGCGGTTGCAATCCGCCAATAAAGCCTTGTCCAACCGCACGAAATTTCCAATTGCCCTGATGGCGGTACAGTTCCGCGACAATCAGTGCCGTTTCTTTATAAGTGCCAGTATCCAAACTGAAACAGGCCAGTTCCAGACCGGTCAAAAAATCTTTGACCAATACCGTCACGCTTTTTAGCAGGGCAACGTTTTGCCCTTGTGCCAGCCCGTTGCTGATGGACAAGGCCAAGGCAATTTTCTGTAGGCTGGTTGCCGCACGGTCTAAATGGAAAGTGAACTTACCTTGCCCGACAGCCAGCTCGACCCCTTGGTCATGACGTGCGGGCTGGTTATAAAACACAAAATCTTGGTCAGATGCGACTTTGCCTTGGCTATTCAGCAAAAAAGCGCTGATATCAACTGCCACCCCCACGGGGTTTTGGGCATGGGACAAGGTGATGTGCAAATCCTTACTGGATAGCGGACAATTTTGCCCGGCAACCAAGTCGATTCTATTCATTCCTCCTCCCCTTAACTTATAAATTCAAGCGATTTAACAGCGGTGTTGCCAAACCGACAGCCCAGTATATTGCCCATTAAATGCGATTATTTTAACACCATAGTGGTTTCGCCGTTGCTTTGCCACCGAACAAATGATTAGGACGCTCAGGGAAGGCAAAGAACCACAATTGATTGGCAACAAAAGCGGGCATGAACAATAAAATCGTCTTGGACTCGTGTTTTTTCAAGCAATATGCTGCGAAATTGCTAACTGGGCCAATCAATTTTTACCAACCATAGTATCTGTTCAGTGTTGGGCTGGAAATAGCCATAACAACCCATCGGTAATGTTCCAAAAAATTTTTAATCCTTTCACAGAAATGACATAACCTGTCATTGCCTCATGTTATTGTTTAGCCCTATCCAATAAGAGGGCAAACACAATGGCTAAAAGAACACCGCCCAGCAGCCATGAAAAAGTTTCCGTACGGCTTGCCGAAATACTGATAAAGCTTAACCGTGGCGAAAAACTGGACCCGCGCCAACTCGCCGAGGAATTTGGGGTTACTTTACGCACCATCCAGCGTGATTTGCTGGAACGCCTTGCATACCTACCATTTACCAAAGACCAGCAGCAGTGCTTTGTCCTCGAACCCTATTATCTAGGCAAGCTCAGTGCTGATGACATCTACCGATTTGCCAGTTTGTCCGGCATAAAACGGCTATACCCTTGCCTAAGCGACAGTTTTTTGCGTGAACTGCTGGACAACCGTGTTAGCCAAGCCTATCTGGTCAAAGGCCACCATTATGAAGACCTGTCCGACAAAGGTGGCGAATTCAAGCAACTGGAACAGGCCATCGTCCAACATCGGCTTATCCAATTCCACTACAAAGGCAAAAACTACCTCTGTATCCAACCCTATAAGCTGGTTAACCACAATGGTATCTGGTATTTGGCCGCTAAAGACGGCGAGCAACTTAAAACCTTTAGCTTCAGCCAACTCCAATCCATCCAAGCGACTAACCAAGCGTTTACACCTGAGCCAGACATCAACCGACTGATTGAGCAAGATGACGGGGTTTGGTTTGGTGCGGAAAAGCAGGAAGCCGTATTTAAAGTGGATAACCAGATTGCCGCCTATTTTAAGCGCCGCGACTTACTGCCCAACCAGCATATCGACAAAGAATTGGATGACGGCAGCCTGATCCTGTCTTGCCGCTTTGTCCATAATAATCAGATATTGCCGCTGATTAAATACTGGGTCCCGTATATCAGCATCATTGCCCCCAATGACTTGCGCGACAGCTTATTGCAAAGCCTACGCGTGTATCTACGCCAAAATGAAACCCAATAGCGGTAGACCGGACAACCCTATCCCTACACGACATTAATAGAGAGGCCAACACAATGGATACACAAAACCAACCCGCATTAATCGACAACAACACCGGCTTAATCATTGATGAATCTGCCGACCAAGCCGCCGCCGACCAAAGCACTGAAGAAATATTCGGTAGCCCAGAAAACGCCCAAAAAACCGGCAAACTGATTGCCAATTTTGTTGGTTCATACAGCCAAAACAAAGGCCAGCAAGCGCCCGAAGAATGGCTTGACCAAGCGTTTGCCCAATACCCTGATATATGGGCCAATGCTGATGAACGGCAACAAACCGCCGCAGTTATTGTCACCACCATCCAGCGCAACAACGAAGCCAACGCAGATTTATATACCCATCTGGGCAAAGGCAAAAGCCGCGCATCATGGTTGGCGAAAAAAATTGAGCAAGGTGCCGCCAGCTCTGGTGTGGCAAATGTTAGCCAATATGCCACAAGCATTGATAGCGCACTGGCAACGGCCAATAACCAATTACAAAACGCAGTGACTACCCAAAGCGGGAACATCAACCAAAACCCAAATTTGGACGGTTTTATTGCCGAGCAGCACCACGCCAACACCTTTAACTTGGATGCCATTGCCAAAGGTAGCCCCTATCGGGCCAAAGTATGCGCACCTGAACAAGGCACTGGCTATGGCAAAAACTCAATGGACATTGGCATCTATGACGACACAGGCAAACTGGTGCGGCGTTATCAGTCCAAATACGGCGCCGATGCTGAAGCAACTGCAAAACAGTTTGAAACTGGCGACTATCGTGGGCAAAGAAAACTGGTGCCAGAAGGGCATGGCGGCGCAAACAGCAGTGAAGTCATCGAAATAGACGGTATCAGCTCCAAGCCCTTATCCAAAGAAACCGCCAAAACAATGCAAAACCAGGCACAACAGGAACAGGACATCAAACAATACGAATGGAATGACACTAATCGCATGGTCATTGCCCAAGAAATTGGCAAAAAAGCACTGATCAGCGCGGCTTTCAGCGCGGGCTTCCAAGGCACACGCATTTTAGGGCGGCGGCTCTGGAACAACTTGATGGGCAAAGAAAACCCGCCCGCCAATGAAGACTTGCAAGAATTTTTTGCCGCCTCATTAGGCAGCGCCAAAAATGTCGGCGTACAAATTGCGGTTTCTGGCGCACTGGTGGTGGCAGCAAAAAATGGTTGGATCAGCATCCTTAAAAACACCCCCGCCGGAAGGATTGCCGACATAGCTTATGTGGGGTTAGAAAATGCCAAATGCCTATACAAACTGGCCAAAGGCGAATTGACCGCCATTGAAGCGCTGGATGCAATGGGCAATGCTTCCTGCACGGCAATCGGCGGCCTCATCGGCGCCGCTAACGCCGGTATGGTTGGGGCGGCCATCGGCACCGTATTGGGGCCAGTTGGCACGGTTTTGGGTGGCTTTGTCGGCAGCGTGGTTGGCGGTATAGCCGGTAGCACCATCAGTGATGCCTTATACCAAGGTGGCAAAGCCATTGTTAAGGTTGCCCACAAAGCATTGGAACAGGTGGGCGAAGGTTTAAAAACAGTGGCAAGCCGTTTTCTAAGCCTGCTACGCTTTTCTTAATGCTTTTAAGCAATCCATAACCCCTGCTGGCCTATTTTATGGCATGATTGCCAAAAGCATAACGGCTATCCAGCCACACCCCCTGCCGCCTGTTGGCGTGCTATGCACGTTGGCAGTCGAGGGTCATGCCCTGAATACAGCTAAGCGGTGGCATCCAATTGAATATTGTGCTGTCATTTTTTATAAGGAAAACCATGAAAGCCACCAAAATTGATTTGCCGCTAAACGGCACACGCATCACCACATTAGACCAACTGGAAGAAAACCTGACACCGGAAATCTTGCAGCATGTGCGTTCAGGAAAACTAGCCAAATGGCTACGGGGCCGATCTTTAGATGAACAGGCCAATGCCCTGGATGCCTTGTGGGCGGCAGATGAGGCGGCGGAATTTGAACGCCATGTGCGTTTGTTCAAAAGCGTCTGCGAGTTGTTTGTCAGCGAACTGGATGAAGCGGAAGCACGGGCAGCAATACAAGCCGAATGGGATGGCCAAAATGCAGGCATCAAAAAACTGCTGCCGTTACAACAAAGCGGTGCTGAAGAGCTGGCGCAAGAGCGGGATACGCCACCATTTGAGGAATATAGCGCTGCAATTAAAGAAATAGATAAAGACGAAGAAGATATTTGGCAATTGAAGTCAGAAATCCTAGATTTAAAATCAAGGGTTGATGCATTGGAAAAAGCCAATAAGACATCAATTCCAGCAGCTAGCAACGTGCCGCCCAGCAAACGAGGATGGAGAATGATACAAACGGAATAAGCAAAGATAAGGTATTAAGCCTGATAGGAACACCTAAGAGAATAATAAACTATTCAGGTCGCGAAGATTTCGAATATGATCATCTTGGTAAAGTGAGTTTCGACAAATCCGGACTAGTTGACTTCTGGAGAGAACCGAATACATAAACCAAGGAAATTCATTGAAAGCTTTTAAATTAGACGACTTAAATATAACTTAAATTGTATAAGAAAAAATATGAAACCTATCAAATTTGATTTGCCGCTAAACAGCATACGCGTGGCCACATTAGACCAACTGGAAGAAAACCTGACACCGGAAATCTTGCAGCATTTCCGTTCGGGAAAATTAGCCAAATGGCTGCGGGTTCGCCACTTGAACGAGCAGGCAGATAAAGTTGAAGCCTTGCTTGCCACTGATATTGAAGACGAAGTGCAATTGTTCAAGAACGTATGTGAAGTATTTGTTGGCGAAGTAGATGTAAATGATGCCCGCGAAGCTATTTGTGAGTATAACGTATCAATAGAATTAAAGAATACGTTACAAAGTAAATTGAGTGAAGAGAGTTCCGAAAAATTTAAGTTTTATGATGAAAATATGGGTTTTTTTGAGCGGGTTGCATTAACGGCTTTTGCAGCCGTGGCTTTGCCATTTGCTGCTGTTGCTGCAGGTGATGATGAAAAAACAAGTAGCGGCGGTTATTGAACTGGCAAACAAGTCAGTAAGAATTTTTTCTGGCTAGCCTATTGTGGGTAGTAAGCTAGCGCAACCCGACAAAGGGATCGTTAGTATCAACAAATATTCGATCATACGAACTCCTTTTCCCAAATAGCCGTAATATATCATTTCCAAAATACCCCATGACCAACACAGAAACCCTCTACCACAGCCTTCGGGCGCATATAGAATCCCATTACCCGCTGCTGTATTTGGTCACCTTTGAAGAACCCCAAGCCGACCAACTGATTACCGAGCTGGCCAAGGAAGACCGGCGCAAAATTATTGAATGGAATCTGGCACAGGGGGTGGTGAGTTTCCAGCATAAACAGCCGTTGGCGGATTACCGCGATCTGGCCAGCACACTGGAAGACTGGCTGAATGATGAATTGACCAACCATTTGTTGGTCATTAAAGACGCGCATTTGGCTATGCGCGACAATCTGTTGGTGGTGGCGCGGTTAAAAGCCCTTGCCAATAAATTGCTGCGCGAGGATGGCGACAGCAATGCCACGGTGCTACTGGTTTCATCGCAAGCGTGTATTCCACCGGAATTGGAAAAATTCATCACCTTGTTTGAGCTGCCATTACCTAATGAAGATGACATTAGCGCCCTGATTGCCGATTTTGTTGCATCAACCGATGAATCGATTGATGACAAATCGCTGGCTGATTTGACAATGGCATTTCGGGGCTTAAGCAAACATGAGATTAAGCAATTGCTGTATCGTGGCTACCAGCAAAGCGGGCAGACCAGTAGTGATGATGTGGCCCTGGTGCTAAAAGAGAAAGAACAGATCATCAAAAAATCCGGCATCCTTGATATGGTTGCCACGGCTGAAAAATTGGATGATGTCGGCGGTTTAGGCCAGTTGAAAAAATGGCTAAAACAAAAAGCCACGGTATTGCATCAGTTAAATGAAGCCTTGGCCTTTGGTGTGGAAGCGCCTAAAGGGGTCATGATTGTCGGGATGCCGGGCTGCGGCAAATCGCTAACCGCCAAAGCGACCGCCTCGTTGTTTAAGTTGCCGCTGCTGCGTTTGGATGTCGGCTCACTGATGGGCAAATATGTCGGTGAAAGTGAATCGAACATGCGCAATGCCCTGCGCTTGGCGGAAGCGGTCAGCCCCTGTGTGTTGTGGGTGGATGAACTGGAAAAAGCCTTTGCCGGTATTGGCAGTGGTGGGGCGGGGTCGGAAGTTGCCACCCGTTTGTTTGGTTATTTTTTATCGTGGATGCAAGACAAAACCGGCGCGGTGTTTGTGCTGGCAACCGCCAATGACATTTCTGCCTTGCCGCCGGAATTGCTGCGTAAGGGTCGGTTTGATGAAATTTTTTATGTCGATTTTCCTACCCAAACCGAACGCGAAGGCATTTTTAAAATCCACTTGGAAAAACGCCGCCAAACTGCTGCCAAATTTGATATAAAACAACTGGCAAAAAGAACTGAAGGCTTTTCAGGTGCGGATATTGAAGCCGTGGTGAAGGAGGCCATAGAAGTCGCCTTCGTCAATAACAGGTCTACGGTCACCACAAGCCATTTGCTAACCGTTATTGAAAATACGCATCCGTTAAAAGAGGTGATGAAAACCAAAGTTAAAGAATACGAAGATAAGTTTAAGGACTTAAAAATTAAGTCTGCGTCTTAGCGGGGGCTGGCTTCGACTACGCTCAGCCAACGTTCCGCTCAGCCAGCGCACCTGAGCCTGTGTTTGCCAAGGTGCATCGAAGTCCGGCAGCGCCATCCCCTACCCCTCCAACTGCCCGTCAACATCCACCAAATCCGCATCACTAATCACCCCCACCGCCGCTTTTAGGCGGATGATGTTCAACAAATACTGGTAACGCGCCTCCTGCAAGTCCCGTTTTGCCGAAAATAATTGTTGTTGGGCGTTCAGTACATCGACACTGGTGCGGATGCCGACTTCGTAGCCTGTTTGGGTGGAATCCAGTTGGCTTTGGCTGCTTAGCAGGGCTTGTTGGTAAGCTTTGATTTGGGCAATGCTGGAATTAAGGTTGTAGTAAGCGGTTTGGGTGTCCAGTTCAATTTGGCGGCGGGTGATGTCCACATCATCCAAGGCTTTTTGTTTGTTCATTTCCGCTTGGCGGATACGCGAGCTGATGCCACCGCCCTGATAAAGCGGCAATTGCAATTCCACGCCTATCATGCCGGTGTTGATGTTGCTGCCGAACCCGTAGGTGCTGCCGTTGGCATAGGCTTCGCTGTAGCTGGCGACGGCATCGACGGTGGGTAAGTTTTCGGCTTGTTTGTGCTGGATTTCTTGCGCGGCCAGTTTGGCAAGGTCTTGCTGGATTTGGATGCGTAAGTTGCTGTCTTCGGCCACTTTTTGCCATTCATCCATGGTTTGCGCCAACATTTGCGGTTGTAGGCTAGCCTTCACTTTTGCCAATGGGCCGGGCAAATCCCCTGTGATCAGTTGCAAGTTGCGTTTGGCGATTGCCACGTTGTTTTGCGCGGCCAGTTCTTGTGCGGCAATCAAATCAAAGCGGGCTTGGGCTTCGTTGCTGTCGGTGATGGTGCTGCTGCCTACCTGAAAATGGCTTCGGGCTTGCTCTAGCTGGCTTAAAATGGCGGCTTTTTGCGCCACAATCAAGTCCAGTTTGTCTTGCGCCAGCAGTGCGTCAAAATAGCTTTGCGTGGTACGTAGCATGAGGTTTTGCAAAGTCAAATGCAATTGCTTGTCGGCTTGGTTGACTTGCGTCAGCAATTGTTCCATTTGCACCAGATTTTGCTTGCGGAACAACGGTTGGCGGGCTTCTATGCCGTATTGGTAGCCTTGGTAGGCACGCACGCCATTAGGGAAGGGTACGCCTGTGCCTTTGTAGCGCACGTCGGATTGGCTGTCCGAGACTCCGGCCTTAAAACTGACCACTGGGCGGTATAAGGCTTTGGCCTGTTCGATCAGTTCTTGTGCCGCTTTGTTGGCGCTCAGGGCGGAAGCCAAGGTGGCATCGTGGGACAGTGCTTGGTTGTAGATGTCGAGCAGGGATTGTGGTTTTTGCGGCAAGGCATTGGGGCCGGCATGGGCGACCGTTGCCAACAGCACAGCGGTTATGAATAAAGTTATTTGGCGCATAGTGGGTAATCCTGTGAAGTGATGGATTGGCTATAACGTTACGGGGGACAACTATGGCAACCGGTTGGGTTTGGGTATGGCAACCCTGAACCAAAAGGCATACAGCGCGGGCAAAAACAGCACCGTCAACAAGGTCGCCACTGCCAACCCGCCCATGATAGCCACCGCCATCGGCCCAAAAAACACGCTTTGGGTGAGTGGTATCATGGCTAAAATGGCTGCCGCAGCGGTCAGCACAATGGGCCGGAAACGCCGTACTGTCGATTCAACCACGGCTTGCCAAGGGACTATGCCGCTAGCCCGGTCTTGGTCGATTTGATCGACCAAGATCACTGAATTACGCATGATCATGCCCGATAGGGCGATGGTGCCGAGCATGGCGACAAAACCAAACGGCTTGTCAAACAGCAGCAAGGCGATAGTCACGCCGATCAGCCCTAGCGGCGCGGTCAACAGCACCAGCAGCACCCGCGAGAAGTTTTGCAGCTGGATCATCAGCACAGTCAACACCACCAGCAAAAACAGCGGAAAGCCTGCCGCGACCGAGGCGCCGCCCTTGGCGGACTCTTCCACCGCCCCGCCGGTTTCTATGCTCACGCCCATTGGCAAACTTTGTTTTAGCCCGTCCAATTGCGCTTCAATTTGCGCGGATACCGACGGGGCTTGCACATTGCCGTTCAAATTGCCGCGCACCGTTATGGAGGGAATGCGGTTGCGCCGCCAAATCACGCCTTCTTCAAATGCATAGCTGATGGTGGCAATTTGTGCCAGCGGCACGCCGACACCGGCGGGTGTGTTGATCATCAAGTCCGGCAAATGCGACAAATACAGGCGCTGTTGTTCGGCGCCACGGGCAACCAGATCAATGCGTTCAATGCCTTCGCGGTATTCGGTGATGTACAGCTCTTGGATGCCGCCATTTAATACGGCGGCAATGTCCACGGAGCTGATGCCCAATAGCCGCGCTTTCATCTGGTCGACACTGACTTTGACCACCTTGCTGGGTTCATCCCAGCTCAGTTGCACGTTGCTTAGGTGGCTATTGCCGCGCATGATGTCGGCAATTTGATGGGCAATGTCACGGATTTGCTGGATATTGTTGCCATTGACGCGGAACTGCACCGGAAAACCAACCGGCGGGCCATTTTCCAAACGCAGTACGGAAGCCCGCAAGGCCGGAAAATCATGGTCGAACAGGGCCAGCAGGTCTTTACGCAAGGCTTCGCGGTCTGCCAGGGTATGGGTCAATACAACCAGCTGTCCAAAGCCACGGTGCGCCAATTGGATATCCAGCGGCAAATAAAAACGCGGCGAGCCGGAGCCAATATAGGCGACAAAATTATCAATGCCATGGTGTTGCTGGTTCCACGCCAATAGCCATTGTTCAAGTTTTTTAGTTTCGGTTTCGGTGGCGGCATAAGATGCGCCTTCGGTGAGGCGCAAGTCGACAATCAATTCCAAACGCGAGGAATCAGGAAAAAATTGTTGCTGAACCTTGCCAAAACCAACAATTGCCAACACAAACAACACTAAGGTGATTGCTATTGCTGTTTTGCGGTAGCGGACACAGGCGGTGATGATGGTGCGTAAGTGTTGGTAGAACGGTGAGCTGTAAATGTCATGATGGTGCTGTTCTGCCACTTTGGTTTTGATGTTAAAGGCTGACCTGAACCAGCGGCCTAGTTTTGACGGTTGCGGGGCTTGCCCATAATCGGGCAATAGGTGATAACCGATGTACGGCACAAAGATCACGGCGGCAAACCATGACACCAATAAAGCAATTGCTGTGACCTGAAAAATGGAGCGGGTGTATTCGCCGGTTGACGAAGCCGCCGTGGCAATCGGCAAAAATCCGGCTACGGTGACCAGTGTGCCGGTCAGCATTGGCATGGCGGTGGAGGTGTAGGCAAAAGAGGCGGCTTTTAATCGGCCCCAGCCTTGTTCCATTTTCGCCGACATCATTTCTACAGCAATAATGGCATCGTCCACTAATAAGCCCAGTGCTAAAATCAACGCGCCCAAGGAAATTTTATGCAAGCCAATGTCAAAATAGTGCATGAACAGGAAGGTGATGGCCAGCACCACCGGAATGGTGATGGCCACCACGATGCCGCTGCGCCAGCCCAGCGACAGCAAACTGACGGCCAAGACAATCAACAAGGCTTCCACCAGCGAGTGGACAAAGTCGTTGACCGAATGGGCGACGATATG
>Ga0007882_10000670_pt1 | contig 20140 bp, 24 predicted proteins | sample CryBogCBH12Aug01_FD_71195 | JGI IMG/M metagenome (GOLD analysis project Ga0007882, IMG submission 71195) | Freshwater microbial communities from Crystal Bog, Wisconsin, USA - CBH12Aug09.1 | ecosystem: Environmental > Aquatic > Freshwater > Lake | place: Crystal Bog, Wisconsin, USA | collected... | reverse complement strand
CACTTTCTGCAAGACGTATGGCTGCCGATAAAACATCTTTTACATGGTAGATGCTGTGATAATATAAATGCTCTGGCAATTCCTGTTGTAGTTTATTGTAGATAAACTTTTCTGCCTGGTTAAATTTCATATCTGTTATTTTTATCTTCTACAAAATACATATCAATATCCCCTTTGTTCTTTGCGGCAATCTTACCCCGGTGGATGCAATTATATTCATTCTTCACCAGTTCAAAGGTAGCACCGCTGATGTTTATTTTCCCTGGTTCGCTGTTTTGCTCCATGCGGGCTGCCGTGTTTACCGTATCGCCCCATATATCGTAAGCAAACTTCTTCACACCCACTATGCCTGCCACCAATGGTCCACTATGAATACCGATACGTATAGCAAACACACCGTCATTTAATTTTCTTTCTACAATAAACCTGCTTATTTCCAATGCTGCATGTACTGTTTTCTGTGCATGTAAAGGGTCTGCCTTAGGCAATCCGCATACTGCAAGGTAAGCGTCGCCAATAGTCTTTATTTTCTCCAATCCATTCTTTTCCATTATGGCATCAAAGGCAGTGAAACATTGGTGAATTTCGGCTACCAATGCCTTAGGAGTAAGTGTTTCGCTAATGCCGGTGAAGTTTACAAAATCGGTAAACAACACACTTACATTATCAAAATGCTGTGCATCTATTTCGCCTTTCTTTTTCAGTTCTTCGGCTATCTCGGCAGGGAGGATATTTAATAGGAGCTTATCGCTCTTATCCTTTTCATTAGTGATAATTTCGTTCTTTGTTAATATCTCTTTATTAGCTATCTGCTGGTTTCTGAAATTGTAGAAGATAAAAAAAGATAACAATACCAACAATGTAATGCCAGCTATGTAAAACAACTTTTCTTTTTGCTTGGATTTCAATTCATTATCTTTTAAGTTTAATTGTGATTCTTGCAGGCTTAGTTTAGTATTTTGCAGTGCTTTTTCCTTTTCGGCAATGGTCAGTGCGTTTTCTTTTTCTTTTCTCTTGATTTGTTCCAATTGAAAATCAGCCTGGCTTTTCAAATATGCCAAATGTTGAATTTCTTTTTCTTTATTTACTATATTGAGTTGTTTGTTTTTTAATTGCAAATTACTATAAATTCCTCGCGCTACATCGGGTAAAAGAAAAGCTTTAACTGACTCATTAAGTTGAACTTTATTGTTTGGTTTTAGTCCTAAGACTAAACTATCAAAACTATTATTCCTTTTTACATTAATCGGTGGTACAACTTCCTTTGTTTGTGCTAGACTTTTCAGGGTAATGCAACAAATAAGAAAAACGATAAATAATAAATATATTAATTTCTTTTTCATGTTAATTGGTTTTTCTTCTATAAAAATACATATTGATATCCACTTTGTTCTTTGCTTGTGCAATGAATTTCAGTAAGTTAAAGCTGAATATGTAGTAATTAAGAAACCCATGTTGTATATCGTGCCATACAAAATGAAGATTCATAGGGTGTACATGCGCTGTTTGTCCACAATTGTGGCAGTGTTTTCCTAATAGTTCCTGTTCACAATTTTTACAGGTTAATGTATGTTCATTATCCATCATTATTGCATATTTATTTTACAACTTTGTTGTATTACTTCAGTTTACTGAAGTATCTGTTGCTAATTATTGTCAAATATAGCAATTTAATTTAGTTTGGATGAATTTCATTTTAACCTTTTAATGCTGGCATTATAAAGTAAATAAAGCAGCTTATAAATATAATTGAAAAGTATAAAATCAAGAGTTGATATTTTTTTCTTTGTTCAATTGATTTGGCAATAAAAATCGTATATGATTAGGTTATCCATAAGTCTTTTTGTGTTATCCATACTTCTTTTTTTAAAAACACATTTATGGTAGTAATAAAAAGAAGTATGTTTACCACAAAAAGAAAAATGGATCTGGTGAATTTGTAGTGTTTATTTTATGGAGTAATCTGCTAAGATTGTTTGTATTATATGTAAAACAGTTTCTATCCTATTCATAGCCATTAAAAATATAAGTAAAAACTTTAATCGCAAAGGCAGGAATAATCATTCCTTTAAATTATTCTACAAAATTTTGGCTAAGTCTGAAATAACAATTTTATAGCTGTTTATTTTTAAAATATATTTTTTTGATGCTAAAAATGAAAGTAATTAATAACCCAGTAGTAGTAAAAACTTTCCCTCTGAAAGGCTTTATGAAAATAAATGTACAAGAGAAATTGTGACTTCTGAAGATAAGTAATGAAAAGTTACCTTGAATAAACTGAAACGGGATATCCTTCAATAAAAGAAATTATTAAAAAAGGTAGGGGTGTATTCAGATTCCATTGAGGTACACCAGAACCTGGCGGATATTGTTCATCTAAATTAATATTATTGTTATGCCCTATTACCGGAAAAACTTTTATCAGTCTGTCGATACCTTCTGTTTTCATTGCCCCGAGAGCATTTTTTTTCAATACATTGATATCGAGTCCTTCTAAGGAAATATCTCTATGACCGGCAACCATACTATAGCCCTTTAAATCGAATTGAGAAGTGATAGGAAGAGTTAGTAATCTACCTACCCAGATCCCCTCGGCTAACCTTCCTTTCTTATAACCCAGTCTTGTTTCTATTTCCTGTAAAGACTGACCTAACAAATACTTTTCCTGCGTTACAAAACCTGAATAGTTATAAGTCTGACCAATTTGCATATTATTTTGATTTTATGTATTGAGTAATCAATCATTCAAAAACACCTGTAAACCTGCCATGTCTTTAGCAGAAAGCATTACAGAAGTCTTTCTGCTACCTGCATCTATTTGCTGACGGATAACCGTGAAAGATTTTCGGGTTACCTGTTCGGGCGATATGGCAAAATCAAACACCACCAATGTACCTTCGGAACCAGCATTGGATCTTTGAAGATAACCAATTTTATCGGCAGGGATAATCAGGTTGGCAATATTTTTATGCTCTTTGTAACCTATTCCTCCCATGGTAACATGTCCAATAGTAGGGAAAGATTGAGATGTATCAATCGATTTGATGGTTCGGATAATACGGTTTTGAAGACACCATTTATCCTGAAATTCGTAGAAGTTTTTCCAGTTCATAAAAGCAGATTTTATTTATACAATCGAAACAATCAGGGCAAATATAACTGCTTAAATTAATAAATTAAAATTCCCGTTTTGGGAACAATTGTTTATCTTTGTAAAAATTGACCATTGAGAATAATTGCAAAGAAGAGTTTAAAAGTGTTCTGGGAAGTATATCCTGAATGTGAACAGCAACTGAAATCATGGTATCAGGAAGCTTCCAATGCACAATGGTCAAACCCGAATGATATAAAAAAAGATTATCCGGCAGCCAGTATTCTAACTGATAACAGGGTAGTTTTTAATATAAAGGGGAATCATTACAGACTGATTGTAAAAATTAATTATGACTATCATATTGTATGGATACGTTTTGTAGGCACACATACCGAATATGATAAAATAAACGCAAAAACAATATAAAAATGAATATTAAGCCAATTAAAACAGGAGCCGACTATGAAAAAGCATTACAAAGACTTGAAATAATTTTTGATGCCAAACGGGATACAAAAGAAGGTGATGAACTGGAGATATTAGGTATTTTGCTGGATAATTACGAAAAAGAACATTTCCCTGTTGATTTGCCCGACCCGGTGGAAGCAATTAAATACAGAATGGAACAGTTAGATTATACGCAAAAAGATTTGGCGGATATATTTGGTATAAAAAGCAGGGCGAGTGAAATTCTGAACAAAAAAAGAAAATTATCGCTCGAAATGATCCGGCAATTGCATCTTAAATTAAATATACCTACAGAAGTGCTGATACAGGCATATTAATGCATTAAAACAGCGAACATTTACCATTCTTCTTATAAAAAAATTTCAACCAACTAAAGCAGCCACAGGCTGCTCAATATTACGGAACAGGCAGAGTCAGTTCCGAGAGGTGAATTTGCTTTATGTTAGACACGCTTTGACCAAAGGAAAGCCTATTAAGGAACTATATGCATTATTTTTCCCAAAGTCTTTTAACTGGGAATTTTATTCCTTGCTTTATTAATTCTTCTTTTATTTTTTGTTGCCACTTATATGCCTTAGTTGTAATTGGAAACTTACTTTCTTGTATAATTAATGCAACTGAAGCACCCATATTATTTGGAATTTTTGTGTCTGCTCCTTTTAAAATTAATTCATAGGCAAATTCAAAATCGTTTAAGACACAAAGCATATAAATAGGAGTTTTTCCATTTTTGTCTTGAGAATTAATATTTGCACCATGTTCAAGTAATTTAATTACTCTTTTATTATTATTAACCATAATTGCATTATGAATAGGAAAAAGCCCTCTTTCGTCTTTAACATTCAAATTTGCGACCTTTACTAAGATATCAAAATAAAAATTATCATCTAATTCTGTTGCTACATTTATCATATTATTAAAATTAGCATCAGAATCTTCAAATGCAATATTAGGGTTAGCACCTTTACTTATTAATAAAGTGAAAGCTTTTTTTTTGTCTTTTAGAAAACAATAATATAGAAAAGTTATATTATTTCTACCAATTACATTAATATTATCTTTATTAATTAAATTATTTAATGAAAGCTCATCATCATTATCAATAGCGTTTATTAACGGTAAATATTTGTTTTCAAAATAATCTTTTCCATCATAATTCTTCATATTTGTGTTTATTTTACATCCTAAAATAAAATTGAATACACATAGTATTACAAATTTCATTGGCAATTTTTAATTATTATTTATTTAAAATTTTTGAAACATCATTGTTCTTCTCATTTTCAATATTCTCAATAACTTGAGAACTACCATGACCTGTTAAAGCTGAATTTAGCGGATGTAACAATTTATCCCTCCACGATAGCTCATTTTGAGGTGCTGCCGGGATTTCATAACGGTTTCCTAATGCACTTGCTAAAATATCTGGATTAGATAATGCTAGTCCTAAAGCAGCTCCCAGTCCTCCACTTAAAACGGTTGCTGATGCAGTAATTCCTGCTTTAATTAATCCACTATTATCTTGTGCAACACTTAATGGGTCATTTGAAGAATTAAATGCATCAACATCATTGCTATGAGCAGCAAGTGTTTCTCTATCTACATTTAATCTCTCTGCAGTTTTAGGGCTTAACCCCGCTGCGTTAAAAGTAGTAGCCTTGCAACCTACTTTAGCACTTCCCATTGCAGCTAAGCCACCACCTAATGAATGACCTGTAGTCTCAACATTTTGGGGACCTAAAACAGATGATAAATCACTTGTTAATAATGTTGCTTGATTATATTGCTTAGTTTCTAGTGCTAATCCTTGAGTTAAATCAGCTTTAATATCAGGACCATCTTCGGTACCTGCAAAAGCAATTACTGTTTTAGGAGGATTTTCAAAATCAGATTTATAGATTGCAGCTTTAAAACCTGATTTTTCATCTACCAAATCTTTGGGATCAATACCTAATTTAACAAGCTCTTTATCATCTAGTTGTTTCCAACCTTCAGGTGCTGATTCAACAGGTCTTAAATTTGATTTATATACATGTTCAGATAATTTAGCTCTTTCAACTGCACGATTATCTCTTTCCAATCTATTCGCCGCAATTAAAATTTCAGGATTAGAACTTTTTTTTCCTTCATTAATAATTTTATTTCTCTCTTCATACCTTTCTTTCTTACTAAGAGATTTATTCTCTTTTAATGGGCATGAACAAACTGAAAAGTTAACTTTGTTATAATCCATTATTGATTTTTATTTGGTATTTCGAAAATATACTTATTTGGATCATACATTTTTCTTTTTAAATAATATTTGTAAACTGCAAAATCACTAGTATCAAGAAAATTTTCTCCATTTAAAAAATTTAAAATAATAAATCCAATAATACTTTCTTCTTTCGTTATATGATATTCATAAGCTTTTTGAATAGATCTGTTAATAAACATATGTAATTTAATTTTATCTTTTATCAGTACTTTTCCTTCATTGCTAAAATCATTAACTAATATCTGTTCTACTTTAATTATGAAAATATTTTTAAATATTTCGTCAAGTAAGTTGATTTGTTTTGAACTAATAGTGAACATATATTTCTAAAACTAAATTATATAAATTATTTTAATGAAAAAAAAATTACCCTTTCATGATTGCTTCAGCACATTTTTCACAAAAAGGTATACCACTATTCGCAGCTTGTTTCATAGTAATAACTTGTGCCATTTTTGTCTGCATATTTTCAGGCATTTTATTCATTACTTCAAACAAAACTGAAACAGGCATTGCAGCTAAACCACCTCCACCTCCCCCACCTGTTTCTCCAATCAAAACAGTAGGGCATCCAATCGTAATAGCCCCACCATGTGCACATTGGTCACCCATACGGGCAGCAGGTTTTCCACCAAAGAATACCCCTGTACTTCCAAGTACAATAGTATCGGGTGGTCCTACGCATACACACATATCGCCCATTACAGCTGCCGGCATCCCTCCTATCAATACGGTTGGGCATCCTGGTCCGGTAATAGGTCCTCCTACATGGGGTATAGGCGGCAATCCCGGTGTTACCATCGGGCACATGTGCATATCTCCTATTCTTGCTGCTGGCTTTCCCATATTTTAATTATTTAAATATTTTATGCCGGTATATTATCCTTGCAAAAACTTTTCTGCTGCTTTCTTTTCATAGCTGGTAAAATAATCATATTGCAGCTTTAATTTAAAGGCAAAATTGTTTTCTTTATACGCTAAACCACCATATTTATAAGCAAAATTATCCCAGTTATTCTCCTGCAAATCTTTCAACAATCCATTTTTCTGAATAAAATGTACAAAAGCCAATAACTGCAAAGATTCTTCTTTCATAGAATCTACAAATGCTTCTATAGAAGTAAAACCACAAAAGGCATAGTTAAACCCCATTATCTGAAAAGAACCGTAAGAAGCAGATAATAAAGCAGCATTCTTATTAATTTTAGAAGCCTTTTCCTGTCTTTCGTATTCCAGGCTATCCCCGGCATATTTAGTTTTATCTATATACTGGTACAGTATATCTTCGTTACCTTCTACATACTCCTCCGGGTTTATTCCTTCATTTATTAATTGATTCCAGAATATATGCCCTTCAAACAAAATTTTCGGTCTGCCGTCGGGCAAAATCCCCTCCCCACCAGATACTACTTTACAAATAGCCTGTAAAGTAGCAGGTTCTACTTTAAGCCTATTAGCAGTGTATAAATATTGAGAGTGAGTAATTGCCATAATAGTATTTACTTTAATAATCTACCCTATTTATTCCTTCTAGGATATTTGCTATTTTTAATTATTTAAACTCAGGTGAATTTTTAATCAGATTAGCTTCTTTAGTTCTTCTGTCTTTATAATCTTTTCTATCTTCTAAATAGGTAACCGCCTTAGCCCATTCAGCATTAATAAGATAATCCCAAAAATCATCATGCGGTTCTTTATACATAGCACCTTGTCCAAATTGATAAAAATAATCAATGATGGCAGTTTGAATATTTATATTTAGTGCATTAAACTGTTTACCACTATCAGTTTCATAGTTTTTAACTATATGAGAAATAATTAAATCTTTTACCTTGTTGGAAATTAATCTGGCATCAGAAGCAGATAGCTGTAAATTCAACTTTTGTGCATCAGCTCCTTTTTTTGTCAGGTATGGTTTCAAAGCTTTATTCAGATGGTCGGGCAACTTTAATTTCTTTAAATCATATTCGTTCATTTGTCCCAAATCAACACCTGTGCCAATAGTTAGCCCACTTTTACCAATAGCATCCCCTACATGTTTTCCGGCACAAACAGGATTTTTATTGGCAATAGATTTAGCAGTACAGGAAGGTACATAAGCTGTTGTAGTAAATTTCTCTGATTGTTCTAGAAAAGAATAATCAATATTAAAATTCTCTGTTGCCATAAAAATAATTAATAATTAAATGAAGACAATACCTTTTTTAGTATTTTAAATAAAATAGATTAATTATTTTCATTAATATCTTTAAAAACATCATTATTAAATGGGTCTAATTTTTTAGCCGCCTCCCCTACCTCTTCAGCTTTAGAAGAAATACTAGATTTGAACTGACGAATTCCATATCTAACAACATCACCAGTATCTTTTACAGCATTAGCCGCTTCTTTAATTGCAATTAAAGGTATGGCGACACCTACAATTCCAATTTTGACAACTGTTTCTCCTAACTCAGATAATGTTTCTGTAGTTGAATCTAATGCGGTAGAAGCCAGGATTTCTACTGCCAAAGCAGGTTTCTTTTCTGCAATTTTTAACCATTTTGACCATGTACTTTGTTCTTCATCCATAATATATAATTTATAATTAAAAAATAAGAAATATTGAGTATTAAAGATTATTAATCTTGATATTATTTATATTGATCTATCCAATCAAAAATCTTCTTGTTTCTACCAAATGGTATTCCTCTTCTATGCGATTGTTCTGCTGCATCCTGCCATTTCCCCTTTCTTAAATTTGCCCTTAAGGTCGTAAATTTAGATAATTTTTTGTAACCAAGATTAAAACTCATATCTATTAAAGCATACTGTACATCTTCGGGCAAATCTGAAAACTGTTTATATATAGCTTCTGAATCCCTTAGTATATCATTTTCATAATATTTCTTCGCTTCTAATGTAGCAAAACGCAACCTCAACCTGAATTCTAAAGCTAATTGTCCACTATTTGCCCTCAGATTAGTTAGCTTTTCGTAATACTTTAGTTTCTGCCCCTTAATACTGCTTTTTACTATTTTAAATTCATCCTTTATTTCCTGTTCTGTTGCTGTTTTAAAACCAGTCTTCTGTGTAAATTTAATTTTCTTTTGAAAAACCTCTTCTACTTTTTTAAACAGCAGACCTGTACCAATAGTAACTTCTCCTACCGTATCTAAATAAAAATGTTCTGCATTCCCTTCAAAAAGTTTCAGTTGTTTTTCAAATTGATCCTGCGTCATGTATAAATTTTAATTTTCCTTAAAATCAATCTGAACCCTGTAATGAAAATCCATAGCAGAACTTTGAATCAACTTTGCCTGTAAATCGTTTAATAAATCATCCCATTCATTTTTATCCCTATATAAATCCAGTGGTACAATTTTTATTTCAATAGTATTTATCAATCCTTCATTAGGAAGATTGCTGATAGCAACCCCTCTTGTAACAGTTATAGTTTCAATTTTTCCATTAAAATAGCTAAAACAAAAACTTTTAATATCTTCCACCGTAACAATTCTGCCCCTTGTTAATAAGGTATTTTTATAGGCATTTAATATTTCTTTTCCTTTCAGTTTATCCGCCCCACCAAAAGTATTGGTCATAAATATCAGAGAATCGGGTAATAAATCTGAAGATTGATAAGGTAGTAATTTTGTACCACTTTTTATTCCATTAGCCACTTCACCATTAGTAGTCCAGAACTCTGTAAAAATATTTTCTCCTTCTGTTTTGGGATTCACTAATAAATAGGTAGGGCTCTGATTGATTAAATTAATATTCTGTTTTATTTTCTGTTCCAGCAATCCAATGTTCTGATTAAGTTCTTTTACTAAAGAAGATACAAAATCCTGCCCCAATGCTGCAAAAGCACGGCTTTCATCTCTTAATAGTTCTAGTAGATAATTCATCATTTCTACTGCATTTCTTTCATCAAAACGCTCTATATCACCGGTACGTACATCATAGTTACCACTTTCCAGATTGTTGGATTCAAAAGGATTCTGCCAGTATTCGTTTTTTGAAACATTACTATCATTACTACCCCTTACAGATTCAATAGATAAAAACTGATCAGTGGTAAGTAAAGGAATAATATTAAAATTATTCTGTAACCGGTAATTAACTTCATTCATAAAACGATTAATGACCGGAAAACAATTGATGGAAACCATCAATTCTTCTAATACAGCATCATCAAACTCCGGTAATAACTGTATCTTGAACCAGTAAAGTTTTTCATTCAGTTTTGAAAGTTCTGACTGAGTATAAACTCTTTCGAATTCCAAAGGATAATTTTCAGGTTTAAAGTCAGGGTTATCAATACCTGTTATGGTAATAAATTGCTGTTTGTAAAATTCATTTATATCGGTTTCTATAGTCTGGTTAATATTAAATTCATCAAAACCAGTAAAAGAAGATTTAAAAATTTCATTCGCTTTTGAGTCCCATAGCCCTTGCTTTATTTCGACAGGTATATTATTAATTGTCCATTTTGAAAATTTCAATAAAGGGAAAAGGAATTTTTTATCTGGATGGTTTTTTATATCAAAATAAAAAGTAAGCCCATTAAAATCAATCTGAGATGAATGTAACTCCAACCCAAGCCAGATAGTTTGCGATGACAATTTGAAAGAAGAACTTGTATTAAGAAAATATTCTTTATTCTGATTGGTAATTTTAGTAACCTGATTATTAGTGGCATAATATTTCACCGAACCATTTACAAGTCTGTAATCGGCTGCAGGTGAAAAAAACAAATCAATATTAGAATCTAAAATACCTTTTTGATTGGTAGAAATTTTTTTGTGATAAAAAAACTGAAAACGTTTGGAGATATTAAAACCAGCCTCCATAGGGCATGCATGAATAATAGCATGAGAGGGTTTTGCTGCAGTATAAACTTCAGGAGTTAACAATCTGGCAAGCTTTTCAAGCATTCTCTCCTGCACTGTACTTATTTCATTGTTTATTTTATACAACTCTAAAGCGCAGGATTCAATCAATACTCTTACAAGGGGATCAAAATTGTCTAATTCAGCATCATTATGCCCCCAGTATCTGGCAGCATGCTTTAGCATTCTTGCAGCTATTATTTCTTTATTATATGTAGAATTTATTACAGACATTTTTTTTAATCTAAAGATAAAGGACTAAGATAAATATTCATTTCAGAAAAATAAGCTTCCCCTGTCAACATTATACGCCCTTCTATCCGTATTTCTAATTTCTTTTTTATAGCTTTTGAATTTTTACGCCTCCCTTCAATTTCTTCCTGAAGTATTTTTATATTGACAATTATACCATCAAGTCTTTTTTCGTATTTTTCAATAGATATCTGAATTGATTTTCTAATCCTTTCCAGCCAGAGATTTTCATTGGTAATCAATTCAAAGTCCATATCCCAAAGTTCACAACCATAAGTATCATCAAACCTATGTTCCTGAAATTTGGAAGTAATAATCATGAATATATTCTGAGCAATGGATTGTAAAAGTTCACAACGGGGTAATTCTTTATTCTTTTGAGTTAACAAAGAAAAATTAAGCGGTATTTTATAGTAGTTCTGAATCATAGTTTTAGTTAATTTTTACCATTGGAGCCTTAATATTAGCCATCGCACCACCACTTATTTCAAGTTGAGCTCCTGACTTTAAAGTAGTATTTGTTGAACCTTCAATAGCTACTTCCATACCTTTTGCACTAAGATTCTGCCCGGCTTCTATACTTATCTTAGATTGACCATTAATAGAAATTTCTTTACTTTTTATATCTATTTTATCCGAACCTTCAATGGATATGGTTTTACCCTTAATATCTATTTTTTCAGATTTAATAGTAATAGTTTTTTCAGACTCAATTTCTATAGCCTGAGAAGATTTAATTTTAATTGTTCCTTTGTCATTATCTGTTACAATAGAAATCAGATTACCATCATCGGTCTGAATTAATATCTCTTGTTTTTTATTATTTTCATTATCTTTAAATTGAATAGTATTACCACTCCGTGTTCTGATATATTTAATACTATTATCTGTATTTTCAGAGGAATCAATAGCCTTTCCATGAGATACACTTCCTAAAACAAAAGGACGATCAGGATCATTATTAGTAAACCCAACAATTACATAATCATCAACTTCTGGTGTAAAGAATAGACCTCTGTTTTTTCCCCCTGAAGACAAAGTACCTGAATGATGCGACATCACTCTGATCCATGGAGTTGTATCATTATCATTCTGCCATAAAAACTGAACTTTAATTCTTCCAAGATTATCTGGATCTTTATTTTGTTTTACAATAGCTAATTGTTGTTCTGCAACTGGTCGTTTAGCATTGACTGCTGGAAATACTTCCAGAGAATAAGGAATAGCCTCAAAGGTATTATGATAGTTACCTAATCCATCTGTGGAATGGGTGATATTTATAACAATGTATTTACCAAAATCTTCATCCCCAGACTCTTCCACTTTATCAGCAGAAATATTTAATACTGAACCTAATCTGATATAAGGATTATCAGAAGAAGCATTTAAATAAACTAATTCTGCAGCTTTTGAAGATTTTTGAGTGAGAGTATTAGCATCATTCTCACTTTTACTAATTGATTTCTTATTAGAAAGTGTAAGGGATTTATTTTGAAAAACATTTGTAGAAGCTTTTAATGCAAAATCACCAAACTTATTCTGCAAATTAACTTTCTGAGACTCTGAAGTACTTACAAATTTTTCATTGTTTTTAGAAAAATAATCAATATTTGAAAAGGTTACTGGTGTTACTCTGACATTAAGACTTAAATCAGAAATATCTCTGGGATATTGAATATCTATAGTTGAATTACCAGAAGGTTTTCCAAAAAAAAGTTTTGTACCATCATAAAAGAAAGGTTCCCCATAATCATCTGATAATCGGTTCATGAAGCTAAAAGTACTTTCTTTATACTGAACACAATAAGGAATAGTACTTTTAAATTTTGTTTGAATATTTGTAGATAATAGGTTGCTTGGAACATTTTCAGTTGATTTTTTAATAATCTGGTCGAGTGTCATCTGAAGGAAAGAAAAACAATGCTCACCACCTTCTAATAATATGGTTGGACTATGTCCTTTAAAAAAAATATCACTAACAGAATCAAGATTATTGTCAATTCCTATTTCTGTGATAATTCCTTTAAAAATATGTTCGGGTAGCCCGGATGAATATTTTGTTTTAAAACTAAAAGTAATTGATTTGCCTAAAAAATTTTTGGATGATTCAATAATAACGGCATTTCTCTTTTCCAGTACATCATGATTGAATCTTATTTCAAAATAATGATGCCCATTCATTTTTTGTGAAATAGTAAGATAATTAAAAGGAGAAACTTTCTGACCACCTTCAAGACTTATTTCAATATCAATTTCCTGTGCCACATTAGTTGATTTAAAAATAGAGTCACCCGATAATTTCTGAAATTATATTGTGACTCTATTTATTAATTAATAGAAGTTATTAAAATAAATTTTATAGAATAATATATCTAATAATACATAAGTCTTATAAAATTAATCTTAAATAAACAAAGAGTTTTACTCCTTATTTTTTGTCAGGCCATTCATTCTGATGCTCTGCATTTCCAACTTTTAATTTTCTGGCAGAAATTACAAAATTAATAGTCATTGGATTGCTACCTACAGAATCTAATGCTTCAGAATACTGAACAATATAACCATCTTCAAAGGTTAATTCCTTCATCTTGGCATCTTCGTCTCTCTTTTGAAAAGTAACAGACCCGCTAATTGACTTGTAGATGTTATTTAACATCGACTCTAAAACAGATGTATCGTCAGTAGATTCAATTTCTAACTGAACACTTCCACCGTAAACACTTGAAGAAGGACGCCCTTTAGTATCAACATCTCTTCTAAATGAATAACTACAATGTAATACATCAAATTTTTTACCACCAATGGTAAGTTTTGCTTTAAATGACATTTTGTTTTGTTTTAATAGTGAATAAAAATTAAATTATTGTTGCTGAGTAGCTGTATCCCAGTTAGTTCCATTATCGCCCTTAGTTCCATCAAGTTTTAGCATAAAACTTTTAGCAGGAAAATATGGAGTTATATTAATATCCAGATAAATTCTATCTTTTTGATTTTCATCTCTTTCAAACTTATCAATTCTGAACTTTTCTATTAATTTATCCGGACCTTGTATTTTGTCTAAAAATTCAACAATTTGTCTCCTTAAATCTCTTTCTGTAACAGATGTCCAGTTTTCAAAAGCTCTTCTGTTTAAGAAATCAATTAATGCTTTATTAATATAATCAAAAACTCTAACTACTGAATAGGTCTGTAATCCAAGGTTATCTCCATTGAATAATGTTTTAGCAGAGAATGCCATTACTTTTCCATACTCATTAACCATAGGTACTAATCCTATTTTATCTAGAGTACCAATTTCACTTTTCTTCAACTCAAATTTCACTGATTCAACTCCATTTAATCCACCGTGTTTCTTACCAGCAGTTACCTGAGACATTAAAGTAGTATACAGTTTTCCAGCTAAAGCTGAAGAAGGAGGAACCATTACATCTTCTTCTTCTCCTATTTCCTGATTTTTACCTCTTCCTATTAACCAGTTACAAGCCATCATTACATTAGACCTATATACATCACCACCTGTTAAATTAGCAGATTCAAATTCACTTATAACTTCATCTACTTCATCAAGATTCTGGAAATCTGTAACAAGCATTACTTTGTTTTTATGAGCAATCTTTGCCCATTCTTCTACAACCATGTTAGAACCTAAATAACCAGGTATAGCTAAAATAGAATAGTTATCTCTTAAATCAAGTCTATCATAATTCTGTTGAAGCTCCTCAGAAATATATTTTATAAAACGAGGATCATCTAAATTTTGCAACTCATTTAATGGTGCATTTACAACAGTTACATTCTTAAGTTTATCAGATTCAGTATTATTATAAAATAAAGAAACTGTTCGATAAGAAACTTCCAATTCTTTACCTGTTTCTATTGCAGTTTTTAAATTCTGCTTCAATGTAGTTGAAGTAGTTTCATATTTAGAATTGGCTTTTTCAACCATATCGTTAATAGAAGTAGCACCTGAAAGTAAATCTTTCCAAAGCTCTAATCTTTGCTTTAACTCTTTTCTTTCCTTTTTCTTGTTAATTTCAGATAAAAATATTTTTTTAAGAGCCTTCCTTTCAGGATTTAAGTTTTTAACCCCATCAATAGAATTTTCTAAAAAATCAAATCCTCCAAACTTTGCCAATGTTTTTAAACTATCCTCTGGCGATAGAGATGACACCTGTTCAAGTTTCTCTAACTCTTTGAATTCTTTACCTTGTTCTTGATTTATTTTTTCTAACTCTGACATTTTTATTTATTTAAGTAAAAGATTATTTAATAATTATTTAGAATCAGCATTTTCAACTTCCTGAATAAGGGAGTTAAGTAAACTAATAAAAGCATTCTTAGCTTCAGGGTTTTCTAAAATTTTACCCATAACTTTATTAGTCTTTAATTGTTTAATAATTTTCTGATATTGTTCCTGTTGCATATTAAGATCCTGTAAAAATGAACTTTGTTTTACCAGATTGTTTGCTGAAAAGTCACCAAGATTAGCATAACGGATATTCTCTTCTTTTGAATTTCCTTCTGAATCCATAAACTCAACATCAACATTTGGTTTAAAATGTTCAAAAACTTCATCAACTGTTTTTAGATCATAAACAGCCTGAGGTTTTATTGGATCATCCTGTGTAAGTTTCTGAACAAACATCGTTCTGTTAAGTGGTAAGTCAGCCATTGCTTCGGATGCATCTTGCTTTACTTCCTGTCCGCCAATTCCATAATTAAACATAACTTCTTTAGTTTTAAAATTTGATTTTGATTTTGATTTTGATTTACTTTTGTTAAAAAGCGAATATAAGAATATTTTAATAGCCACCAAATTTATTTTCATAAAATTATTTATTCTATAATTTAAACCATTATTACAATTATTATAATTATTTGTACCCATTAATAACATTAATATGTTTTAACTATTATTAATCACTTTGCAATTATAGTTCCTTTATATCAATATTTTATATTATATATATTTTTCAATAAATATTTTGACTCAAATAAAGACTAATAAATATTTGTATTATTAATTATAACTAAGGAACAATATGAGAAATATTGTATAAAATATAAAGGCAAAATCAAACCATTATCTCAAAATATATACGATTTTGACTTTAAAAGTTTGAACTTACAAATTGCAGTAGAAAAATGTCTTGAAATCGCCAACAAATTAAGCTCTGCCTGGGTTTCAGCGTCATTTGACAACAAAATAAAATTACAGCATTTGTTATTTCCAGAAGGAATTGTGTATGACAAGCAAAATGATGTAGTTCGAACTAATAAAATAAATAGTATTTTTGAATACACCCCAATAAACACAAGGGTTTTAGCAGAAAAGATAAAAGGCAACTCTTTTCAGAATTGCCTTTTATTAGTGCCCGGGACTGGATTCGAACCAGCACATCCTTTCGAATACCACCACCTCAAGGTGGCTTGTCTACCAATTTCAACACCCGGGCTACAAGATGCAAATGTAAATGTTTGAATGATATAAAACTTTAAAAGCTGTTACCCTTTAGCTGATTGCTTTTAACATTAAGCTAATACAACATTCATTATCGGCTGTTTGCTAATGGCTAAAGGCTAACCGCTAAAAAATTACATTCTTTCAGGTACTTCTATTCCTAAAATATTCATACCTGTTTTTATTACATTAGCTGTAATATGTGCTAATTTTAAACGGAGTACTTTCTTTTCCTCATTTTCAGCTTTTCCTATTGAATGTTCTGCATAAAGTGAATTGAATAATTTTACAACATTAAAAATATAGACCGCTAGCTTTGATGGGTCAAGATCTATAGCTGATTCATTCAGAACTGTTCCAAACTGTTCCAGTTGAATAATCAGTTGCTTTTCGAGTATCAATAGTGGTTGTGTATTAACAGCCTCCTTATTTTCTGTCAGTTCAAACTTGCGTAGAATACTTTTGATACGAGCATGAGTATATTGAATGAATGGGCCTGTAAAACCATGAAAATCAATACTCTCTTCTGGATTAAAGATCATCTTCTTCTTTGGATCAACTCTTAATAAAAAGAATTTAAGTGCGCCTAATCCTATTATATCATGCAAATTATCCAGCTCTTCAGCAGTAAAATCATCCACCTTGCCAAGTTCAGCTGTTTTATTGGCTGCTATTGCAATCATTTCTGCTACTAAATCATCGGCATCTACCACAGTACCTTCCCTGCTTTTCATTTTACCGGTAGGTAACTCCACCATACCATAACTAAGATGATAAATACCTTCTGCCGATGGCAACTGCAGTTTCTGACAAATAAGTTTCAGAACTTTAAAATGATAGTTCTGCTCATCACCCACTACATAAATACTTTTTTCAGCACCAAATTCTTTCTGTTTTTGTTCTGCCAGACCAATATCCTGTGTCATATAAACTGAAGTTCCATCTTTACGACGTACGAGTTTCTCATCCAGTCCATCCGCAGTCAGATCAATCCATACACTACCATCCTCTTTTTGATAAAACACTTCTTTTTCTAATCCAATTTCTACTAAATCTTTGCCTAATAAGTAGGTATTGCTTTCGTAATAGGTTTTATCAAAATTGCTACCAATTCTGGTATAAGTAGTTTCAAAGCCTTCGTAAACCCAGCTATTCATGGTCTTCCATAGTTCCATAACTTCTGGATTGCCAGCTTCCCAGTCGATCAGCATCTGTTGAGTAGCTCTCATGATTGGCGCTTCCTTTTCTGCCTCTTCGGTAGTTTTACCTTGTGCAACAAGTTCTTTTACCTGAAGCTTGTATTCATCATTAAACTTTACATAATAATCTCCTACAAAATGGTCTCCTTTAGTACTGGTAGAAGAAGGAGTAGCACCATTAGCAAACATCTGCCAGGCAATCATGCTTTTGCAGATATGCACTCCACGGTCATTTACTATGCAGGTCTTTACTACATCGTAACCAACAGCATCTAACACTGCACCTATACTCCAGCCAAGGAAATTATTTCTAAGATGACCAAGATGTAAAGGCTTGTTGGTATTGGGTGATGAATATTCGACCATCACTTTTTTGTGAGACTTATCCTGAATACCATAAGATTTAACAGAATATGAATTTTCGAGAAAGCTTAACCAATAACTGTCTGCAATATTAAGATTTAAAAATCCCTTGATTACATTAAATGAAACTAGCAGTTCAGGATTATGCGTTACCAGATAATTACCCAATTCATTTCCAATTACTTCGGGACTCTTTCTTACGGGTTTGGTATAGGAGAATAAAACTATAGTGTAATCACCCTCAAATTCAGGCTTTGTTCCATTCACCAATACCTCTTCCACAGGTATATTCAGATTGTATAAATTGTTTAATGCTTCTGAAACTATCTCTTTTAGCTTATATACTATGCTCATCTTTTTTGTTATATTTTAAGGCAAAATAATAGATTTATCTGCTATCTTCGCCGACTTTAACTAATGAAGCGAATACATCATCATACTCACACGGGTATTTTAAGGTTTATTGATTTTTTTTATCCCCTGTTCAGGAAGATAATGCCGCATCAAACTTTCAGGTATGCTGCCTGTGGTGGTTTTAATACTGTTTTAGACATTACTTTGTTTTCCTTATCCTATAATTTAGTTTATAAAAATGCCAATGTTCATATTGGATTCCTTCATATTAAACCTTTTATAGCCGCTTTTCTTACTTCATTTGTTGTTACTTTTCCTATTGGTTTTTATCTTAGCCGTTATGTAGTATTTCAGGAAACATCCCGCAAAAAAGGAAAGCAATTAGGTAGGTACTTTGTTGTGGTTTCTGGATGCCTTTTATTAAACTATGTGTTTTTAGAAATATTTATACAATACCTGAATTGGTATCCAACTCCTGCCAAAGTCGTGACTACTGTTTTTGTAGTCATATTCAGTTATGTTTCTCAAAAGCATTTTACTTTCAAGAAGCTGATTGAAGATTAAAAAGTAAAAACGAAACATCCGTAGAGGTGTAGGTTTTATATAATAAGTTATCCCTTTTAAGTTACCCTACTTTTATCAGAACAACACTTTAATAGAAACATTCTTTACTTCATTTGCCCCCCAATCCCGGATTAAGCGCATTTATCTGAAAATACCCATTGCAATATCCACTCCAGCCCCAGTTAAAATGTATATAATTATTAGCATCATAACCATCGGCAACAAAACAATGACCGTAACTTTTAGCAGTATCATGACCATCATACATTACAGGTCGGCCAGCACTGATTTCTGTTTCCAGTAAATTTATCCATTGAGGATCCGTAAAATTACCTGTCCTTGTATAATATACTACATTGCTATAACCAAAATTGTTCATCAAAGCATATTGTGCACTTGGATAAGCTCCATACATTGTAGCTATACTACCAGCACCTGAAGATAATCTGTAATCCATATTTACTGCTACACCACAATGATACATTAATGTAGCTACTGCATTGGTTTGTGCAGCAGTAGAATTTAATGTTAAAGAATCAGGCATTAAGTTCCACTGATAAGCTGTAGTACTAAAATCAACAACCTGTGTTCCAAAATCTTTATTAGAAGGAGTATATGAATGATACCCATTACCACGAGCAGGATAATTCCAGAATTTCATAATCTGAGCCATTGCAGTAGCTACGCAACCCGTTAAGGTTCTCTGAGGATAGGAAACGTAACTCATAGGGCAATAACCGTTATAACTACCAGAAATTCCCGAAGTAGTAGAAGGATAGTTTATATAATCATAAGCATTCTGATCCCAGACTGTTTTTATTAGTGGCAGAACACTTCCTGCTACTCCATTCTGTGGTGATTGTACTCCTGTAAAAGCTTTAGCCTTATTGGTTGAATTATTTATTTTACTATCATTATTGCCCAACAATTCATCCCATTCTGCTCTAATTTTAACAGACTGTGGTAATCTTTTTTCAACAATAATTTGCATTTGCTTTTTATACCCATCCATCCAGTAAGCAACAGTAGAATTTAGTTCATTAATATTAAACCCATTATTAAAGGAATATCCCAAAATAGGTAAAGCATTGTCATTAGCAGCAACAATAATAAAACCTTTAATACTGTTTATAGTATAAATATAGGTTACAGCTCAGGACTGTAATTAAACATAACACACAAAGCGTTTAGTATATTGTTGCCATTTTTTCGGGTTGTATCAATAACAGACCTGATGACTGCAAATCTTGTTGC